>Ga0265780_10002129_pt1 | contig 27267 bp, 34 predicted proteins | sample P1T30metagenome_FD_192432 | JGI IMG/M metagenome (GOLD analysis project Ga0265780, IMG submission 192432) | Plant litter microbial communities from East Loma Ridge, Irvine, California - P1 T30 | ecosystem: Environmental > Terrestrial > Plant litter > Unclassified | place: USA: California...
TGTCTCCATGCCACCTTGGGCCTTCTGACGTCGGTAAGAGAACATGGATGCAGCTCGGGCCAGGGCCAAACAGCAGGTCTAGTAGTAGGACCAGGCCAGCTCCACTCCTGAATCCTGATGCTTCTATGCGCTTCGCTCGCCCAGTCTTCTCCTACATGCACTTGAGTTTGTTGACCCGAATGTCAATATGATGTAATCGCCGCCGGTACCTGAGCCCACCTGCTACGGCGGTTGGATATGGACTAGCGCGTTTGCACACAGTTGGTGATTTCTACTTGGTGCAAGGTGCAAGGTGCATCTAAACAAGCGCAACGGCCATTGGACAGCACAGATATGACTAGACATTCTACAGTAGAGCAAGGAAGAAACAATGAAAATGAAGCGCGCACAAAGTCCGCGGGAGTGTGCTCCAGAGCCCACCCCAAAGCAGATTAGCAGCTTATATTAGCGAAATAGCTCCGCATCGCATTTCCAAGAGGTTCGCGAACCTACTGTCAACGCAACATCGTGATCGACTCACATCGCCAGCTCGCTTCGTCATCAGCTGCCAACGTCCTAGGCCTCTCATGAAGCCTTCCCATACTCGACTGACATGTCGCGCCCATAACCGCTTTTCGCCGTCAATTGCCCTGTGGCAGCATTTTGTCGGTCGCGATCGACCCTTCCTCGCCCAGCAGCGGCCTTCTTCCACTGCTGCCAAAGCCGAACAGCACAGCGCAAGCCATCATGTCGCCGACACTGATTCCCAGGCTGTGGATGACATCGTCAACCCCGCGCATCGAGGAGACTCAATGGTCCGAAGGACGTATTCGGTAAGAAAACTTCAGACCGAGAAAGGCGCATGGCACGCCACTCCGCGCGATGCATCAATCGCGCGAAACCGAGAAAAGAGACGCATTGAATTTGTCCATCAGCAACGCATCGCCAAATCTTCCATGGAAGCGCTGGGAGCGGCCAGGGGATCCCTCGATGTTGAGAACGACTACGAAGGCATCGTGGTGCACCCTGTGGTGCACCCTACGCCTGTCAAGGAGAGTGAATTTCCCTGGTCTCTGCCATTAGAAGAGAGGAGGGTGCCAGGCCTTGATAGGCGAGTGAACATACAATATCCTATGGCATCCAAGTACTGACAAGAGACTTCAGGCTGGCAATCGAGATCGAGAGATTCTGCGCATATTCACAACCAGGCCACTATGAAACCATCGCGCGGAAAAAAGTCATTGAGCAGCTGAGGAAACAGGCCCAAAATGTCTTGCCAAATTACCTCCTGGAAATATTCGGCTCGGAACGTACGGGGTTGACCCTCGCCACGTCCGACATCGACTTGCGTCTGGTCGACGAAATGACGCTCAAAGAGCCCGAGCACTCAAAATTTCCGCCTACACGCTACCAGCGCGACCAGGCAGCGAAGGACCTGAACAAGTTATATGAGGGGATAAGAGCCAAGCACAAGTCGTTGTATCTACTCATGGCCATTCGATACGCTCGCTATCCACTCATATCCCTCCAGGATAAAGTATCGGGCTTGGATGTCCAAGTCGTCCTCTCAAACGACACCTCGCTGTCGAGGAGTCTGATGCAGGGCTACATGGAGCAATATCCATACCTCCGCCAGCTATACCTTGTAGTCAAGACCATGTTCGACGTGCGGGGCTTGGCCGACGTCTTTCGAGGCGGCTTTGGCTCTTATACCTTGTTCATGATGATCGTTGCCAGTATCAAACACAAACCCCACCCGCGCAACGACGCTGCAGGAGGCTTGTTCAACTTCATGAGGTTCTACCGCGACTTCGACACGACCAAAGAAGGCCTCTCCATCGAGCCCGTCGCGACCTTCAACAAAGCCGAAGAACCTGTCATGCCCGCCGGTGCCAAGGCGAAGCTCGACGTACGTACCCCAACCCTGTCCGACCCCTCATATTACAAGGAAAAGAAAACATCCTAACACAAAAACAGGCTGGCGAATCCAAACCTCTGCCCGAATACATGCTCTCTCTCCGCGACCCCGCCGACCCCACCAACGATCTCGGCCGCAAAGCCGTCGCCATAAAACACGTCCAGCAGACGCTCAAAACCCTAAACTTTACACTCGAGCGCGACGTGCGCATGAACACTCGCATATCCCTCCTCAGCACCCTCATCGGCCCGTCATACATGCTCTACAAAGCGCGCCGCCACAAGCTCGCCGCGTACGGGAAACGGCTGTCTGAGGAGAACAAGAAGCTCCTCGCTGTCCAGGCGCGCGAGATCAGAGAGGGCACCAAGTCGCTGGAGGCGCAGAGTGAAGAAAAAGTGGACAACGAGCTTGGTGGCGAACAACAGATTACAGAGAGCGCGAACGCGATGGAGTCGCAGAGTGCACGGAAAGAGGGGGACGTGCTCGTGAATGTACAACAGACACAGGAGAATATCCAACAGTACTTGGAGAACATCCAGATGGATCTCGAGAATATGAAGCAGGACAAGAAGCAGGGTTGAGAAGCGAGGCGTCTGCCTCTCTGGGGAGCGCGGTGATGCGAATGCGGTAGATACATTGCTGGAGGAGTGTGCAGCACAAGAAGTGATTCCAGATCAGAAAAGCAAGTTGATGCTCCAGGTCTGTACATGAGCTGATGTGACCAAAAGTGCCGTCGTCGCATACCTAATTAGCGCGGAGACAATGTGGTGACATCACGACCATCTCTGTCTCACTCATGCCCTGTATCACGTCCTCAAAGCGTAAGAGAGATGCGTTCTGTTACAAGTGCTGATTGCAAGCCCTATTCATCATGCAAGCCGTATCGAATATGTAAACTCCATCATTCCGTCGTGCTATGCGACACTGTCTTTCATGTCCTCCATATCCTCATTTGCCCCTCGACAAGACGGATGCTGAACCGTAAAGAAACTGTCCCCTCACTTCAGTGCACCACTGCCCTAGATGGCGTACTTTCGGGTCCACTCACGCGCTGTGGACTCATATCGAGATCGGTCGGTCTTGTAGACGTGTGCGATCTCGGGGACAAGCGGATCGTCGGGGTTGGGGTCTGTCAACATGGAACAAATACTCAGGAGCACTGTTGTGTGGATTAGTCAGAGACCTTGCTGCAGGGATATGCTGATGGCGTACCTTTTGAGATGGTCAAGGCGGGGCTCCACTGATCTCGCAGAATGTCCAAACAGATACTACCGTTAGAGTTGATGTTTGGGTGATAGATGCGGGTGGTGAAGTTGACCTTTGGGGGCTTGAAGGGGTAGTCGGTAGGGAAGTGGATCGCGAGGAAGAAAACGCCGCCCGAGTATGGTGAGTCGCTCTGTGGCACGGTTAGTCTCGTGGCTTGCGGTTGATGTGCGGAGTCGAAGCAGGCCTAGGCTACTGCCACATGTCCGAGGATTGTACGTACAGGGCCCATGATGGTTGCTTGCCAGTGGAACTGTCGGGTTGTCAGTATTGTCGTTCGCCGTGTCCTCCATTCGCGGCGTCGGCGAAACCGCCTCAGCCGCGGGGATACCACACAAAGAGTGACGTACCAGATCATCTCCAATGGGGCCAGCTGAACACGAAGAGGGAGGGTCACTGCGGATAGCAAGTCAGCGAAACATGCCTGAAATGTCGCCATGTTGGTGCCATGGCGCCCCGCCGTCGCGGGCTGTCGTGCGAGCAAGCGGGCAGGGCTCGCTTTCGGTGGAGGGACGACGTACCGGCCGAGGTCAGTGAGCTCCTTGTTAATGCGCTTAAGAGCCATGGTTGTGTTGTGGATATGTGGTTGGGAAGAGAGCGGGTGTTGGTCGGGGGCTTTTAGCAGAGAGGGCGAGCGTGTGGTGTTGAAGAGTTGAAGTGGGATGTCTGTTCGCAGCAGCAGGGCCAGCGGTTAGCGTTGGATCCCAAAGAAAGCAAGTGCGGCGGCGTATCACATCAATCAGCGGAAGGCACACCCGCCACACCCAACGCCCAACGTACCTATGACTGTCGCGCCTAAGGACTGTAGCAAAGGCAAGCGGCAAAGTCGAGTTGTGCGGTGAGTGAGAGAGCGAGAGGCGGGGCACAGCCACAGCTTGTATTTATCAGTGTTACAAAACCGCCGCCCAGACGACGCAGCCCGGTCACTGCGCTGCAAAATTATTCACCGACGTTCCATACCAGTCAGCGTTGCCTGCTGTGGCGACTGATGGAACCGAACCGAATGCGAGGCTGATGTCTCATTCACAGGTCTGCGCGGCATAGAGCAGGAACTTCACCAACGAGTTCGCCAGACTGTTGTGCACACCATCGTTTGTCTTGTGCCGTCGACTCTGGATGTGGGTCCGCTTTGCACAATGCATGCAGCAATTAGTTGTGAGACCATCAACGTTCGAGGCGTCTAGCATTTGTTTGCACTTGCATATTTACTTCTAATTTTGTCCGCATGCAAGCTGCATACTAAGCTTGGGTACTTATGATAGGCGGGTCCCTCATACCGATCAACGTTGTACAGCGGTAGGGCATGTCATCCCAGCCAGAGATGAGCATCAAACACCTGCGAGCTATTTGTACATCTTCGTCTTCGTCCTGTCGATCAACAGAATGCCTGTAGACCAGTAATTGCACGGCCGAGAATCAAAGCTGAAGCGCGTTAGCTGCCATCAGGGTACATCTGAATGGGAAGCTTACCGTGAATGTCACTCTGACCTTCGTAGGTCTGCGTCACGAATAGATTTGCAACGTGCCTGCCAATGCCGTACTCGTCGGAGACGGCATTTCCGCCGAATACTTCCTGGAGCCTAAAACCAGTCAGCACTGCCTGCCAAGGTACCTACATGATACTCACGTTCGTGCGTTGATGAGTGCTCGATCGCAGTTCTGCCTCTTGATCATGGAAATCATCTCCGGCGCAGCTTTTCCTTCGTCCTTGAGACGTCCTACTTGCACCGCAGCCAGGATACCGAAAGCCGCATCGGTCGTTGCGTCCGCCAGCTTCTTCTGCACAAGCTGGTACTTGGCAATTGGGTTGCCCTTGAACTGCTTCCTGTCCAAAGCATACTGCCGCGTACGCGAAATGCAATCCTCCAAAGCACCCATGGTGCCCCAAGCGATCCCGTACCTTGCAGAGTTCAAGCAACTGAACGGCCCCTTCAGACCTACAATTTCTGGAAACATGTTGGCTTCTGGCACAGGGCAGTTGTCGAGCTGTATCATTCCAGTCAAAGAGGCCCTCAGACCGTTCTTGTCTTTGATAGCCGGCGTCTCAAGTGTTCCTGGTGGACACTGGTCTCGCTCGATAACAAAGCCTCGAATCTTGCCGTCCAGCTTTGCCCAGACCAAGAGGACATCCGCAATCGGCGAGTTGGTGATCCAAGTCTTGGAACCAGAGAGCGAGTAGTAGCCCTTCTTTGTGGGATGAGGCTTTGCTGTAGACTCCATCGAGCCTGGATCTGAACCGTGGTTGGGCTCTGTCAGACCAAAGCAGCCCAGCAGTTCGCCCCTGGCCATCCTTGGTAGCAAGCGCTCCTTGAGCTCCTCAGTGCCAAACTCTTCGATACCGCCCATGGCGAGGGAGCTTTGCACCGAGTACCCAGATCGGTACCCAGAGTCAACCCTCTCCACTGCTCGTGTGATCAGGCCAGCAGCTATGCTGCTCACACCTGCACACTCGTAGCCTTGAATAGACGCACCGAGCAGACCCAGCTCGCCCATTTCTGAGATGATGTTGCGGTCAAAGTTCTCATTGCGATACGCCTCTACATTTTTCGTGTTAGTGACAGCATGTGATGACATGCTGCGAGACGTACCCAGTACTCTTGGAAGCATACGCTCTTGGCAATATGCCTCTGCTGTTTCCGAAATGGCCAACTCTTCTTCAGTGAACAGACTCTTCGCGTCTAGAGGATCTGTCCAGTCAAAAGCGACGGGTGCATGTAGAGACCGCTTTCCGATGACGGAACGAGCGGGGGCGTTGAATTGCCTCGCGGCATGTCTGCACACTGGTCGGAACATGACTGTGGTGTTTGGTAGAGGATGTTTAACGAAAGCAGACTACAATCCAACAAAATATATGATCCTCCGAGCGGAAGCGTCCATTGGGTAAGCGGGAACGAAGCAGACATTCATTGGGTAATCGGGAACGACAATGGCCTCGGAAAACCCCACGTAAATCAGCCGCGGCACGGAAATGCTCCGCAAGTGGTGGCAAGCAAGCATGATCGTCTTTGAGCGGCAATTAACGGAGTCGATTATGCAGAGCCCCAACATTCTGGAACACGAGCTGTGAATGTCAGAACATGTGCTAGACATGAACTAGGTCATACTCGTGATACATGTGGAGGTGCGAGTGCCAAGATATGTGTAGACCGTGATTGCGCGAATCCCTGCACGCGTCGACGTGACGTGCGCGCCTGTCGCTTCTCCAGCCTCCCACGTTTCAAGAAGACATTGACAGTGACAACGCTCAAGTGCAGTATTTACGGAACAAACTGAGGCACCGAACGACATCAAGATGGGTATCAAGCACTTGTACCAGCTCATTCAAGAGCACTCGCCAGATGCAGTCAAGACGGGTGAGATCAAGAACCAGTTTGGTCGCAAAGTCGCAATTGTAAGTGAGGGTCATCGGTGCACTTTGAGTACTGTCTAATAGTTGCAGGATGCGTATGTGTACATTTCAATATCGGAACCAATCAAATACTCACCCCGTCTAGTTCCATGAGCATATACTCCTTCCTCATTGCCGTGCGCTCCGATGGCCAGCAGCTCATGTCTGAGACTGGCGAAACCACGTCACATCTCATGGGTCTCTTCTACCGAACACTGCGCATGGTTGAAAACGGCATCAAGCCCCTCTACGTCTTCGATGGCGCGCCTCCGAAGCTCAAATCCGGCGAACTTGCAAAGCGATTCCAGCGCAAGTCAGAAGCCCATGCCGCGGCAGAGGAAGCGAAAGAGACAGGCACAGCAGAGGACGTGGAGAAGTTCTCGAGGCGGACAGTCAGGGTCACGAGGGAGCACAATGAAGAGTGTCGCAGGCTGCTGAAGCTGATGGGCATCCCGTTCATCATTGCACCAACTGAGGCAGAGGCACAGTGCGCCACACTCGCGAGGGGCGGCAAGGTGTATGCTGCTGCCAGTGAGGACATGGACACACTTACCTTCAACACACCCATTCTGCTGAGGCATCTCACCTTCAGCGAGCAGCGCAAAGAGCCCATCCTAGAGATCCACCTGGACAAGGTACTTGAGGGATTAGAGATGGAGCGCGAGCAGGTACGGCCATCCCCCTCCAGCACCCAAGCCAAAGACTGACAGCCCCAGTTCATCGATCTCTGCGTCCTCCTCGGCTGCGACTACCTCGACCCCATCAAAGGCATCGGCCCCTCCACCGCCCTCAAGCTCATCCGCGACCACAAAACCCTCGAAGGCGTCGTCGCACACATCCAATCCGACCAGAAGAAGCTCACCCTCCCCGAAGACTGGCCCTTCGCCGACGCCCGCCAGCTCTTCCTCGAACCCGACGTCCGCCCCGCTGACGCCCCCGAGTGCGACTTCAAGTGGGAGGCGCCCGATATCGAGGGCCTGGTCAAGTTCCTCGTCGAGGAGAAGCACTTCAATGAGGACAGGGTCCGCAATGGTGCTGCCAAGCTGCAGAAGAATATGAAGAGCGCGCAGCAGAGCCGGCTCGAGGGCTTCTTCAAGCCGGTGGAGAAGACGCCCGAGGAGAAGGCGAGCCTGAAGCGCAAGGCGGACGAGAAGCTGAGCGAGAAGAAGAAGAAACAGAAGGAGGAGGCCAAGGCGAAGAAGCAAGCCAAGTCAAAGCCGAGGACTGCTGGTTAAGCGCGGGTGATGGGCAGGGATTTGCACACATTGTGTGTGTATGCTGGCGTTTAAATCCGACATGAACTCTGAAGATTCGTACGGCGTTAGGAGGATATCCAAATCATGGGTTCAAGGCAGAGTATTCGGAACATGGGCATAGCAGCACTTTCTACATGCTGAATAGTTTCGCTATCGTCTATGCAGTTACATCAAGCACTTCAAGCAATCTGCAGTCCGTATGCTTCGTCCCCAGAAATGTGTCATTGACTTTCGTTCTATCCATGTCTGCCATGCCATGATCCACATGCGCCACCAGATGCTCGTTGCAGATACTTTTGCTCGCTAATACAAAGCCCTGAACAACATCCCCTGCACCCCCGGCGCTCAGAATAGATCAAGCAGGTCCTGGTTGCTCTTCTTGCTCGGCTCACCGCCCATCTGTTGCGCCGGCGGCGGAGGCTGATTGTTCTGAATCGACATGCCCGCGAACCCACCCATGATATCGTCATTGCTCATCTGCGCACCAGCCGGCGGCGCAGCCCCGCCCCCATCACCGAACAACCCCAGCAGATCATCCATGTTAGACTGTGGTTGAGCGGCTGCGTTTCCAGCCGGCGACGCCACTCGCTGCGGCGTGCCAGCCAGACCCTCCAGACCCGACTCTCCAGAACTCGGGGCTTTCTGCATGGACGCGGGGGCAGAGCCGTCGATGTCGATGTCGAGCAGGTTCTCCATGTTGGTTGTGGGCGGTGCTTTGCCGGTAACGGCTGCTGCGGCGGCGGCTGCGGCGATGGGGTTTTCTCGTGCTTCTTCCTCCTGTTCTTCGATTGCGGCTCGTTGCATGGCTTCTGCGCCGAAGCGGCCTTGGCCGAGGAAGGCCTCTGGCGGCTTGTGGTACACGGAAGCTAGGGTAGATAGTTCCGAGAGGAGTGTCTCGAGAAGTTGTGGAGGCAGTGATCGGATTGTTGTTGTAATGGGAGGCTTGTCCGAAAGTACGATGTTCTGACAGAATTAGCACGGTAATGGCAAACACATAGCACCTCTCGAACATACCTTAGCAACCTCAGGGTCGCTAGACAGTAACCGCCAATACACATAAGCTCGGTCGCGAATATCAGGATTGTCGTTTTCAGCCGTCGCAGCTTGTAGAACCTTTGTCACGAGACCTTGTGCTTGATCCGGCTTCTTGAGGAAGAGCTTCACGACGGCTGTGAGGATTTGTAGTTGTGTCTGGATATGGTCAGCTCAGTTATTAGTCTGATGTCCACTCCAACTAACCTGGGTAAATTCTTCAGCGAAGGTGTCGACAAAGTTGCCAAGTATTTCTCCAGCGTTGTTGATTTTTTCGGCATATTCTCCAACGATCCATATGAGCGAAGCTCGAGCATTTGGCTCGTCCAGTTCGTCGATGCACTGGCAGAGCGTGGGTATGATTCCCTCATAGCCGGGGTATTTGCGGAAGATGTCCTTAATAACCACAACTGCTTCTTGAACGACGTAGTTGACTTTGGTGTTGATAAGGTCAAGAAGCGTGTTGACACACTTCTCGCTGGCACTCTCGATCTTGATGGCCACTTGTCCAATGGCCTTGACAGCTCGTCGCACGAAATCCATATCCACCTCCATGGCATATTCCTTCAATTCCGCGAGCAGCTGATCGACGTTTTTGTCGTTCGCTATCCGAACCATAATCTCGAGCTTTTGCATCTTCAGGTAGGGAGGATCGTTGTATTTGCAGAAGAAGACACGCATCTCTTTACTGAGAATGTCTGTTTGCTTCTGGAGGAGGAGATCGATGTTTCGGAGAGCGACGTATTGTACTTCGGGAGCGGATGAGACCAAAGTTACTAAGATGCATTAATATGTTACAAGCCTACAAGGATCGTAGAGGGGCGCTTACCTAGTGGTGGAGCCATCTTTTTGGTGTATGATTTGGTCAGTTCTGGAGAGATGTGCCGCATGTGCAAGAAGACGACCTTGACAGCAGCAAGGACAACACTCGGATTTACGTGCTGAAACTGGGGCACGACCCTTTCGCAAATGTGCTCTGCCTCTTTCACGTCGGACGCTTTGTAATCTGCCAGCGTGGTGAGCAGAGTGACCCTGCCCCATTCTGTGCATTCGTTCAATGCCAGAAGCATCTTCTTGAGTGTGGTTGGGGTGATAGCAAGCGCCCTGGTCTCGGGTGACGTTTCCTGGATTTCAACCAATGCCGTAATAGAGTTCGCAACCACCATGGGGTTTGGGTCGCCCACAAGTTCCTGTAGCTGCTCGATAAAGCCATTCTCAACGGCCATCGCAGGTGCCAAATCGAAGAGTTTAGCCACACAAAGAGCTGCAGTCTTTCGTACGTATGGCGACTCGTCCCGTAGTGTCTTTCGAAGTGGTTCCTCCATATAATCCGTCATCTTGTCCACTCGGATACAGCCCATTGTTCGTATAGCCAGCGCTCGTATCAGAGGATTGGGGTCTTCTGAGTCCTGTACGAATGTATTCACGGCGAGAATACACAGGTCCGGATGCGATTTCGCGTAATTCCTGACCAACACGTCAGATGATCTTCGTGCAAGACATGGCTGTGACATACATTAGGTAGAGATATACCAGCTTCTTCTGATCCAAATCTGCTGTAGCAATGTTCTTGAGAACATCTGGAAATAGTGCTGACACATCTTTGCCCAGGGTCATGGACATGATGGTCTTTTGGATGGCTTCTTTCCTGACATGATATGAGTCTCACTATAGGCCTAATATCACAGTGCGTTCACTCACCGTTCGTACGCATATTGTGAACTGCAAGTATCGTCAGTCTTGGACACATGTCTATGTTCATGGGAGCTCATACACCAAGCCAGCTCTCAATTCGAACGTCTCTCCCTTCCTTGGCGCCGCAAACGCGCCTCTTATTCTGTTGACAGCCATGGCTTCGTCTCCGGTGCGAAGGTCACAACCTCCGCCGAGCCCCTCCTACCTCAAGACCCTGGATTTGTGAACCTAATGGGTACTAGGAGTTCTCTGCCCGTGGCGCAATAGTTCTGATGTCGTATACGGAGGCGGTATTGGACAGGAGAGCGATTGCGGGTATCGGTGAAGGTATGGACGTCGAGGTAGTGGAAATAAAGCTGGAGATTGCGGAGCTTAGGTTCGCTGAAGGGCGACTGCTGCCACATTGACGATGTGGTCCGTGCAGGTAGGGTCTCGACTGTCGACATCCCAAACTCCCCGAACGCGAAATAACAGAACAATCAAGGATGGTATGTAACTTCCTACACCCATGCATACCGTTTCGTGTAATAATTGTAAGCGGTAGCCATCTAATTTGCCCAATTTGCGGCGTCTGTTCGTCGACGCTCGCAGCGACGCCGAAGAAAGCGCGTATTCCAGAAAAGCCGTAAGTTGAGGCATTGCTCAATGTGCATAGCACTGACTCGTGGAATGTACAAGTTCTACAACCTTGCTATATTCATGTCCTCGATTGCAGTATTCAGCCTGGTAGCTCAACGCATGGCCACCGGAAAATGATCAGCAGCGACCTTTCCCACCTCACTTCCAAGATTTCCCCGAATTCGCAGTCTACAACGGATCACCATTCTTACGACATTGTTCTCTTGAAGTTTGCTGGTGTTCAGCGTCTTGTAATCCGGATGAATGCTTGCCGATCCAAAGACCTCCTGGTCGGCGCTTACGCTCAGAGCTTCGTTAAGCGCTTGGGAAGAGCAAGCAACGTCCATAACAAATCACAGCTAGCCGCTTCGCGCTGCTTCGCGCTGCTTCGCGCTGCTTTCTTCTCTCGTCAGAGCTCATAGCAACCGTCAATCGTGTACCCACCCAAATGCTCTATCCGAGACGCGAAGAATGTATGGATGTGGCGCAGTTCTCTTCGGTATCGCTAATAAGTCATTGGACTACCCTAAAGTCAAACCTCAAATATTCGCGAATTCTTGCAGTGAATCTGAGCGACACAATTGACCTGAGTCAGCTACCGATGCCAAGATGAACCCCCAGATGCGACAAAGCCCGGGGAATTCCAATCCAGGTCCCCAGAGTACTACCCAAGCAAACCAGAATCTCCAGCCACCTGTCCCAAAACCTCTCGCTCGGGCATCAACGACCTTCTACGCGCGCATCATTACAGACTGGTGGTGGTGGGAGCTTGTGAGCTGGTTCGTAAGCTTCTCTTGCTTCATGGCTATTGTCGGCATCTTATCGTTCTATGATGGCAAAAAGCAACCCAGTCATGTCGTCAAAGGGATCACCCTCAACGCCTTCATTGCCGTATTTTCGGCAATCGCAAGGGCTGCTATGATTCTCCACGTGTCTGAATGTATTGGTCAGCTCAAGTGGATATGGTTCAAAAAGGAACGAAAGCTCGCAGATTTCCTGGCTTTCGACAATGCGAGTCGTGGGCCTTGGGGCTCCTTTGTGCTACTAGGTACGACTATGTGCAGGCAAGTAGTCTTGCCATCTATCTCTACTCATGTGCTGACCTGCTGTCAGACGATTGGTTTCTGTTGGAGCAGCAATCACGGTATTGGCACTAGCATTCGAACCGTTCTTCCAGCAGAGCGTCTCTTTTCCAAGCCGGGATTTGTCCACGGGAAATGCTACAGTGTCCATCGCGACTTCATATCGACGAATCGACGATGTAGCGTATCCAGTACATTTGGATTTTGCATGGAAGAGTATCAGCACCGGAACTGCTTCTCGCAGTGCGGCCCTGGACATCATGAACGCGCTATCAGCTAGAAACGACCCTGTCCGACCTGCACCTTCGATTTGCCCTACGGGTCGGTGCACGTGGCCGAAGTACTCCTCGTTAGGTGTGTGTCACAGATGTCAAGATGTGTCTCGTTTACTCATGCCCGTCTGTTCATCAAAGGACAAACTGGCATACCCGGGTAGAACTGTCATGGTCACCAATCCATGTGGTCATCGCATGAACGAAACATTCGTTGCTGGTATATACGGTGGGCAATTCGGCAGTGACAAGTCTGTTCTTGGACTGTCAACCCTGCTGGTTGGTGACCGGTATTCAACAAAGACTGGTATCGTGTACTACAACTCTACGGTCTTCCAAAGAGCTTCTAATGCCCTACTCAACTTTTATATAGCATACACACCTGAAGGGGATTCTGGAATCTTCCGTAACGCAACACCCTTTATGTCAGAATGCATCTTTCATTGGTGTGTGAAAACGTACCAAGGCATTTTCCGGGAGGGTCGCCTTGAGGAGGATGTCTTTTCAACCTAGTCGCCACCCGACATCACGTCAGCACCAACACAGTCTGTGACTGCAACACTTGGCACAGACCCAAACGACGCGTTCGCCATGCTTGCAGACGGGAAAACGTTCAGCGTCGCCGCAAATACTACGAGATACTTGAGCAATTCCCTCAGGGCAAATCTGCCCGTGTATCTGTCGAACGGCAGCCTTGACACCGGCGGGCAGTACCCTGGAAGATGGAACTTTGTACAAAACGCTCCGTACGATGTCAATGTGACATTGGGGTTGATGGCTGAGGCAATGACGAACAACATGCGCACCAGCGCCACTAACAACGGCACCGAACCTGCATTCGGCGATGCATGGGGTTCAGAGAACTTTGTCGAGACACAGTGGCCATGGCTGGTGTTGCCAGGTGCCTTACTCTTCTGCTCGCTGGTCCTAATTACCTCGACTATAATCAAGAGTCGACAAGAAGCAGTGCCAACATGGAAATCTTCTGCTCTTGCGACTCTGATGCAGATGCATTGGTTAACAGAGGAGTCACGCGTGTGTGTTGCAGGAAGTGCTTCGCAAAGTGAAGTGGAAGCCGTATCACAGAAACTGAAAGTCAAGTTGTTGCCCGGACTGACGGGTAGAGTATTGACGCCAGCGGCTGGAGCAGCTTGGGCTCCTTGATATTATTTTATTCAACCACTCCAAGACCCAAGGCGAAATCACAGTCCAGACATGTTCTTCAGGCCACCAGCTGCCAATGACTCAACGATCCGGCCGTTTTATCGCATATAAGAGAGGCATCTGCTCTCCAACACCCACAATAAAATTATGGCCATGAAAGCAACGGCAAAAAGCAAGACCTGCAAATCATGCGGACCGCATCTGCCAACCGAATTATGGCTTCAGATTCTGGAGAACATTCCCATGCACGAGGGCGAACACCTCTGGGTGGCGGTTCGCCAGGTGTCACGCAGGTTCCGGGACTACGTTGAGAGACTTTTTGTGTCTACCTATCTTCCTCACTTCGCTATATCGCTTTCGCTTCCTCGCCGGAGCTCGAATGATGGAACCCCCAGGTGTTGGCCTGGCGCAATTCCGAATGCGCAGATTATCATGTCTTTCAACCACACGACTTTAAAAGAGCGCTTCGCCACGTTCGTCTCACCAGTCGAACTCGGGCGAGGCAATGAAAGAGCGAGTGTCGAAGACTTCAGAGCTTCAGGGGTGCTCACAGAGGCGCGACTGTTGGAGGCTCCTGCGTGGGTATATACTGGCAAGAGTTACATGGCTGGACGCCCGATAAGATTATCAATGGACGTTGAGTGGGATGAGACAAGACAGCGATGGGTTTGGCCGGTGGACTGGAGGGAGCTGGTCGGTCGGTTCTACGAAGCGAAACTGGATGCTAGAATGCGGAAGAAAAGGACCTGTCCGAGAGAATTTCATAGTGACCACCCCGGCCCTTAAGTCAAAGCGCTAACTGCCAATTCCCGAAGTTGACACACCTTGGCGCCGTAGCGTCCGCGAAATGGGTCGATCTTCATTCTCAAGGCTCGGCGCTTCCGCCCCGCTTCAAATTCGATACAAGGCCGCTACACACCCTGACAGCCTCAGCAGATGCCTGAGACACCTGCGTAACGTCACTATTCATGCTCAAGTTCTATCTGCATGTCACTACGCCCTTATGCTGACATTTTACAAACGTAGGGAGGGGGTGATATGGAATAGACTTTAGAAATAATTTTACATTTCATTGACCCATGGTGTACTTTAAGCGCCAAAGAAAAGGGAAATCACACATCCTCAGAACCTGTTCTAATGAAGCGCTGCGCTTCTTCCTCCGTAGAGTGACATACCTGCACCACTTGCCCGGCTCGCGGGAGTAATGCAGTCATATCATTGAGTTCCAAATCATGCCAAAGAGAAAAGTACCATTACCATCGCATGACATGCTTCATGCCTCTCCACAACATCCCGCCTGATATCCGTGCTCTTCAAGAATCTTGCTAGTAGGCTTAAGCAACGAACTCACGAGCAGCGAACTTGGGGCGGTTGAATCGTCCACGACCGCGTCCGCGAGCAGCACCCTGACCGCCTTGACCGCCCTGGCCTTGACCTTGCTGACCGTTGTCCTGTCCTTGCTGCCCATTGTTCTGGTCCTGGCCATTGTTCTGGTCCTGGCCGTTGTTCTGGTCCTGGCCGTTGTTCTGGTCCTGGCCGTTGTTCTGGTCCTGGGCGTTGTTCTGGTCTTGGCCGTTGTTTTGGTCCTGGGCATTGTCCTGGTCTTGGCCATTGTTCTGGTCCTGGGCATTGTTCTGGTCCTGGGCATTGTTATCCTGACCATTGTTGTCGCCACCCTGTCCACCAACAGTAAATCGGACACAATCGTCCTGTGCGCCACGTTGAGCAACAGGCATGAGAACAGGCTGATGGTTGCTTGAAGAGGTCATTGAGCAGACACGGTAGGTACCATCGGGAAGACCCTCAGCAAGTTCAGCACTGAGGAGGCCGTTGCCATCTCCGGCGTCGTTGATACCCTTGAAGAAGGCAAATGTCTCGGCATCAAGGGGTTCCTCCGGGTTGATGTTGTTGTTCATGTCCTGAACAGTGATATGAGTGTGGCCAACGACATTGCCTCCTTCCAGAGCCTGGGGAGCCGCATAGTAAGTAATATCAGGGTTGGTGAAAGTACCGGCCTGCAAGTTGGCGATCTTGACTTCGAAGTTGATCGCTTCGCCCGATGCAAAGTTCTGGTTGTTCGAAGGGGTCTGGAAAATTGCAGAAACCATGTTGCTAGCGGCAGGAATTTCTCCCATGACTACTCGAAGTTAGATCGCGGAGACAATTTGACTGTCGTTTCTGCTTACCAATACCGTTGCAAGATCCCTCCCTGATCTGAAGACCGTTGGTCAGGGTCTTTCCTTCACAGAAGTTGATGAAGTTGGCTTGGTCGCTCCGGAACGTTAGCTTTGTAATGGGACGAAAGAATACTCCATTAACTTACGTAGCGGATGCAGCCTGGCCTTCTTCAGCTTCAGCCAAACCGTCAACTTGGCTGTTGGTCTGGACCACATCAGGGTTCAGGGCGAGAGCGTTGTTGTCGCCACCACCGTTGTTGTTGTTGTTGTTATTGTTGTTGTTGTTCTGGTCCTGGCCGTTGTTCTGCCCATTGTTCTGGTCGTTGTTCTGGTCCTGGCCGTTGTTGTTGTTATTGTCGTTGTTGTTCTGGTCCTGGCCGTTGTTCTGGCCACCGAATTGAGCTTGGACAACACCAGCTGCAAGCAGCATGGGCAACAAAGTAGTGAAGCGCATGATGAAGAGGGGATAGCAAAAAATGCGAAGAGTATGGACTAGAACGTAAGGGTTAAAAGAATGACTCCGACTAGCGGTGATGATTAAAACAGATACGTTCAACGTAATCTGAGTAAAGTATTAGAAGAAGGGAGGAAAAGGAATGTAACCCTCGACTGGCGAACTTAAAAAGTACAGAAGAACAAGCGACAGAGGATGGTGGAAGACAAATAACCTGAGAGGGCGCATGGCCTTTAAGACCTTGGCGAGATACACACTGAAAGCACGCAGGCCAAGACTCTCGTCGTTCCTTGGGCATGAAACCTACGATGAAGGCCGACACGTCGCAGGCCAACAATACAGGCATCCATGGACGGTTAGGAGTGAAGCACAGGTCATATTGGTTTACAGGCGCTATGGCCTTGACTGAGGCTCCGACGGGAGCCTCTGCGAAGCGAGGATGCGTCAGGCATTGAAAAGTGGCTGGATGGAAACTCGTGATGTCTGAAGTCTGAATGATCTCCGACACGAAAAGTGGGAGATGCATACAGAACAGGCTAGCGCGCACCACGCTAAACTGCTTGCCGCCAACCCGACCCTTGTCGCCTCCGCGGCTTCTCCACCAAGATTATATCGAGGACTGCGGACTCAAACCGCTCTGATGCCTTACCATGCGCAATGTGGCAGCCGAACGCACGGCAGGAACGTCTGGGCAGTTCCGATATTCGTTCTTGGTACCCCAACCCTTCAGATGACAATGGCTCACCAACTGCTCCGTGCCCTATCACTGCTACCCTCATTGGCCTGTCAGGGGAAGCCTTCTCGTATGTGGCCAAGTGCGCAGAGATAACTGCGAGTGACAGATGTGACGGGTATCTGTACAGACTATTCCCGGGGCGACACAGGAAACAAGAGCCTCGCATCGTTTCGAGAACCCTCCTCCTCCAGTTTGATCCCGAATCTGATCCTGCATACCTCTGCTTAACTTCAACTGACTGTGCCACCGGAAAGCCCCTTCCGAGGTTCATTCTGCAAATTGGCGTATGGTTCTAGCAGTGAGGCATGAGGGTCCTCTTCTCCAACGCTCATATACCGCATTTGTGTACAATCGCTGCAATTACCATCCCACATACCACATCAACCCTTGCAAGGAAGCTGGGATACCGAGGGAGATGTGCTTCACTCTTCCATGATTTTCCAAGGCAACAAAAGATCCGAGGCCGGCGTAAGCCCGAGAGACGATCCCTGGTTGACACCTTAGGTTCTTGCCACGGCTCTCAGGCACCCAGGCCGGAAATGTCGCAGAGCACACTGGTAACCCAGCAACTACGCTCCACAGCATCCACCACGGAAACAAGGTCTTAGTCTTGCCGGGCTGCCGAGGGTCCGCCGTCGCATGGCTCACTGGGGAACTTTTCGAGATGATCTCTGCTTGTATCTCCAAAGTCCTCGAAAATCGAACGGTTCCAAGAGTCCACGAAACGGCTTGACATTATGCTGGCGTTACTTGCGTGCTCACAAGTGTTTGTCGACCCCAATACCGCCGCTCAGATTCTCGATCATTCAGATTGCTAATCGTCCTTCCATTACCTGCACTGCGCTGCCTTCTAGCACAATCTTCGAGATGGACTTCTTGGTATCCATTTCGATATCAATGAAGATTTCGCTTCGCCGACCCATTTCAACCCCCTGAGTAATCTCGAAATTCAACGTCTCGCTTGGCCCTCCTTCGTTCAACGACAGATACGCCACCAGGTCCGAAGCTGCACTCCCAGTTGCAGGGTCTTCCAATGATCCCTCTATCATTCTTGTTCTCAACATCGTCGCACCGCCTGCGCTTTTGCCCATACGGACAAAGAAATATGTTCCGATGAACGTCTTGTCCCAGCCCTGATCAAGTCCGGATATGCTGACCCCTTGACCGGCTACAGCTACCATCTCAAGCGCTTCCACGTTGTCGAGTTCTACGAGCACGAAAGTCATGCCTTTCACGATGGAGACTATCGCAAAATCATTTCGGATGCCGAGCTTGCCTTGCTTATGACCTTGAGCAAGACGAGGCTGCAACTTGAAGAGATCTTCTCTGCCCCATCTTTTCCCGTGAATGTGGCTAAATGTTTGTTAGTCAAAGCTCTGAGACTCGCCTTAGGGTGAACAGACACATCATGAGGAATCGCGGCTCTTGCAGTCTTCTTAGCGATATCGTACACCAAGCCGACCGGCCCTGCCTTCAACTGGAAGCTTGCTTCTATCACGCCATCCTCTACACCTCGTTCTCTGGCGGCTCGAGAGAGCACATAGCATGCTGTACCAATAGTAGGATGACCCGCGAAAGGAATTTCTACAGTCGTCAAGAATATATCCACGACCCAAGCATTGTCTGGTGCGTTTGGACTCTTCTCGTGCAGGAAAGTTGACTCGGAGAGGTTGAACTCGCGCGCGATCAACTGCTTCTGCTCTTGGCTTATGGTAACACCATGGGGAATTCGGATGATGGCAAGTGGATTGCCCGAGTATCTTTCGGTCGTAAACACATCGAGCGTAACAAACTCTAGTTGCGATGACGATGACATTGCGGTGTTTGCGTTCAAGATTGGATCAGGTTCAAGTTCTGCGGTTGAAGCCCCGAGCTATCTTTTCAAGGATGACTCATCGTCGTAGGGCGCGAACCATCATTTTGCCCCTACGCGATTCTGATATCGATCTCATCGCTAAGCAAACCTCGCGTTCTATACTGCATTCTACGCCAGGTAGGATTGTGAGACACGGTCACACGAGAATACTCTAGATTTTCACTTACGATGAAAAGCGACCAGTATGCCTGAAGATTTACACGTCGTCTTGCCCTTTCAGCCGCAGCCTAGCGACCTTGTATAGCTTCGGGCTATTGCATCTCCTTGCTTACTTCCCGTCGTACTTGATACCCTGAAGTAACAGTCACCACGAAGTCTCACAGCGACTCACAGCGACACTCTGGATGTGATGCCGAGCGCAAGACACGGACCCTCCCATGACGCAAATACTGTCCAGAACATTGTCCATTTCATTGGGCAACAAGGCAGAATAAAAATGCAAGGCGCACTTGGGAGCTCGACACCCGAACCTCACAAAAGCCACCGTTTGTGCCCACAAGCCTTCAGTTTCGATATGGCGTCATGGAGACTTACTTCTGGTGCTTCTTAAGATTGGGCTGAGGCCAACGTTCTGGATGGAACCACCGACCTAGGAACTTAGTTGCAATTTTTCAGCTTCATGCTACCACGCCGTCACTGCCATGACCGGTAGCACAACGAAGCATCTGTAACCACAAACAACTCATTTGCGACACGTCGTATTCGTAGAATCATACACTGGCTTCGAGAGATACTCGTGTTCGTGCCCCCGTCACTAACAGCGCCATGGCTCAGCTTGCCGTGATATCCCCTTTTCAGGTTTGTAGCTGATTGCGCAAGATTCTACATGGCAACGAAGACCCTGCTTGTCTCTTGTCACGACAACGTCTGCGCCACCAACGTCTAGTCGCCCGGGCATGTGAGTGCAATGTCAATGGGCACCCAATGCGCTACATTTCCGTCCATGGTCGCAATGAGGTTTCCCAATCGGGCAGCAAATTCTAGTAAGCGGCAAATCAGGAGTGCCCCGTGGCTCGGGTGTGGCGGGTGTGGGTACGGGCAGTCGTGGCGAGTGATGCGTTGCGCGGCGGGCTGATCGCATCTGTGCGATGCCTACCCAGCCCACGAGACGAGCGAGGATTGCCTCGGGGATATAAAAAGCATCCAGAAATAATTATCGTTATCATTATGACTTGTTCATGTTTACTATTGACCAGCTTGTTTACGCGTGCTGCGCGGCCGTTATTTTATTTCTACGCGACTTGGCTTTTATTGAATGGAAGAAGCCGCTGCCAACAGCTGTTCGAGACGCAGGCGCGGCCCCACGGAAAATTCCCCGAGCCAGCGTTGGGAGGGATAGGGCGGAGAGAGGGAGAGATGGGAGCAACGGCTTCAGCTAACGGTGGGTGCAATTTTATGTCTCAGAGCCATTCAGCTGCTCGATCTGAGATGACATCTGTATTCCGCCTCAGGGTTCTGCCGAGTCTGGGTTTCTCGCCGTGGTCCCAAGGTTCAAGCCAGTGGCATCTCCACGTTATGCGTGTGTTCGATCACACCCTTTCTGCAAGTAAGCTGGCTCCATAGTTGGGGCCCGAGGACGATGATGTGACAGAGAGACTTTAGTCTGGCTAGCATCTCAGGTTCAAACAATGTTTGGTAGTATCGACGCGATCAGACTCTCCACGGAGCTCTTCCGCATGGCAGCTGTCAGTGTCCGGGCCAAGTTGCGACTCTAGTGCACGCCGCCGCGTCGACTACTGCGGATCTCAAACAGGCCGGCTTTTTACGCTATCATGATGATTTTCTCTCCAAGGATGAGCGGTTTGTAGTGACATTTCAAGTATTCCACGCTTGATACCTACTGCAACGTGGGCATGGGGTCGCGGTTCTTGGTCGCATTGATCACATGCCGCCATAGCAAGGTTTGCCTGTGATAGTGCTCGAGCCTTCAGGCGTACAACTACCACCACATGCGGAGCAGTACATCCGGTCCGTATACGCAGCTGAAGATCTTCTACTCCGGCGCCGCAGGTCTCTCGCCGGTGACATGGCCAGAGTTTCCAGACACACAGCCAAAAGGGGCTGCAGCTCACACGGAACGTAGCTGCAGGGCCCAATCCAGGGAATCTATAATGAATGCATATCGTTGTGCCACTTGACGCGATCTGAAGCGCAGCAAAAGTTCCTGCACAGACACTCGAAGGTAGTCCCCGGATCCCTGGGCCATGGCCTGGGCACAGTGGGCACTCGTCATGCCCTTGAATTTGTAATTGGCCGCACGGGGGAATTCGCTTGCTGTGAGTGGCCAGCTAGAGGGCGTTTTGCATACACCTATGTAGTGTGCATATTTGGGCGAGAAGCCAGGAGCAGATGCAGTAGGTCTGCAGTCATGGTGCATGAGTAGCACCGATTGTCCAGTTCGTCCAGATGCAGAAGGTAAACAGTATAGCGCTGGAAGATTGATGCTCGCGTAGACCTGCGAGGGCAGACCTGACTCGGCGCCGTTGGACGCTGCGATTGCGTTCATGGATGCGGCCGGATGGACAGACGCTTTTGGTGGCGCTAAAGGGAGAGTGGTAGGGTGCGCCAGAAGAAGTCAACCGTGGTACAGCTGGCGATAGCTCGAGGCACCTGTCTCGGGCGGGCACATGCAGGGAACCGCGACGAGAACGAGACGGGCGTGGCAGACACAGCGGCGTTGCGCCCAGTTGCTGCAGCGCGTTTCGCGTTTCGCATTTCGCAGGGCGGGGTCGACGTGAAGGCCCTGTGTGTGCTGCTGGAGAGTCGTGGGCGTTCGAGGCGAGACGCGGCCATTCCCTTTGGGCTCAATTTCACTTCCCCGCCCACCAACGCCGCCCCCCCTGCAACGCTGCTCTTTTGACTTCCCCGTTACCCCTGTCGGTGGATCCTCACGCGCGGGTGTGATGGTCGCGTTTGCGGTTGGGCTCGCATATGGTGGCGCCTTTTGTGCCGGGATTAGGAGCTGGACCATTATTGTTAGAAAACCCTTCGAGCCCACGGCTGAAGCATCGTCCGCTTGCTCTCCATTACCTCGTCGACGACACTGCTGCGCTTGTGCACTGTCGGCCCACCCATTCGCACCAGCAATTGACCTTGCCACGCTGCGTTTGCCCTTCATTTGATCCGCTTGCCTGCACCGGGCCCGCTGCACTTTTATCCCGACACAAACAACAACACGACAGGGTACTTGTCCACAGACTCGAACGGCCGCGCAATCGCCCAGACTACCGACTCGACCTTGATGCGATCCAACTGACTGCTTTTCTCGCTGCAGCTTCACTCTCGCCCTTCATTTCTTCTGCCGCAGTCCTCCGACACCCGATCGCGCCTGCCTCTCGCTCTGCTCTCACTAACCAACGTTGCGACTACACCCCCACCCACCCCACCCCACGTCTCTTCACCCACGGACCCCCTGCTCTGCCATCTCATTAAACACTATCCGAAACTCTAAACGCTCTCGCTCGTCTCGCCATCTCTTCTGCGAAGCGTTGCTGTGCAGACGCCGCCAGCACTGTCGCATCAACACAACCGCGCCAAAATCACAACAATGACTTCAAATCACAGCCGCAACGCCTCGGAAGAGAGCAATGTCACCTCCATGTCCTACATTCTCGAGCACGTCCTGCAGTACCCGGGCTCCTACGAAATCCCCCTGCGCACCATGTACACACTCAACTGTGTGCCACGCTCGCAACCTCTCCCCAAGGACCTCTCCAGCACCCAGTCGCAAAACACCTCGCCCATAACGGGCCAGATGTGGACCGGTACCGAGACCGCCGCCTTGAGCTTCACCGCCCAGCTTATGAGCCACCTCCACTCACTGCCTACACAAGCCAGCTCGCTACCGCCAACCTTTATCGTCAACTTCGTCAATCGGTGCTTCCATCCTTCGCTTCACCTCGTGGATTTCCCTCAGGCTCTTACTGCGCTCGATTACTTGCGCGATCTGGAAACCCGGAGACGCAAGGAAATGAAGGCTGCGTTTGAGCGCGTCCACGTCCACTCTGAGTCGTATGAAGCTGACATGGCTTGCATGGCCGAGAAGTTCCCAGGGATCGCGCTATGGGTCAGGAACGTTGAGGGCAAGAACAGGAAAGCAGAGAGCTACTACGCTCAGCTATGGCTGGGCTTGCGCCGATGGGTAAGCAACCTTGATGACAAGCTTAGTCACACAACTAACAGCCCGTCCAGATCATGATCAATGAGCTATCAATGCAGCCCTTCAACAAGCTCAACTGCATGGGCATGCTAAACACACTGTTGCCTCCCATGCAAGACGAGAACAAGCTGCCCTCAACGCATCTGGACTTGAAGACTCTCAAGGATGAGCGTGAAGGCTTCTTTGACTACATTCGCCTCGTCCAGAAGAATGGACCTTCAGTATTAAAGCCCATCCTGAACATGAACAAGGGCACTAACGAAGAAACCGGCTGGCCTTCTGTTCAGCGAGTGGTCGACAAGTACACGAAAGTGGCGAAGCAGATGATTGACGACTGCTTAGCCACAGCGGGCCCAGAGTCCTTTGAGCGCAGCTTCCATGAGAAAACCGGCAAGAAGACAGACTCCGGAGTGAGCTTTGGTTCTCAGAGGACAATGAGTGTTGCATCCGGCCTTCACGAGGCACAGCTGCCCGAGCCTCCAACACCCACCTTTACCGGCGCCAGCAAGGGTCCCACCACGCTCGAGAGGATCACCCGAGAGTTCCGGCGCATGCGTGTCAAGCCACGACACGAGATCGAAGAGATTGTACAGATCAAGCAAAGCCCTGCCGCCGACTACGTGCCTCAGCTAGGCGACAGCACAGGCAAGAGGTCGCTCAAAAAGGCCAAGTCGCTTGCCAGCCTCAAGTTCGGCAACGGTTCTTCTCTCTCCTTGGCGGCCAGCAGAAAGGGAAGCGATGCCATGCCATCCTTCGACCCAGCAACGATGAAAAAGCACCGTGCACTATATGAGGCATCGGTAGCAAGGCCGAGTAACAGCCATTCCTAAGCCAGACCTCGGGGCCAACACATGACGTTGACGAGGCCAACACGTTACGATTTCACGAGGACATTCCTTCTGGTCACGACTCCATGTAGTATATTACGTTCTTCTTTTCTATTCTTGATCATTCTGTCAGACTGCCGAGGCTTTCCCGGCTAGGATTTTGATTTCAGCAAACGTCAGCAAAGCGCAACATTCCTTCTTAGCGGGCGTTCCAGATGAGCACTCCCACGAGACCAAAAACTTCCAGGTCTGCGTTTATGCAGGTTCATACCATAGAGACAGTGTATGCACGATGCTTCGAATACGAATACGGTGTTATAGGATACTGGTGCATGGGTACGGCGCACCTAGGTGGTGGGCTAGGAATTTGTTTTATGCACGCACGAAACACGATAGATAGATATCACGCGCATACGGCGCCCCACTACGATTAATGGAATAAGTAACATTTTTCAAAGCAACGGTGCCAGCCAAACGTTAAACAACGGAGTGATTCCACCGACTTGAGCATGAACTTGATGCAAGATAACAGAGTGCATGTTGGTAGGCATTACTATTCCTCGATAATGTCATCGTCCAGCGACACATGAGGAACGAGTGACCACCTTCACGGCATGAAACAATCATTTTCCGTATTGGGCACAATTCACATGTGATGGATTAAGCGGGAGACAAAACAAAATAGAAAGCGCGACTCATTATTTGGCCAACATGACTCTCTCCCCAACGGGCTGCTCTCACAACTTGTTCATGTCCGCTCATCCATCCTCAACCCAAGTCCGAGAAAAATACAGTGTATAGCAGTTGCAAGCGAAGACATGTCGTGTGCCTAGCCTTACGCGACGCTTGCTTTTTTCTTACTTGGGAAACATATTCGCCCGAAGCACACATTTGCCACCTGTGCCTGCATCTAAACAACCACGGGGTATGTAGCAGCCCCACCACGCGATGCCGTTCTTAGCACAATTGCTGCACCCCGGCACGCGGTCAATAGAGCCTTGGGTCCTTTGTCGCATCCCGGGCAAATGCATCGCCTTCGCACATCGTCACATTTGCGAATCGAGTGCCCCCGGCTAACACGCTCGCGACGCAGGAGAGCGCAGCAGGATCGCCCACGATGAACAACGGCCAATCCGGCACGCCTTGCCTGTCACACGAAACACAAAATGCCCGCAGTAGATCACTGCACCCACCCCCGTCACAAGCACCCTCGAAAACACCCAGTGCAGCCGCATCTCAACAGGTTTCGCCGACAAAAGCTGCTCCGGCAGCCCGTACCTTTTTCGATCCCTGGAACAGCAGCTCTACAGGCCACCAGCGCGCGGAGAATCGCCTCTCGGGCTCCACGTCATGGCGGGCTTCGCGCAATATGAAGCTTAGCGAGCAGTACAAGGGGGGGCTCGGAGGCGGAGGAAAGCGCGTGGCGGACACCGTCGGTGCGGGCAGCGAGCACTTTGGCAATGATGGAAGGAAGGAGAATGGCGGCTGGGAGAAGGGCGCAAGAGGGCTGCGAACCGGCGGACAGAAAAGTCTCGCTGAGGTCTGGGGTGTCAGCAAGACAGGCATGAAGGCGTCACTCGCAAAAGATCGTGATCTTGATGTCGATAGGGCCGACGTTGTTGCGATATCAGATTCAGATTATCCATCAGCGAATGCCGAAGACGATGAAGGTATGTTCAATTCGCGCTCATGACTTTTGATGGATATCGCTGTCCAGAAATGCTCTGTGTTCATATCCTAACGATGCTCAGATTCAGATGCAGTCCTCCAGAGTGACTCCGCAACGCCTGCTGCGAAGCAGATATTCACCGGACTGTGCTTCTACATCAACGGATCTACTGCACCATTGGTCTCGGACCACAAGCTCAAGCATATGCTGGCTGCACATGGTGCGAGGCACTCTATCGCCCTGGGTCGCCGGTCTGTTACGCATGTTGTCCTAGGACCTGCAAACCTTCAAGGCGGCGCAGGAGGTGGTCTTGCTGCAACCAAGATACAGAAGGAAATCGTCAAATCCGGTGGCAAAGCTGTGAAGTTCATAACCGCCGAATGGTAAATCGCGCACTCGGTAGTCTGCGACACTTTGCTGACACACCCAGGGTCCTCGAATCTATCAAAGCGAACCGTCGCTTGCCGGAATCACGCTTCTCTCCACTGAAGCTCGCGCCTCAGAACCAGAATAGCGTATTTGGCATGTTGCGTGCCGGCATTCAAGGTCCAGGTTGAAGATATTGGCCGAGCAAATCGCCGACCTCATCCAGCAAGTGAAGCGACTGTGCCAAAGTCGGAACCTTCCACCATGGCGTGCGTCAAGATACCTGTCATCGACCGTTTTACCTCGGTCGCACGTCTCGCTGGCATGGCGCCATTCCCCATCACAAAGCTCCATGATCGCCGGCCGATCACCGGGGATATTTCTCGCTAGCCGAAATTGACCGCGTTGCACGCGTTGCGGGAGTCGTCGTCCGTCCAGACTAAAAGTAATGCGGATCGGCAGCGTTGCATTCAACGCCAGTCTGGATCGCGCTATTGAGCAGTCAGTAATGGGTGAGACGGCGGCACCCTGCATCAGGGTTGGACGGTGCAATTGCACCGTGCTCGCGGGAGAGGGATGTTCGTGCTAGATAAACCTTCGGCGTTGGCGGTCCGGTGAACGCTGTGGGGGTGCATTGGAACTACTCCTAGTGGCATGTTCGACGCGGGCATTGTGTCCGGTGAACTAGCGAACCATGCATACCCAGTACACAGATAGTCCTTGCATGCCATGGATGTGCTTGGTGATCTCTACATGGAACTATCATGGAACATGGCGAGACTCTTGCAGCAAGCGCCCAGTGCAGTGCGTGGTGTTCGGTGCTTCTACGTGAATTGCACAGCGTGGCTGAGTCCAAACGTTGCAATGCACAGCTTCGCAACACCTCGGGTATATATGTGCTCTGCTATCTCCTCTCCTCTCTATATCCTACACACAATGTCGCTTGGCTTGTTATGCACCACCCAGCCTCATCGCATCCACCCACATCCACAACCCCAATTGACCTCCAAGCTTGTACTAATTCATCCCCCCCTGCGCGGCCGTATGTATCCCCTCGCCACACGTAGCAGACGCGTGCTTGCTACCCGTCTCCGCCAGAAACTCAATGCATCGACCGTGTTCTAGATACGCCCCACCAATCGCTGCTCATTTAGAACCATTCTGTAAGCATTTCAAATCTGTGGACATGCATATCCTGGTCTGGGGATACGGGCGGATATACTAGCGCTCGTGTGGAGCTACCTACTCCGGGGAAGTGAGTTGATGGGAGGGATATCCTTGGATATGGTGTTCGAGTGGTGAAATTCTACTAGGCTGTAGGTGTTGAGAGGGGGTG
>Ga0265780_10002130_pt1 | contig 27265 bp, 25 predicted proteins | sample P1T30metagenome_FD_192432 | JGI IMG/M metagenome (GOLD analysis project Ga0265780, IMG submission 192432) | Plant litter microbial communities from East Loma Ridge, Irvine, California - P1 T30 | ecosystem: Environmental > Terrestrial > Plant litter > Unclassified | place: USA: California...
GCCCGGTCCCGGTGCCATTCCGCGGGGGCTGGCGGCGATGCATACCGCGAAGAACAATCGTAGCCGCGCCGAGGCGGTGATTGCGCTGGACCAGCTGCTGGTCTCGCTCGACGCGCCGGCCGATGCGCGGGCCTACGCGCTGTTCATGGGGGCTTCGCCAGTCCGCTCGGCCACGCGGAGCGGGTATGAAGGCGAAAAGGCACGGCTACTGGCCGCCGCGATCGCACGGCTCGAAACGCAGTCCGGTTCCGAACGGGCACGCGCATGGTTGCGCACCGAACAGGCGCTTGCGCTAGAGGCGAGCGGTACGCTCGCGCCGGCACGCGGACTGTTGCAGGGGGTGATCGCAACGCCTCCGGCGACGCTCCCGCAGGACGATCCGATCCGCAGCCTTGCGCAGCTCCATCTGTCGCTGATCGAGAAACGCGACGGTGCCCCCGCCCGCGCCGACCAGCGACTGACCGAGGCGGGCATCACGCCCGAGCAATGCTCGCTGCTCGATGTTCGCCCGGTGCCGCAAAACACCAATATCTCGAGCAACACCTTCCCGAGCGAGGCGCTCCGCTGGAGGTTCGAGGGAAATGCGCGCGTGGCGTTCGACATCGCTGCCGACGGCCGGGTCGAGCAGACGCGCACGGTGATCGCCTATCCGCCGTTCGTGTTCGGGCCAGCGACCGAAAGCGCGGTCGCGCGCTTCCGCTATCTTCCGCCGACGCTCGGCAACGAAGTGCTCGGGTGCGTTGGGCAGTCAATCAACGTCCAGTACCGCTTGCCGGAGTAACCCCCAGCAAGGTGTCGACCAGCCGGGTGATCTCGCCCGGCCGGAACGCCCCCGCCTGAACCCGTACGATCCGCCCAGACGGATCGATCACATAGGTCGTCGGTACCGCGGCACCGCGCGGGCGATATGGCGCGGTGATGGCGGTCGCGACGGGCACGCGCATCGCCGCCGCCTGACGCGCGAGCAACCGCGGCTCGGTCCGCTTTCCGGCATCGATGGCGAACACCGCGACCCGTGCGCCGCCATGGCGCGCGAGCACCGCATCGAGCTCGACGAGCTCGCGCTTGCACGGCGCGCACCAGGTCGCCCAGAAATTGAGGATCACGACCCGGCCGGCCAGGCTGCGCGAGTCGACCTCGCCGCCCTCATGAAGCCGGACCGTGTAAGCTGGCGCCTGATCGCCCACCGCCGCGGCAGGGACCGGTGCAGCGTGCAGCGGGGCTGCCGCCAAGATGACCGCAAGCACGCCCGCGTGAAAGTAGCGCTGCACCGTATCCCCCCTGTCCCGCACCCCGGCACTTACGATCGAACGCTACCCCGCGCCGCACGGTCACACCAGACATACGGTTCAATCGTCAGCCGGGCGGTCGAACCCGATCGAGATCCAGGATCGGGTCAGGGCAGCTGGAAGGTCCACTTTCCTGTATCGCTGGTAGGAGAGAATGCCGCCAAGGCCGGCGTGCTCCGCCCGAGCGCTACCAGTGCCACAGGCCCCTTCGACCCGACGCTGGCCTTGGGCATGATCCGGTATGTGCCGTCAGTCAGCTGGTCGATCCGCCAGAGCTGCCCCGGCGATCCGTCAAAGGTTGGCACCGCGCGAACGGTGCCTTCCGGACCGACTGCCAGCGCGCGCTCGGTCCCGGCAATGACGATCTTGTAGAAAGGCGCACCGAACGCACCGCCTGCCCCCGCCACCGGCGAGATCGTCCATTGTTGATGCGCGCGGATCATATAGTCGCCGAGATCCACTTCCGCGTCCCCCGCGGGCCACGACGTCCGGCCCTGCTCCAGGGTCTGATTGGGGATCGGTGCTACGGGTTCAGTGCTCTTTGCCATGAAGCTGCGCCGCACGTCGAAGGGCATCCGCACGAAGTCGACCGCCAGTTGCAAGGCTCCGCCACTGCGCTCGGACTGGATTTCGTAAGTGCCGGGCACGATGTTCGCGCCGCCGACGGGCCAGCCGTCCTTCCAGAGCAACGGCTGGATCGCGAGGACGCTGCGGCCGCTGCGATCGAGATCCGCTTCATAATGCATCGAGTATTTCTCGACGCCGTCCCCAAGGTCGATCAGCCCGAAATGCCCGGGGCCATATTGCCGCCCCCGCCCGGCCACGACGAGTTTGCCACCGCCTTTAAGGAGTGGCACGTCCATGTTGTCGACATACGGCCCGAGCGGGCTGCGCGAACGCCCGACCCGAATGTTGTACGACGAGTTGGGCCCGTCACAGCACGTCCCATGCGTCCCCAACAGATAATACCACCCGTCGCGGTGCAGAAGCGCGGTCGCCTCCATGTCGATAGCGATATCAACCGGCTGGTTACCCGCCAGACGACCGCCGGTCTTGGGGTCGAGTTCGACCATGCGGATCGACCCGAAATAGGTGCCGTAGCTCAGCCACAGGTGCCCCTCGGCGTAGAGGAACGCCGGGTCGATCGCATCCGCCACTTCGATCCCGTTGGTCGATGCGACGATCCCGACGTCATGATAGCCGAACGCCGGCGACTTGGGATCGAGCGAGTTAGTCCACATGATCTTGACGTTGCTGGCGTGGCCGCCGTTCATCCCCCCGCCCCCTACGGCATAGGCAACATAATAGCGGTCGCCGATCTTGAGCACGTCGGGCGCGACACCGCCCCCGGGCCGCTCGCCACCGCTGCGCCAGACCCAGCCGTCGTCGGACACGAGCCCGCCGCCACGGGTGCCGAAGGTCCACCATTTGCCGTCCGACAAGGTCGGAGTCGACGGATCGTGAATGAACGGTTCGCCCTCGAGTTGCGCGGATGCGGTGCCGGGAACCGCGAGCAGCATCGCCGCTGCTGCCAGGCCGATGGAGCGTTGCATGATGGTCCTCACTTCACGTCGACCTTGATATCCCGGATCGGACGACCGCTTTCGTCGAGCAGGCGGACGCAGAAGTCGCTCAGGCCCGGGCCGTTGATCACCGCGCCGCGCAGGACGTTGCGTCCCTTGCGCAGCGTCACGGGGCGCGACAGCACGTCGTCCATGACCATGCGTCGATCACCGAACAGGCCGACGGTTTCCTTGCCGTTGAGCCACCATACGGAAGCGGAATTGGAGCCGACTGCGAGGCGGACGTCCCGCATCTCGCGCGGGCTGTCGACGACGGTGACCGCCCAGAAGATGACGCCGTAGGTCGGCTTGCCGAGCCCTTGCGCGAGGTTGAACAGCTTGACGTCGAACAGGTTGGTATCGAGCGCGTGCCACCGCGGCGTGCCTGCCGCGGTCGTCGTCTGACCGTCCCGCGGGACGGCGTCGAACCGGCCCGGATAGGTTGCGGGCGACAAGGCATCCCGGACATAGGCCGACGTAAAGCCCGAGTTCGTCCGGTTGGGTTTCACGATCGGTTCGAGTAGCAGCCAGCGGCGGAGGAAACCGTCTGCGTCCGGGGTGCTGGGCGTGGTGGTGGCTGGACTGAAGAACGGTGCCAGGCCGGTCGGCGGGGGCAGCGCCTCGACCACGTTGCCGGCGGTCTGCGCGTGGAGCGTGGCCGGGATGGCCAGGCCCAGCATGACGGTCGTCAATACCCTCCATATGCCGCGATGCCGTATCGTCTGGTCGGACCCAGTCATCGTCAGCTCCTCAACCCCCTGGCGACTCGATGAACGGTCACCTTGTTATCGGTACCATAACGCTAGGTGGTGTTGGTCCCTGCCGTCAACCTGACCTGTTCGCAGACTATTTGCAGACGTGTTTACCGTTGCAACGCTGTTACCGGCGATCAACGGTATTCTGCGGATCCCGTACGGCCCTGCGTTCCTTGACCACCGAAGTCCAAAGGCGGATTTGCTGTCGGCGGCCGATGCTATTCTTCCCCTTGAGATCGCGTAGTCGTCGAAATGCAGCTGCGCGACTGCACCCTTCGGCCTCGAAGTACAGGACCTGCCGTTCGTCAACACCAAGGTTGCAGATCTCCCCGCGATCCTCCGGCTGGGCAATGCGCGCCGGTCGCCCGCCACCCAGATTGGCCGCGTAAAGGGCGCTGGCGATCATCGTTCCGCGGTCGGGCGACGACTGCTCGATACCCCAGAAACCGGTAATCATCGTACCGACAATCGCCCCGAGCGCCGGTTTGACGATCGACAAGCCGAGCATGGCGAGCAGAAGCACCATCATTCCGACCAAGGTCAGATACGGTCGGCCATTCGCGAACACCTCGAACATCGGCGACAGCAGCGACAGTAGAAGCACAAGCCATATGACGACGACGAACGCCGACAGCATGAAACCGGCGGACGTCTCGACAAGGTTCTTATGGGCTGGTGGCCCGCCGGTCGCGACCCACCCGCCTGCCACGCCGCCGACTATCGTGGCGCCGATGAGTCCCATCGCAAACCAGTTGGTGTTCAGCGCGAGCGTCACGACCACGATAAGGACCGTGACCAGCGCCGTCACACCACAGGCCAGCTGTATCCTGCGCTCCGGTAAAGTCGGCGCATTCCATCGGACCACCGTTGTCCAGACAGCCGGCAGAAGGACGATTACGGCGAACATCGCGGACGCCAGGATACCGAACAAGAGCAGGAACACCCAGTCGCTTGCCTGACTGACGGGAATTGGCGGCTGGTTCAGCTGGCCGAGATATCCGTTGAAGATGAACAGCATCGGCAGCGCCAGCACAGCCCCTATCGCTACGGGGATCGGGGCAAGCTTCAGGACGGTGTCGAGCAGCGGCGCATAGCGCTTGTTCTGCTTCAGGAGCCAACCGAGTTTCAACGGTGCGGGGGCCATGATGTTGTTCCATCGTCACTGAGTGACCAACCAGTTTGCAACGCAGCCGCGAGCGTCAGTCTTCGTCGAGGCTTTCCGCCATCTCCATGAAGCGTCGTGCAGCCGCGCGGTCCGCCTCGGACGGGAAGGCGACGTCCAGATCGGGTGCGGCACCCAGCATGTGCAGCAGCGTCCACAAACCGAAGCGCCGGTCCCGGTCCTTTTCCAGCCCGAAATCGACCCGCATATGTTCGATGCCCGCGTCGAGCACCGACGGGTTCAACGCGGCAAGATCGCTGGTGCCGAAATAGCGGCGAAACTGGTCGTCGAGGTCCATGCGCCTATTCTTTCAATGCGTTGCGAACGCTGGGCAGCATACGGCGCACGATGATCTCGACGCCGCGTGCGTTCGGGTGCAGGCCATCGGCTTGCAGCAGCGTGCGATTTCCCGCGACGCCTTCGAGGAAGAACGGATAGCGAGCCACCCGATGGTGCTTGGCGAGCGCGGGGTAGATGCCCTCGAAAGCGGTCACATAGTCCGGTCCCAGATTCGGCGCAGCGCGCATTCCGGCGAGCAGTACGGGGATATGCCGGTTCCGCAATTCCGTCAGGATCGCGTCGAGATTGGTTCTGGTCTGCCCCACCGGAAGCCCCCGCAGCATGTCGTTCGCGCCGAGTTCCACGATCACCAGATCGGGCGTCGTACCCAGGCCGCGCAGCCCCCAGCGCAGCCGCGCGCGCGCTTGCGCGGCGGTATCCCCGGCGACGCCGCCGTTGCGCACGGTGGCCGCGACGCCTGCGCGTCGCAACGCGGCCTGTAGCCTTGCGGTAAACCCCGCAGCGGGCGGGAGACCGTAGCCAGCGCTGAGGCTGTCGCCGAAGGCCCAGATCACCGGCGCGCGCGGTGATGCGTCGGCGGTCGGCACGAATCCCGCTGGCAAGAGCAATGCGAGATGGACAATCCCCCGCCACCATCCATATCGCTTGAGACGTGACCATATCATCCCCCACCGATAGCGCGCTGATCGAAGCGCGCAACGTCTCGCTGTCGCTCGGCCGTGCGCCGGCGCGCGTGGATATCCTGCGCGGCATCGACCTAAGTGTGTCCGCAGGCGAAAGTGTTGCGCTGCTCGGGCCGTCTGGGTCAGGCAAGTCGTCGCTGATGGCGGTGCTTGCCGGACTGGAACGTCCGAGCGGCGGGACCGTGACGGTCGCCGGGCTGGATTTCGCAGCATTGGACGAAGACGCGCTCGCGATCGCGCGGCGCGGGCGGATCGGTATCGTGCTGCAGGCATTCCATCTCCTCCCGACGATGACCGCGCTCGAGAATGTCGCGGTTCCGCTGGAACTGGCGGGTGCGCGCGACGCGTTCGGGCGCGCCGAGGCAGAGCTTGCCGCGGTCGGGCTTGGCCACCGCACCGGGCATTATCCCGCGCAACTGTCGGGCGGCGAGCAGCAACGTGTTGCGATCGCGCGGGCGCTGGTTGCGGCGCCTGCGTTGATCTTCGCCGACGAACCGACCGGCAATCTCGATACCGCGACGGGTGCCGCGATCATGGACTTGCTGTTCGAACGCCATGCCGCCAGCGGGACGACGCTGTTCGTCATCACCCACGATCCCGCCCTCGCAGCGCGGTGCGCCAGGGTCGTCACGCTTGCCGATGGCCGGATCGCCACCGATCGGCCACGCGCTTGAGCATCGCGTGGCGGCTGGCGCTGCGGGACCTGCGCCGTGGTGGGCGCGGGCTGGTGCTGTTGGTGGCCTGCCTGTTCCTCGGGACCGCGGCGCTGGCGGGGATCGGTAGCCTCGCTGCGAGCATGATCGCGGCGCTCGATGCGAACGGCCGGCAGATCCTTGGCGGCGACGTCGAGTTCACGGTGTCGCAGCGCCGCGCCACGGTGGCGGAGCTGGCGACCTTCGCGCAGGCGGGCCGGGTGTCCGAGACGGTTTCGATGCGCGCTATGATGAGCAGGGGTGAAGCCACCCCCGCGATGCTCGTCGACCTGCGCGGGACGGACGCGGCGTGGCCGCTGGTGGGGCGTTTCCGACTGGCTGCAGGTGCGCTGGCGGCCCGACCGCACGGTCGCGAGATTGCGATCGCAGCGGCTGCGGCAGAACGGCTGGGCGTGAAGGCTGGCGATACCGTCCGGATGGGTACGACCACCCTGCGCGTCGTGGGGATCATCGCCGAGGAACCCGACCGACTTGGCGCGGGGTTCACGCTCGGGCCCCCGGCGCTGGTCGATCTGGCGGGGCTGGATGCGACCGCGCTTGTGCAGCCCGGAAGCCTCTACGCAAGCGACTACCGCATCGCGCTCGCCAACCCAGCCGATGCCAAGGCGGTACGGGACCGCTTGCTCGCGCGTGTGTCAGACGCAGGATGGTCGGCACGGACGAGCGACAGCGTAGCGGGCGGTTTGCGACGTGGGATCGACCAGTTCGGCCAGTTCCTGCTGCTGGTCGGGCTGGCCGCGCTCGCCATTGCAGGGGTCGGCGTGGGGAGCGGTGTTGCCGCCTATCTGGCGGGCAAGACCCGGATCATCGCCACTCTGAAGGTGCTGGGGGCGACCTCGCGGACGATCGCGACGGTGTTCCTTGCACAACTCGGACTGGTCGCCGCGGTCGGGATCGGGGGGGGTCTACTCGTCGGCGCGGCGGTGCCGTGGCTGGTCACGGCGATCGTGGGTGCATCGCTCCCGGTACCGCCACGCCTGGCGCTCTATCCCGTGCCGTTGGCGACGGCCGCGCTGTTGGCGCTGATTGTGGCGCTGTTGTTCGCCCTGCCCGCGCTGGCACGCGCGCGCGATGTGCCCGCGGCGACCTTGCTGCGGGATGCGCTCGGCACCCGCCACCGACCATCCGCGATCGTGCTGGGGGTGATGGCACTGTTGTTCGCGGCCTTGGTCGCACTTGCAGTTCTCACGGCGTCCAATCGGCTTCTCGCGCTCGGGTTCGTCGGGGCGGTGTCGGCGCTGATCGTACTGTTGTGGCTCGTTGGCCTCGCGATCCGGTTCACCGCTGCCAGGCTTCCGCGTGCGAGAAGGCCGTTGGTGCGCCTCGCCATCGCCAATCTGCACCGGCCTGGAGCGCAGACCGACCGGCTCGTGGTGGCGCTGGGGCTGGGCTTCTCGCTGTTCGTCGCGCTGGCGGTGATCGATGCGAGCCTGTCCTCCGAACTGCGCAACGCAGCCCCCGCCAAGGCCCCGCGTTTCTTCGCGATCGACCTGCAACCGGAGGACGCTGCAACCTTCGCCCAGGCCGTCAGGGCCGCAGCCCCCGCCGCGAAGATCGAGGCGCTGCCGTCGTTGCGCGGGTCGATCGTCGCGCTGCGCGGGAAGCGGGTCGCCGATATGAAGACTCTGCCCGAGGGTGCCTGGATCCTGCGCGGCGACCGCACGATCACCTGGTCGGCTACGCTACCCCCGCGCAACGCGGTCGTCGCCGGCCGGTGGTGGCCTGCCGACTATCGCGGCCCCCCGCTCGTTTCGCTCGAGGACAAGGCGGCGGCGGCGCTCGGCCTCAAGATCGGCGACACGATCACCGTGTCGGTGCTCGGCGTCGACGTACCTGCGCGGATCGCGGTCTTGCGCAAGATCGACTGGGGCGGGCTCGGGCTCAACTTCGCGATCGTATTTTCACCGGGCTATGTCGAGGAAGCACCGCACGGCCTGCTCGCCAGCGTCTATGCCCCCCCTGCGCGCGACGGGGCGATCATGCGCAGCGTCGGTACCGCGCTGCCCTCAGTCACGCTGATCCGCGTCGGCGACGTAATCGGGCAACTCGGCGCGGTGCTCGGCCAGATCGCAGTGGCGATCCGGGCGGCTGCGGCGGTGACGGTGGCGGCGGGGATCGCGGTGCTGATCGGCGCGGTGTCGGCATCGGCACGCGCGCGGCGATACGATGCGGTGATCCTCAAGCTGCTCGGCGGCAGCCGTCGCCAGGTATTGGGCGCGCAGGCGCTGGAATATGCGATGCTGGCGGCGATCCTGGTGGTGGTCGCGCTGGCGGTCGGAACGGGAGCGGGATGGTATGTCGTGACTCAGGTGTTCTCGATTGCCTGGGCACCGCGCTGGGACATCGTTGCGGTCACGCTGGCGATCGCGGTTGCGATCACGCTGGGGATGGGGATCGCGGGCAGTATTCCCGCGCTTCGTGCCCGGCCCGCCGCGGCGCTGCGCGATCTTTGACGGGGCTGTTACTTGCGGCGTTTCCGCCAAACCGCGTTGAGGCCGGCCACCGCGTCATAGGGGATCGCGGCGAATTCGCGGGCCCACATCTTGGCTTGCAACCGCTTGGGGCCGCGCGCGACGATCGGCACCGCGCGGGTCGAGAACCCCATCAGGCGGAACAGCATGATCACCCGCGGCTGATGATAGGCGTCCGTACAGGGTTGGATCGTGCCGTAGCCATGCGCACGCCCATGCGCGACCGCCGCCTCAACCGTTTGCAGCGTGTCCCGGCTGGCTTCGTCGAGGATCAGCCGCTCGGCGGACACGACGCCATCGACCATATTGGCCATCACGCGTGCTTCCGACGGGTGATACGTCCCTACCCCGCCCGACAGGAACAGATCCACGCTCGGATCACTTTGCGCGACCGCCGCGGCATAGCCGACGCGGCGCGCGAGCGCCGGGCTGGCGGTGCCGTCGGAGCGCACCGCAGCACCGAAGACGACGACGAGCGTTCGGTTGGTTTTTTCCCGTTGGGTCATGCTATTCGTTTGGCCTTTCGGGTCGGAATCACGGGCTGATAGCATTAGGTTTGTCACCCGGGGGCATAAAGCGCGCGCGGCAGATCTGCGGGAACGCTCACCGCCGGGACAGGGCGCGACGCCGCCTTTGCGAGCCAGGCGGCACCGCCATCGCGGGACCGTGTTGAGCCATCGCTGCGCGTGGCGACACGCCCGTAGACGGGGCGCTCAGTATCCCCGGGCGAACCGCCGAACATCGCGGCGATATTGCCGTACGTCGCGGGATCACGGCCATCCAGGCTCAGCCTGTCGTTGAGGTAACAGGCCGTCGCCCAGGCGGTTTCCGGGTCGGGCGTCATCGCGATGATCCGCTTGCCCCAATACATCCGCAGGTTGTTGTGCATCCAGCCGAAGCGCAGGAACTGGCGCTGGCATGCATTCCAGCTTTCGTCGCGCGTCTCCCCGCGCAGCATCGCGGTCAGGCTTTCAAGCTGGGGCCGCGGGTCACCAGCGTGGTCGGCGAGCGTCGCACGCGCCCAACCGGCGATGCGGTCATATCGCTCGGGCGCGGCCAGAGCGCGTGCCTGATAATGGAACCACTCGCGCCACCCGAGCAGTTCGTCGGCGAACTTGGTGCTGTGGCGTGCCCCGACCGACGCCTTCTCGACCGCGCGCATCACCTCGCGCGGCCCGAGCACCCCGAAATGGAGATAGGGCGACAGGCCGCTTGCACCCTCGCGCCGTGTCGCGTCGTTGCGGGTCGTGGCGTAACCGGGCAAAACGTCGTCGATCAGGCGCCGCAGTCGCGTCTCCGCCGCCGCCCGACCGGCGGGAAAGGCGGCGCTTGCGGGCAGGCTGTGATCGATATCCAGCCCGGCGATCAACGCGTCAAGGTCGCCCTCCAGCGTATCGGGCACGAACGGCAACATATCGGCATAAGGCGCGATCTCGGTCGGCTCGTCGTCGGCGACGGTCCATGCCGCCCGTTCGGGTTCGTGGCGTCGCAGGAAACCGGAACGCCCCCCAATCCCCTCGCCCAGAACGGCGGGCGGTACGAGGCACGCGGCGTTGACCGCATAGACCGGGATCTCGATCCGCTCGGCCACCCGCTCGGTCTGCCAGCGCGCGACGAAGGTCGGCTGGTCTTCCAGGATCAATGCGGCGGCATCGGCACCGAGCCTGTAGACCAGCCCTTTCTCGCGATGCTCTGCGCGATCGACGTGCTGGACACAGGTAAGACCCCGGGCGCGACACCCCGCGGCAAGATCACGGCTCGCACCAAGGATGAAGTGATGCAGCCGGTCCGAGGCATAGGGATAATCCTCCCGCACGCCGTGATAGACGAGCACGGGCAATCCCAGCGCATTGCCAAGCCGGACCGCCGCGTCGATCACCGGATTGTCGGCTGCACGCAACGCCTGCTGAAGCCAGCACAGGACGTAACGCGCACCGACCGCGACGGGGCGGTCGTTCATCGCGCGAACCCGCGGAACCTCGCGCCCGTTGGCGAGGCCCTGCGGCAACGTCGCGCTCACCATCCCATGCTGCCCGGAACGCCCTTGAACGGCCCTGCAAGGTCGGATGTGATCCAGCCCCCGTAGAAGCCGCCGGGCTGGGGGATCACCCGCTCGCCATCGACCGCACACAGATCGAAGGGAGCGGCGTAGAACGCGATATGATCGCGCAGGATCGCGAAGGCGGGGGTGGGGTTCGCGTAGCTCCAGCCCACGTCATTGAACGTGTTTCCGGCTATCTCGACATGCCAGTAGCGCGCCTCGCCCTTCCATTCGCAGAACGAACGGCGGGTCGACGGACACAGCAGGCCGGGCGTGATCGCATCCGGCGGGATGTACCAGCTCGGCGGATGGCTCGTCTCGAGCGTACGCACCGCCGCAATGGTGTCGGCGACGACGATCCCGGCGTGCTCGATATGAATACGCCGGCGGCTTGGCTCGGCGATCGCCGGCCGCGGATAGCGCCAAACGCTTTCCTGCCCGAGGGCGGGCGTATCGGGCTTGGGCCTCACCGGTTCATCGCCCCTTTTCCGGATTGTCGCGCCAGATCCGTTCGGCGAGCAGGGTCGCGAAGCCAAGCCACGCAACGAACGGGATCCCGACCGCAGCCGCCGGTTTGTCGACCCGCGCGGCCGCGGCGACATAAGCGGCGCTCGACGCGACCATCGCCCCCGATGCAGCGGCGCTCGCGCCGAGCTGCTTCTCGCGGAAGAACAGTTGCGTCCATCCGCCCACCATTGCGGTGTTGAGCAACCACAATCCGACGGCAGTATTGCGCGCGGTGCCCGAGGGCTGGCGCAACAGCCGATACCCGCCGACCGCCAGCCCGGTTTCGAGCACCGGCCACACCGCCCCGAACGCGGCATCGGGCGGCGTAAACCCGGGCTTGTCGAGCCCGCGATACCATTTGCGGATCCGGGGATGCGAGGGATCGGGTGCATTGCGCCGCCCGACGACCGCACTCACGCCCAGCACGAGACCGACGGCGCCGAGCGCCAGCAGCGGCGACAATGCACCCCGCCCGGCTGCCGTCACAGCGCGTTCCGGTGCGCCGGTGGATCCGTCGGTGCGGTTTTGATCATATTGCGACAAGTCGGGTTCCTTTGTGCTACCGCCAAACAGCTTGCCGGTGATGCCGCGCACAGCGGGGCGGCTTGCCATCCTCAACGCTCCATGCAGCAGACGGATGCCAAGCCGACTGTGCGGATTCATCAGTCGCGGCGCGATCTTGGGGACACCCTGTGCATCCTCGACCATCGGGCGCATCGCGCGCTCATAGGCGGCAAACGCCGCCACGACATCGTCGGACCGTGCCATCTCGGCCGCCAGCACATATGCGCCCGTGATCGCCAGCGTCGTACCGATCCCCGCGATCGGCGTGGCGCACCATGCCGCGTCCCCGGTCAGCACCACCCTGCCCTTCGACCAGCGCGGCATCCGAACCTGCCGCAGCACGTCGAAATAGAAATCGTCGGTCGCGTCCATGCCTTCCAGTACGCGCGCGGATTGCCAGCCGGCATCGCTGAACCGCTTGCGCAGCCATGTCTTCTGGCGCTCCTGGCTCCAGTCCTGTTCGCCGCCGGGCGGCTGTTGGACCGACAGCATGACCCGTGTCGTGCCGTGGCGATCGGGTCGCAACGACACGCTTCGCCCCCCGGGCGCGTTGTACCAACGCCACAGCCGGTCGTCATCCGCCGTGCGCGGGATGGTGAAATAGGCGATCGTCAGGTCCATCCAGCGTGGCGCATTCTCGTGCGCGAACACGTGCGTGCGCGTGGCCGAACCCACGCCCTCCGCCACGATGACCGCATCATACCGCTCCGTCCGCCCGCTGGCGAAGGTGACGCAGGCGGCCTCGTCGTCCTCGACGATCGCCGTCACACTGTCGCCGAAGCGGTAGGTCGCCCGCTCCGCCGCGGGTTCGTAGAGCAGTCGGGCAAGGTCGCCGCGCAGGATCTCCATCTCGGCGGTGGGTCCGTCGCCGTCCTGATCCGCGGTCAGGAATTGTGCGGCGATGCGACCGTTCGCATCGACCCAAGCCGTGCCTTCCTCCCCGGTGCCCTGTTCCAGAGCGGATTGCTCCAGCCCCATCCGGCGAAGCACCTCGCGCCCCGAACCGCGGACGTCGATATTCTGACCGCCATCGCGGAACGCAGGCGCGCGCTCGACCACGGTCACGTCGAAACCAGTGCGGCCGAGCCACCATGCGAGGGTGTTGCCGGCGACGCTGGCGCCGGTGATCAGAATACGGCGGGTCATGGAATTAGCTCCTCTGCACCGCACAACGGTCGAGCCGCGTTTAGGTCGCCTGATCTTGTGCGCGTCCGCAATCCACCGCTACCCGGGTCCACCCACCAGCAGAAGCGCTAGGCCTCGGTGCCGAAAACCCCGTAACGCTCGCGCCACGCTGCGACTTCGTCTCGTAAATGCAAAGGTGCGGTTTCCCCGGAAAGGACTAGGCTGGCGACGTCATCCGTTGGGTGCATCAACATCTTCTTCGTTCCGTCGCTGAACCAGACGGGTACGAGCTGATCGCACAGGCTGTCGAGAACGGCCCCGGCCATGTCCTTGTCGATCGCCCCGCCGCGACTGGTGGTGCGGACGATGATCGACACGCCTTCGAAGCAGTTGCGCGGCGCGCGTTCGAAATTGAGCGACACAAGGAGGCCGGACAGATCCGGACGCGCCTGCTCGGGCATGGCCGCGGTTCGCCTCCAGGCACAAAACCACGTTCGGCAGATTGTAGGCCGCGTCGCATGGATGCCGCACCCCTGCGGCGTGAGGTGCATGCAGGGCGTTTCGCCGGGCTTCCGGAACTCCGGAGTGTCCACGGTCAGGACAGTGCAACAGACGGTGCAGTCACCACATGCGCGGTCGGGAAGGACCGGCCCGAGCAAGATGGTTTCCAGATTTGCCTCGGTGTGCATCGCCTGGGGTTGCCTTGGCTGCCGCGGAAAGACAAGCGCCGTTGGCATGCCGCGGATTGGTCGGCAGGCTCGTTCAGGCACGAACGATCCTTGCCGCTATCGACGCGATTATTGGAGCACGCGATGAGCAACCCGACGAAGATATGGGACCGCGATCAGGTCCGGAACTGGCTGACGCGGCGCGTGGCGGCGGCGAAGCTGGACCAGGCGACAGCGGACCGTCGCGGCTATGAGGCGCGCGACGATTACGACAAGGCCGCCGCCGAGGAATGGGTCTGCAGCAGGTTGCAGGCCGCAGAGGAAACGAACGACCAGCCCGCGTTTGCCAAGCGTATCAAGGATCTGATCGCGCAGGACGAATATCCCGTGACGGGGATCTACGACGACGTGCGTTTCGAACGACATGTGCGTGGCTATCTCCGGAAGCTGGCGAAGATGACCAAGACGAACGAGGGGTTCGAGAACGCTCTGCGCTATCAGTGACCGGGGGCATTGAACCGGGCCGTACCAATCCGGCACAGCGGGATGATGGCCGGTTCTGCGCATTGTGGAACCGGTAGCGCAGGTCGGCGTTTGCGTGCGGGATTGGTTAACTCGCTCTTCAGGAAGCAGAACATGGTACGCAGGACTTACGGATCGGCTTTGTCCAAAAGGGCTGCACAGGCTCCACGGCGGCTTAACGACGATCCGCGCGCTGGGCTCACCCCGATCGAACTGCAGATGCTGGACAAGGCCCTCAAAGTCGCAGGCTGATCGTAGCCTATGGTGGCGCGGCGGTCCGGACGCGAATCCGTCTGTCAGACGATGGATGAAGCAAGCCCCGCCCGCCGCCACTCGCGATATCCCGCGATCGCCAGTCCGATCATGGCGGCATACAATCCAGCGGTCAGTGTCAGCCCCTTGAAAGCGAACATGCCGACATAGGCGACATCGACGACGATCCACAGCAGCCAGTTTTCGCGGTGACGCCGCGCTGTCCAATATTGTGCTACCAGGCTGAAGCTGCTGAGCGTGGCGTCGATCCACGGCAGTGCGGCGTCGGTATGATGGCTGGTGAACCACCCGATCGCGATCGCACCGATCGCCCCGCCACTCAGTCCCATCAGTGCGTGCGATCGTTTCAGCGGCACCACGACGACCGCCCCCGTATCGCGCTTGCCGCGCGTCCAGACCCGCCAGCCGTACAGGATACCAACGGCGAACACCGCCTGCAGCGCCATGTCGGCGTAGAGGCGCACGTCGAGGAACAGCTTGAAATACAGGCCGCAGGCGATGAGGTTCAGCGGCCAGCACAGCAGATTGCGCCGTGCCGTCAGCCAGATCGCCAGGAAACTGACGACGACCGCGACGATTTCCAGCGTCGACATCAACCGCCCGCCGCCGCGCCGACCTGCGCCAGGAAATCCTGGCCGGGCGTCGACAGGAACCATTGGGCATGGCCAATGACATACGCGTCCCACGCATGCATCGCGGCCGCAGGATCCCCCAAGACGCCCGCGAAATACGCGATCTCGGACAGCGCGAATTCGAGATGCACCAGCGGAAGCAATCGAACGACCATCTCGATCTTTGCTCGGCTCAGGGGTCGGATGGTGGCATATCCCGCGATCAACGACAGCGCCGCCGCCGGATCCGCGATATCATCGTCCTCACCCAGCCGCAGCCATTCCACTGACGTCCGCTCGATCGCGGTGGCGAGGTCGTGCAGCGCGCAGGTCCGATCGGACAATCCGAAATCGAACACTGTCGTAACCGTGCCGTCCGAAGCCCAGAGCAAATTGGACGGATGCCAGTCGTTATGCGTCCACAGCGACGGCTGATCGGCAAGGCGCGCCGCCAGCCCTCCCGCCAGTGCCGCAAAGAGCCGCTTCAGTTCCTTGCGCCACGGCAGCGCGCCAAGGAACGCCGCCAGCGCCGGGCGCGCCGCGACATAGGCCTCTGCCGCCGCCATCGGGTCGGTCGCGGGCAGGATGGTGAAGCTTGCGACCAGCGGCTGCACCGTGCGCGCCGGCGCGTCGAACCCGCGGGACGCCTGATGCACCTGGGCAAGCGCGACACCCGCCGCGTGCGCGTGAACATAGGAGAGGAACGGGGTCCACGACGGCCTGTCCCGATACAGGTCGGCACCGGCCGCGCGACGCTGAAGCTCGAAGGTCCCCTCGCCCATCGCCAGCGCGCTGGCACCGTCCGCCGTCCGCATGATTTCGGGCAGCGATATTCCGGCCGCGGCGAGATGCGAAACAAACGCATGCTCCTGCGACAGCTCCGCTGCCGACCGCACGTGGCGATCATGCCGTTTCAACAGGAACTGCCCGCGCGTCGCATCGATCAGCGTCGCCGCGGAAAACGGCCGCGGCGAATGCCACAGCAATCGCTCGATACGGCCCGCCTCCGGAAAGCGAGCGAGGACCGCCTCGGCCTCGCCCAGCTCGATCATGGGCCAGGCGGGCTTCTCCAGCGCGATACCCATGCCGTGCACCAGATGCCCGGCAGACGCAGGTGCGGCCTCGGCCATGTTCAGAAGCTACGCGATACGGTCGCGATGACCGCCGCACCGCTGCCGATGTAATAGGCCGGAGCATAACCCGAAATCACCGTGCCCCCGCGGCCCACGACATCACGTGCGTTGGTGCTGACCGCCTGCACCCCCGCCAGGACGTGCGGGTTGGTCACGTTGATCGCGTTGACGCGCAGATCGGTGCGCTTCCCGTCGATCCAGTCGGCCAGATGGACGCCGACCGACAGGTCGAGCGTCGCATAGCCCCCGATCCGCTCGTCGTTCATGAACGACGCATATTGCGGACCGAGATATTTGCCCGCGACGCTGCCGAACAAATGCCCGTCGTCATAGGTGCCGCCTGCGCCGAACTGAAAGCTCGGGCTGGACACCGCATGCTTGCCGCGCGTGGGGAGGAAATCCCCGCCAACCGGCAGATCATCGTCGATCCGCGCGTGCAGATACTCGCCGGAGAGATAGACGCTGACTCCTTTCGCCGGGCGGTAATCGATCTCGGCATCGACCCCGTACGTCGTCTGCCCCCCGGCGTTGAGCGTCGAGTTGACCTGCGCGCCACCGACGTCGACCACCGTGGCGAGCTGACGGTTGCGGAACTTGTAGTGGAAGGCAGTCGCCGAAGCGGACAGATTGGGCCCGATGTAGCGGTAGCCAAGCTCCTGCGAGACCGAATATTCGTTCTTCAGCGCGTTCGTGCCGCGGGTCGAAACCACGCCGCCGTCATAGCTGTTGTAGAGCGTGAATTCGTTGGGCGTCCGGAAATTGGTCGTGATGTTGGCGAAGATCTGCTGGCGATCGCTCAACGCATAATGGATCGCGGCACGCGGCAAGGCGGCGAAGCTGTCCTTGCGGACGCGCGTCTGCGGCCCGGGAAGATAATTGCGCCCATTGCGCAGCAGGTTGACGCCCTTGAAACCGGCGTCGAGCGTCAGGCGCGGGGTGAGCGCGATACTGTCGGCAAGAAAGAAGCCCTTGGTCACCGTGACGGTGCGCTGGTTCTCATAAGCGAGCAGGCGGCCATCGGCAGTCTGGATCGCCCTGTCGCGATATCCCCATCGGTCGGTCGGGTTCCCGTCCGGATCGACTGTCGTGTATGTTTGCGTGACCCGGTCCGTGCCGTAATCGAACCACAGGCCGCCCGTAATCCTGTGCATCCCCGCCTGCAACGTCAGCTTGGTGACATTGCCGGTGCGCATCTGATCGCCGGTGTAGTTGCCCAGCACCGTCGCGACGCCATCCACCGCCCCCGGAAGCGCGATCGGCTGCGTAAGCTCCTCGTTGCCGAGGAAGTTACCGGTCGTGGCAAGCTGCGTACCGTACGGCGAATTGCCGTAGCCGAACTGCAGATAGGTCGTGCTGTCGAGCGTCAGCCGGTCGTTCAGTTTGAGATGAACCGGGGCCGATGCATAGAGGTTGCGGAACGGTGCCCGGTACAACCGCCAGTAATTGGTGTTCCCCGCGGTGTAGCGCGCATCATAATTGAACCCGCGACCTTGGGCCTGCCAGTCCGCGAGCGTCGGGCTGGGATAGCTCGACGCATTGGCATTGTTGTACGACAACGCCAGGCTGGCGCGGTTGCCGTCACCCCAGTCGCGTAGCAGCTTGGCGTCGACATGCTGGCGCGTGTCGAACCCTGCACCACGCCAGTTGTCGGCGCGCGTGAACGAATAGGACACGAACGCCTTTACACCCGTCCGCCCGATCTCCCCCGTATCGACCCGCGCGAACACCCGGCGCGCATCGTATGACCCGAGCGACACGTCGAGCAACGCTTGCGGCGCGGCCCTGGGGTCATCGAGCTTCAGCGACAGCAGCCCGCCTGCCCCGCCCACCGTCGGTGAATCGATGTCTACCGACCCTTGCGCCAGCGTGATCGTCCGCAGGTTGCCCGGATCGGCGAACTGCGACGGATAGGCGTAATAATAGCCGATATCGTTCTGCGGCGCGCCTTCCATCAGGACGCCAATCTGATCCTGCCCCAGCCCGCGCAAGGTCAGGCTCGAACTGGTCGACAGGCCGTACGGGTCGCTCGACGCCACGTTTGCGCCCGGCAACAGGTTGACGAGCTGGAACGCGTTGAGCGTCGGCGCTTGCTTGACGATGAAGTCGGCGGAAATCTCGCTCACCGCCTTGGGCGCGGTCTGATCGGGCAGCAGTCCTTCGGGATCGCGGTGCCCGGTGACGCGAATGTCCGCAGTGTCTTCGGTGTCCTGTTGCGCCCATGCGGATGCCGGCACCGTCAGAAGCACCGCCGTCAGCACCAACGCTTTGCGCCGGATCATCAACCTATCGTACGAAATCATTGCCGGCATTGTCTTACGTCCACTCCACACGGAGGGACGACGGACGTTCCGTCAGCCCTCCCTACGCCGGTATCAGCCGGATCAGGTTCAGCGGGTCATGGGCTGCAGCCCACCTCTCAGCCGCGCATCAGCGGCCCCCCGGGGATAGCGCCCTCTAGGCGATCTGCTCGGATGTGCAAACAGGGATCGATCGCCCCCCGCTGGCCCTTTCGGCGCCTGCGTGAGGATGGGGCCCCTGCGTTCTGCCGTACCGACGGCCATAGAAGAGAATACTACCGGCAGCGCTATTCACCCGGAAGAAGCGTCACCCGCAGAATAAGGCGTTGCGGGAGACGAAGGTTATTGCAATACCTCCGGCCCAATCAGTCGATCGCCACACACGGCGGCACGTACACTTCCGGGAGAGCATGATGAAGCGCCTCGCAGCAGCGTTGTTGATCGCCGGTATTTCGGCGCTCCCGCTCAACGCCCAGACAACTGCGCCTTCGGTTTCCGAAGACTTCAAACCATCATCGCTCAACCAGCCCGGACAGCAATATCCGCAGGTGAACTCGCAAGGCTATGCGCGCTTCCGGATCGTCGCGCCGGAAGCAACCGCCGTAAAGGTCAGTCTCGGCTTGGGCGGGCGTGGCGGCACCGTGCTGGCGAAGGCTCCGGACGGGACCTGGGTGGGCACGTCCGAAGGCCCGCTCGACGAGGGGTTTCACTATTACCACGTGACCATCGATGGCGGTACGTTCAACGACCCGGGGGCGCTCAACTTTTACGGGTCGACCCGCTGGGAAAGCGGCATCGAGATCCCGGCGCATGACGCGGCTTTCTACGCGCTCAAGGACGTGCCGCATGGGCATGTCGAGCAAGTCCTGTTCCCGTCGCCGAGTACGGGCACGCCGCGCCGTGCGTTCGTCTATACGCCGCCCGGCTACGGGACCGACCCGAAGACGCGCTACCCGGTATTGTACCTCCAGCATGGCTGGGGTGAAGACGAGACCGCGTGGAGCAACCAAGGCCATGCGAACCTGATCATGGACAATCTGATCGCGGAGAAGAAGTCGCTCCCGTTCATCATCGTCATGACCTACGGCATGACGAACGAGATCAAGCCCGGCAGCCCGGGCGGCCTTGCCAGCTTCGATATTCGGCCCTTTCAAACGGTGCTGCTGAACGAACTGGTTCCGTATGTCGACCGCACCTACCGGACGATCGCCGATGCGCGGCATCGGGCGATGGCAGGGCTGTCGATGGGCGGTTTTGAGACGAAGCTGATCGCACCCAAGAACCTCGACACGTTCGCCTATATTGGACTGCTGAGCGGCGGCACGGTCGGCATGGACGACGTCGCCGCAACCCCTGGGTTCAAGGACAAGGTCAAGCTCGTGTTCGTAAGCTTCGGCAGTCGTGAACTCGAAGGCAACCGCCCGCTCGCGCCCGGCGGCGGCCCCCGCCCCGATCCGCGCGTGAATGCAGCAGCGATCAAGGCGGCAGGGATCAACAGCGCCTTCTACGTTTCACCCGACACGGCGCACGAGTTCCTGACCTGGCGTCGCAGCCTGCACGAGATGGCCCCGCTCCTTTTCCGATAGGGGAGGATGCCGTTGCCAGAGTCTGCTTGAGGCGTGATCGCACGATAGCAGGCCCTGGCTAGCTGGCGGGCTCCGCGTTGGCTTTCTGCGGCGATACTTCGATGGCGACGCACGCCTTGCCGCTACGGCGCGGTGACGCCAGCCCTCTTACCCTCAACCAGCCATCCCGAAATACCTGTTCCACCTTTCCGACGGAACCCTCAGCGCGCATGAGCCTTTCCCATAAGGACCATCAGGAGCTGCTACGTTTTGGAAATCGTTACCCTTTGCCTGTTTCTGTTGCTCGCGGTCGTCGTCAGCGGTGTTGCTTCACGCCTGCTGCCATCCGCCCTGCCGCGCCCGTTGGTGCAAATCGCGCTCGGCGCGGTGATCGGTGCCGCCGCCACGCCATCGGTTACACTCGACCCTGAGTTGTTCTTCCTGCTGCTCGTGCCGCCGCTGCTGTTTCTGGATGGCTGGCGGATCCCCAAGGACGAACTGTTCCGCGATGGACGCGCAGTGCTCGGGCTGGCGCTCGGCCTGGTCTTCCTCACGGTCCTGGGGCTCGGTCTCTTCATCAACTGGCTGATCCCGGCAATCCCCCTGGCGGTGTCGTTCGCGCTGGCTGCGGTCGTGTCGCCGACCGATCCGATCGCGGTCGCCGCGGTGGCGCAGAAGGTGTCGGTCCCGAAACGGATGATGCACATTCTCGAAGGGGAATCGCTGCTCAACGACGCATCCGGCCTCGTCTGCCTGCGCTTTGCGATCGCGGCGGCGTTGAGCGGTACGTTCTCCATCACCACGGCGGCCGCTACCTTCGCCTGGATGGCACTAGCCGGCGTTGGCATCGGTGCCGCGGTGACTTGGCTTGCGGTCACGGGCAAGGCCGTGTTCGCGCGTCGCTTCGGTGACGATCAGGGATCGAGCATCCTCGTCAGCCTGCTGCTGCCGTTCGGTGCGTACCTTGCCGCCGAGCATTTTCACGCATCCGGCGTCCTCGCCGCCGCCGCCGCCGGGATCACCATGACGTTCGCCGGCAGCGGTGCTGCGGTGGGGGCCTCAACCCGCATCCGCCAGCGCGCAGTCTGGGACATGCTGCAGTTCACGTTGAACGGCGTGATCTTCGTGCTGCTCGGCGAGCAATTGCCGATGCTCCTGACCGGCGCGCGCAGCGCAGTCGCCGCGACCGGCCACGACAGCATTTGGTGGCTGGTGATCTATGTCCTCGGCATCGTCGCAGTATTGGCGGCACTGCGCTTCAGCTGGGTGTGGATTTCGCTTCGGTTCACGCTCTTCCGCGCACGCCAGCGCGGCGCGACCATGACGGGCAGCCCCCCGCGGCGCATCATCGCGGCGATGTCGGTTGCCGGCGCGCGTGGCGCGATCACCCTGGCGGCCGCGCTGACGCTGCCGCTGACGATGGCGAGCGGTGCCCCCTTCCCCGCGCGCGACCTCGTCATCCTGCTAGCGTCCGGGGTGATCCTGACGTCGCTCGTGATCGCGGCGATCGGCTTGCCGCTGTTGCTGCGCGGGCTTCAGCTTCCGGCGGACGAGGGGCTCGCGAGCGAGCGTGATCGCGCACGGATCGTTACCGCAAAGGCGGCGATCGCGGAGATCGAGCGAGTCCAGCACGACCTCGCCGTCAACAGTGACGAAGCCGATCGCTATACCGAGGTCGCCGCGCGCCTGATGACGCAATATCGCGAGCGGATCGACAGCATCGACATGGACCACGAAAGCCGGGTCGAAGCCGATCGCGACCAGCAGATCGAGCGTGAACTGCGTCTTGCCGCGATCCGTGCGGAGCGCCAATCGCTGTTCCGTCTGGCCGAGCGCCGCGAGATCGGCATGACCCTCGCCGAGCAGCTCGGCAGGGAGCTCGACCTGACCGATGCGCGACTGACGCGGTTCGCCGGCTGACGCGAGCTACATCGCCCCGCGGGATGCGCCAGCGGCATCCTTACAGGGCGATGTTCGTTGATGAGTCCCAAGGAGAGTTGCATCATGACAAACACCCCAGAAAACGAAGAGCCCGGCTTCGAGACCGACGTTGATGAGCTGCCTGCCGAGCAAAGCAACGTCTCCGAAGAAACCCTCGAAGAAGACCCGGCGGCCGCCGAAGATCAGGCCTCCGAGATGGAGCACGTGCAGGAGGAGGCCGCCGAGGAACGTAAGGAAGGCGGATACCAATAACCGCTAGGGTTGACGTCGCCGCCTCAGGTCCTGTTTTCGGGGACCCGGCGACGTCGCCACCGTAAAGCCCATCGAGGCCTCAATTGCCTTCGGAGTCTACGGTAAAGACCACCGGCCTACCACGCGAGGTCGGCTCCCACCCGGCGAGTAACGCCGCCCGAATACCCCGCGATAGCGTCGGATCATCGATCTGAAGCCGTCCACGCGGCAATCCCTTAAGCAGCTTCTTCGGCGCCGGGAATTCCAGCAACGCCTCGCGCCGGCAATCGCGCTCCAGCAGGGAAACGATCATGCCCTTCCAACCCTCGGCATCGGACCACTGCGGCTCTCGCTCGAGTTGCCAGTCGTAAGTGACGCCATCGACGTCGATCGTCCCGGTACTGCTTCGAATATTCGCCATGACGGGGGCCTCTAGCATGTCCGCCGTGGCTTGCCACGTCCTCGACATCCGCTGATTTCCCCGATCACCATTTCCTCGGTACAACTCCCCATGCAGCGTCCAAAATCCACGGTTCGTCAACTCAGCTACTTCGTCGCGCTCGCCGAGGCGGGGAGCTTCACGCGTGCTGCAGAGCGGATGGGGGTGTCCCAACCGTCGCTCTCGCAACAGATCCGGGCACTGGAGACGATCCTCGGTGCACCGCTGTTCGAACGCGGCGGGCCGGCGATCCTCACCCCGCTGGGTCGCGAACTGCTGGAGCGGGCGCAGCGCATCCTGTTCGACCTGGTCGACCTGGAGGACGTGCGCGCGGCGTCGGCCGACGCGCTGGTCGGCACGATCCGGCTGGGGGTCTCGCCGACGCTCGGGGCCTATCTGCTGCCGGGCCTCGTCGCGCGGTTGCACCGCGATCATCCGACGCTGCGAATCCATGTGCGCGAAGGGCTCCCCTCCGCGCTGACGGCCGGGCTCACGGCAGGCGATCACGACCTGATCCTTGCGCAGTTGCCCGTTGCGGGGCGTGGCTTCCACAGCGAACGCCTGTTCCGTGAGCCCTTGTATCTGGCGATGGCCTCCGATCACCCCTTCAGCCAGAAGGCTTCCGTGACCGTGGGCGATCTTGCGGGGCAGCACCTCCTGACGCTCGTCGCAGACTATCGCCTCGCGCAACAGGTCGCCGCGATTGCCGAGGAAGTCGGCGCGGTCGTTCTCAACGATTATGAAGGCACCAGCCTCGATGCGATCCGGCAGATGGCCGGGATGGGCATGGGTCTCGCGCTGCTGCCGAACCTGTACGTCCGCCAGGAAATCCGCGACGGCGATGACGTGGTAATACGCCCTTTCGCGGGCGGACGGCCGTATCGTGAGATTGGCCTGCTGTGGCGTACGGGTGCTGGTCGGGCACCCGCCTATAGGTTGATCGCCGACATGTTGCGCGGGGTCGTCGGATAGGTATATCCTATCGGAAGTATAGCTTACCCATTCTTGCGCCAATGACCCGTCCGGGCGATCCTGTGTCCGGGGTCACTAAGGACGAACGATGGACGTGGCAGGAAAACGGATTGGCTGGCGCGAGGCGGCAGCATGGCTGGCGGAGATCGTCGGGCCCGACGTGCCCTATCTGCGGATCGCGCTGGTCTATGGCATAGCGATCAGTCTGTTGTCGCTGGCGACGCCGATCTCGGTTCAGCTGCTGATCAACAGTGTCGCCAACACCGCCCTGCCCGCGCCGCTGTGGACGCTGGCCGGGCTGCTGTTGCTGTTGCTGTTGTTCGTCGCGGGTCTCAGTGCGATGCGGTTCTGGATCATGGCGCTGTTCGAGCGCCGCTTCTTCGCGCGGGTGGTCGCCGAGATCACGCAGCGCGCGGTCCATGCGCAAAACCCGTTCTTCGCCGACCAGAATCGCGGCGACCTGTTCAACCGCTATTTCGATCTGGTCGTGGTGCAGAAGGCGATCCCCAGCCTCGTGATCGGCGGCTTCACGATCCTGCTGCAATCCGCGGTCGGGCTGGTGATCACCAGTTTCTACCACCCGTTCTTCCTCGCGTTCAACGCGCTGCTGATCCTGCTGGTGCTCGCGATCTGGCTGCTGTGGTCGCGCGGGTCGATCCGTTCGGCCGTCGCGCTCAGCCACGCCAAGCATGATGCCGCGCGCTGGCTGGAAAGCGTCGGCGGGTCGAACGGCTTCTACAAGTCGAGCCGCCACCTCGACTTCGCGATGGATCGCTCCGAAGCGGTGACCGCCACCTATATCGACCGGCACCGCCGCTATTTCCGCTACAGCTTCACGCAGACGGTCGCCTTCCTGCTGCTCTACGCCTTCGCCAGCGCCGCACTGCTCGCGCTGGGCGGGAACCTGATCCTGCGGGGCGAACTGTCGATCGGCCAGCTCGTCGCGGCCGAGCTGATCCTGAGCGGCGTGTTCTACGGCATCTCGCAGCTCGGCTGGTATCTCGACACGCTGTACGACCTCGTCGCGAGCGCCGAGGAACTGTCGCTGGTGTTCGCAATTCCCCAGGAACACGCCGTCGCCGCAGCGGGACAGGCACCGGCGGACGGCGCGGTCCGGCTCGAGGGTGTCGAGATCGAGGAGGCCCGTTTCGATTTCGCGGTCGCTGCAGGCGAACAGCTCGTGACGTCGCCGGATGGCGGTGCCGAACGTTTGCTCGCGATGGTGCTGAAGCGCCACAACGTGCCCGAGCGCGGTCTCGTCACGGTCGGCGGCACGGATCTGGCGACGTTCGACATGTACTTGCTGCGCTCGGAAATCATGGTGCTCGACCGACCGACGATCGTCGAGGTCACGATCCGCGAATATCTCGCGCTTGGTGCGGCGGGGGCGATATCGGGCACGATGCTCGATGCGCTCGATGCGGTCGGCCTGCGCGAACGGATCGCGCGACTTCCCCACGGGCTTGATACCCAGCTGGCCGGATCGGGGTATCCCTTGTCGATCCGCGAGGTGATGGCGCTCAAGCTCGCCAATGCGCTGCTCGTCCAGCCACGCGTGCTGATGCTGTCGCAGCTTTACGATCTGATCCCCGCCCAGCGGCTGGCGGACGTGCTGCAGCGATTGAAGGCGGCGAAGACGACCGTCCTGCTCTGTACCGGCCGACCCGAGGACATTGCGCTCGATGGCTGGTTCCGGCTCGAACCCCACCGACAGCGACGGTTCGCAACATGTGACGCACTGATTGCCGACATGGCGGGCGACACGCAGAATGGGGGCAACGATGGCGTACCAGCCTGATCGCGTCGCCCATTTCCCAACCCTCGCCGGAATGCGCGCGCCGCGGATCGCGATCACGATCGCAGGAATGCTGATCGTCGGAATCGTGGTAGCCGTGGCGATCATGGGGCTGGTCCCGTGGGTGCAGACCGCGAGCGGCACGGGGCAAGTCGTCGCGCTCGATCCGGACGACCGCCAGCAACAGGTGACCGCGTTCGTGCCCGGTCGCGTCGAACAATGGTACGTCCAGGACGGACAGCATGTTGCCAAGGGCGACCCGATCGCGCGGGTCGCGGATCTTGATCCCGACCTGCTTTCGCGGCTGCGCGCCGAACGCGCGCAAGTGCAGGCGGAAATCGCCGCGGTCCAGCAGAGTCGCGCGGTAGCCGGCATCGACGTTAACCGCACCAGCCAGCTGTTCGCCGAAGGGCTCGCCTCGCGTCGCGACTATGAGCAGACGCAGATCAAGGTCGCGGACGCCGGTGCCAAACTGGCCGAAGCGCGCGCCAAGCTCAACCGGATCGACATTCAGCTCAACCGCCAGTCCGCGCAGATGGTCCGCGCCCCGCGCGACGGGCGCGTGCAGCAGCTCAACGCCGCGACCGGCGGATCGATGGTGTCGCCTGGAACAGTGCTTGCGGTGATCGCGCCCGAGCGCGTCCAGCGCGCGGTCGAGCTATATGTCGACGGGCGCGACATGCCGCTGGTCCGCCCGGGCCGCCCGGTCCGGCTGGAATTCGAAGGCTGGCCCGCGATCCAGTTCAGCGGCTGGCCCTCGGTCGCGCAAGGCATGTTCGACGGCCGCGTCCGCGCGATCGACCCGAATGCCGCGCCCGATGGCCTGTTCCGCATCCTGATCGAACCCGCCCCGGGCAAGCCCGCCTGGCCGACGCGCGAGTATGTTCGCCCCGGCGGCAAGGTGCGCGGCTGGGTGCGCGGGGAGACCGTGCTGGTGGGCTATGAACTCTGGCGTCAGCTCAATGACTTCCCGCTGGAATTCGGCCGCCGCCCTGCCCCGCCGGCCAAGGCGGGTGCCAAGCCTGCGGAATCGAAGGACATGGCCAGCGACGAAGGCGGCAAGAAATGATCCGCCTGATCCTGTTCGTGGTTGCTACCCTGTGCCCGGTCGCTGCGATTGCACAGACCGAACCCCTGACGCTCGAGGAAGTGTTGCAGTCCTCCGCACGGTCCGCGCCCCAGATCGTCGAGGCGCTGGCGCGGGTTCGGCAGGCGGAGGGGCGTGCGCTGTCCGCCGACGGCGCGTTCGACACGGTGTTCGACGTCGACGGCCGTTCGCGCGTCGCGGGCTATTACGACGGCACCGTCGTCGAAGGTCGCGCGACCCGGCCGCTGACGGGCAATGGCGGCTATCTCTACGGCAACTATCGCGCGTCGCGCGGGACGTTCCCGGTGTATGAGGATCAGGCCTATACCAATCGTCTCGGCGAGGCGAAGGTCGGCGCGTTGTTCGCGTTGTTGCGCGACCGCGTGGTGGATGAACGCCGCACCCGGCGACGGGTCGCCGGTTCCGATATTGACGTCGCCCGGTTCGAGGCCGCAATGGTCGCGATCGGGGTTCAGCGGCGGGCGGTCGATGCCTATCAGACGTGGGTCGCGGCGGGATTGCGGCTGAACGCCTATCGCGACCTGCTCGATCTGACCGA
>Ga0265780_10002131_pt1 | contig 27256 bp, 25 predicted proteins | sample P1T30metagenome_FD_192432 | JGI IMG/M metagenome (GOLD analysis project Ga0265780, IMG submission 192432) | Plant litter microbial communities from East Loma Ridge, Irvine, California - P1 T30 | ecosystem: Environmental > Terrestrial > Plant litter > Unclassified | place: USA: California...
ACCACCAGCATATTGGTAAGGCCTCTACCATCTCGCGGTACGCCGTCCAGGGTCAAAAGGCCGGTCTCATTGCCGCGCGGAGGACGGGTCTGCTCCGTGGTACCCAGAAGACCAAGGACTAGAGCGGTGCATGATACGGTGGCGTCAAAACGGGTCAACGACATGGATGCAATCGGTCACTCTCTTCATACCTCTTTGTGCGGGTGGCCGGGCGTTATAACGAAATACCTCGGCAGACTGGGCCGCATGTGGCTCCGGTGTGCATCATAGCTTGAGGGAATGAGATTTCTGAAAAATGCATCTGAGCTGTACTTCGGAAATGTGAATGAGACTTGATGATGTGCGTTTTCCCTTGACACTGTGCACAATGGACCGAACGCTACGACAGCATGCCGCGCATGCTCTTGACTTCCTTTGGTGTAAGTCATTGAACGAAATGCCCATCGCCCACTACTTCCCACTCCTCTCTACTCCATCTCAACCAGCTCAAGTTTCTCATCCCTCGTTCCTCATCCCTCCTCCATCTCAACATCTCCCTCTACATCCCCTTCCATCCCCTCCCCCTCATCCTCACTCCCAGTCCCACTCCCCTCTCCACCCTTCCTATAATCCATATCCAGCACCCGATAATGCCTTCTATCACTCCCCAGCACAACAACCACCCTCCTCCCCTTCCGCCCATTAACCACCAATTTCAACGGCGTAAATCGCCCCTCGAAAACGTGGCGCGTGGACTTTTCGATTTGCTCGGACGTAATGGGTATGCTGGGGCGGGAGGTAGGTGTGTCGGTGGGAAGGAGTGCTGGCTGTGTGGGGTGGTATGAGATGATGGTGTTGCTGGTTTGTGAAGTGTATGGGAGTCGAATTATGCGGTAGTCGGATGTGGAGAGTGAGAGGAGGACAAGGATGTATGTGTCGTCTGCGAATTTTGCGTCGAGGATCTTGGTAGTTGGGAGGAAGGTGAGGGTTGTGCTGGCGTATGAGGAGTTGGGGTCGATGCGGTGGATGTGTAGGAGGGTTGGCGACGAGGTACGTGCGTGAGTGATGTATGTTGGTGTTGTGTCGGTGGAGGACTGCGTCGCGAGGAGCGGATCAGTACGCGAAGTCTGTGAGGGAATAGGAAGGGAGTTGGGAAACTTACCTCGTACACCATGCGCATGTCAACGACAGGCTCGTCGTCCCCGACCAACTCGTCGAGAACAACACCACTATCCATACGCACATTGCCTTCCTGCCATTTACTCACTTGCCTCAACAGTCCATGCACACCCTTACCAAAATGCCCCAGCACACATTCCAAACACATTGCCTCCGGCCTAAAGACGCCTCCATCCCGTCCCACTTCCATCGCCTTCTTCGTATCCGCATAACTCGCCGCATCCCTCATATCCATTCCATCATCCCCTGGTCCAAGAATCCCCGTCAAACTAGACCCCCTCATCCCAAACTGGATATACTCCATCACAAGCCCAACATCAACACCCGCATCCCTTGCCTCCATTTCCCCGCGCGACGTCGAGTCCAACTCCGTAGCTTCATAATCAATAACGAAGCGCAGCCATTTACTAAACGCGTGGAACTGGCGCTTTTCTTCGCCGGCATATTGCAGCGCTGTGTGCGCTAGCAGACGCATGTTCTTGAGTACTTCTAGCAGCGAAGTGAAGTCGGATAAGGGGGAACTGAATATCCACTCCCTGTCGTGGAACTCTGCGAGTCCGCGCAGTCGCGATATGATGATGCTGCACCGGTCCAGCGCAGGGATGAAGTTCTCGTGTAGGAGCGCGAGGAGCGTGGCTAGGCTTGATGTGACGGTGTTATCCCAGCGCTTGTGTCCCGCCTCGGCGAGTTCATCGACGAGCCATTCGCGCATGACAGGCGGACAATTACCGGTGCAGGCGATGTGAAAGAGATTCGTGACGAGATCGCCTTGGCCTTTATCTTGAAGTGTGTCGGAAATATTGGCCATGAACTTCCCCGGTAGGTCCTGCGCGTGCTTGAAGAATGTGCGCATGCGCGAGAGAGTCTGGGTGATATATTGCAGGAGGTTTTGAAGCTGGGATGTTTTGGAGGCGATGAGGTGCAGGTATATGCCTGCTGCGGGGATGAAGTTGAGTGTGAGGGGGACGAAGGATAAGGATTGTTGGGTAGGAGAGATGGTACGCATGAGCAAGCTGTGCGTGGGGCTGTATGGGTGAGACGTTTGCAGGAGCGGCGTGCAGCCCAGATTCCATGCCTTTGGTAATTGGATGTTGACTGTCTCTGTCGAGTCGTAGATGGAGGGATGGATGGTGCCCTGATCGGAGCAGCGGATGAACATGTCCACCGAATTGTGGTCTTTGAGGTGGTGCGAGTGCAGGAGCGCGTCAACATCCGCTTGGGTACTGAAGGTGCCGGAGGAAGCTTGAGCGATGCGCATAAAGGGGAGTGCGGGTGGTGGCGGTATAGCTGGGAGTTTTGGTAGAAGGGTCTCCATGTCCATCATGGCGAGCTGGTCGGGCAGGTCTGGCGCTATGTCTAGGCTCTGGAAGTCTGGTTGGCGTTGCAGGAAGTCTTCGACAGTCGTCTCGTCTTTGAAAGCGTCCCAGTCGTCCGTATTAGGCTGGCCAAAAGCATCGTTTTGCGTTGGAGTTGTGCCATTAGTCTTCCTTGCCTTCGCGCCTGTCCTGCGCTTAACGGCCTCAACATCAATGAAGTTCAGACCCCAGCCCATGCACTTCACTCTCGGCGGGGTATCATCCTCCTGCATACTGTCCCCATCTTTTACCACAGTAGGCAGAGTCAAATCCTTATGACTGACCTTGCCCGTCTCAGCATTGACCAAATCCGTGCTGCCATCGCTCCAGCTAACAGCAATGCTTTTGCCATTGAATTCCCACTGCAGCGCATCGATGCTGACATCCTCGCTCTTTCTCTTGAGACCAAAAGCTCGTTGGCCGCTGATTCGGTAGACGTCCAGATTCTCTTCATCCGTAACTATGGCGATCAGGTCCATGGTTGGGCAGTACGCGATCAAATGTGGGTGTATGGGATGCAGCAGAATCTTTTCTGCTTGCTGGAGCAGCTGGCGCGGCTTCTTCGTCTCCACAGCCGCCATGATTGCGAGAAATTGGCCTCGCGCCTTTGATCTTCTGGCGTTGTTCGAGGTGGTGTGCAGTTTGTGTGGAGGTACACATCTAAACCGAAAGTGGTGCTTAGCGCCGACGCGAAATCACGTTTGTCCTCTGAAAATGGCAGTCGCAGTGAAATGTCCACCCAATTACATGCATCCTAGCTGGCAATTCAGATGTCTACTCGTCCAAAGCAAGAGAGCAAAGCGTGCGAGATTCAGGTTTGTGAAGATATCATTTCATTGCCCACTCATACCGAGCAGCCCAGATACCATCTGGGTATACATATCATGCCATCATCCTACAAGTACAAAAGTGCCTTTCCGAGGTCCTGATCGCCCAAATACGCCCAGAACACCACAATGCGACGACGCAATTTACAAAGCGCGTAGACCAGCCACACGTACGGCGTTCCCTCACCGCAGCGACGACTGCCTCTTCGGCATAACATTCTCCTTCTGCACTCTTCCCCTCCCCGCCCCACTCAGTCTCCCATGCATCCCCCTCTCATCCGCACTCGACCTCTTCAAACCCTCATCATCATCCTCCGTAAAATCCCCCAGTTCAAAATTCCCCTCCTCGACATCATAATCATGCATCAGCGCCGTCTGATCCGGCTGCCTAATCCCATGATTACCCGACAAAAATTCCTGCAGCTCACCACTGCGCCGCGCCTGCATGCTACGTCTTGTCGGAAAGCCTGATATAGCGTCCGAGGGCGCGCCGTCGGTGAATTGTGAGCCTAGGTGCCGGTTGCCGTTGGGGTCGTCGCGCGAGAGGTTGAGCAGGTAGACGCCGGAGAAGATGATAAGGAAGCCGCAGAGAAGCGAGATTGTGTTTACGGCGGAGGTGGTGTTGAAGCCTTGGAAGAGCAGGAAGGAGGCTGCGAGGGTGCAGGTCGTGAAGGTTACGTAGTAGAGGGGGTTGACACTATCGATAATCAGCATTTCGTTACAATTCAAATGCTGAGACGGGGCAGACTGGACGTACATGTTGGTGGAGAACTGGCTCAGCGCCTTGTTGAAGTAGTTCATCTGCGTGAGAATGCATCCGACAATCATAATGACAAACACATATGTCGAGGGGTGCGTAAACTGATTATTCCCCGCAAACGTCATCTTGAGCGCCAGCCCAAACGCCTTGATGAACATGATCGAGACGGACCCAGTGGTCGAGCAGATGGAGAGGTAAATGAGCGGGTTCTTGCGCCCGTACTTGGGCGCGATCTTGTAGATCATAAAGGCGGAGAAGATGGCGACGAAGAAGCAGTAGAACAGGAAGCCTGTATCACAGAAGCTCGTCAGCATACCTATACCACTTCCACCTCAATAATTGTATCAGAAACGTACCTGGCTGAATCGCAAGATGCAAAATCTCATCCACGCTCCCAACCTCCTTGTCCGGCGGCGCATGCAGCACAATAATCACACTCCCAATCAAGCATATCGCACACCCAATCTTACCCAGCAAGCCTAACTGCTCGTCCAGAAAGTACGACCCCAGCACCGCACCAATCAGCACAGACAGCGCGCCCAGCGGCGTCACCAGAATCGCAGGCGCAAACGCATATGCCGCGAAGTTGAAGATCTCGCCGAGAACCACTGCCTTGTGTTAGCAAAGCTGAGCACAGGAGCACGTCTGCTGTGTAGAGTGTATGGGCGTGTGCGTACTCGTTGTTATGCCCGCCCACCACGTTGGATTGCGCAAGTACCCAAACCCATCGCCATCAAAGCCGTTTTTCTCCATTGACGCATTGAGGCCCTTTTTCGTAATCACGAAGCTCGCGCCGATCGCCAGTGACGAGCTCACGGCCAGCATGAGGCCGATGTATCTGTCCACAGTATCAGCTCTGTTGCTTCATTGCTTTGCACGAGCGTGCGAGCGCAACGTACTTGTCTTCCACCATCTTTGCGACTGTCGCGTGTCACTGCGCAGTGTGATATGAATATGCTCGTTTCGACACCACTGTCGCAGTCGTGTCGTGTGCGCTTCGGTGCGTGTACGTGTACGTGTGCGTATCGATAGTGTCGCTTGCTCGTTGACGTGAGAGCAATGTAATGAACTCTGCGCAAGCAGGCGCAACCTGTCTTCACCCTTTCCTGTCCTGTCCTGTCCTGCCTTGTTCCTTCGACGCAGCGTCGCAATCGTCAAAAGTCGCTTCGAGACGAGTCCACCCACGTTTCACCAAAGCGCCCAGTCTCTCAACGTGCAACAAAGAATGATCGAGCGAGGGGAGCCTGCGACACAATCGACTTTGGTAAAAAGGGTGACTTCACAAATGAATGTCAAGGTCAAACAGAAACCTGAAGGAATGCAGGGCCACAGGAGACCGCACGTAGTATCGATTAACACAAGGTGGGTGGCGCGCACGCCCACGCCGCGGCTGTTCTTCCTCCCCACCACAAGTGTTTCACGGGCCAGATCGAGACGGACACGGACGCAGGGGCTCAGCCTCGGGGCTAGCGTTGCTGATCCCTTGCTGTCAGGAACACAAGTTTGGTATGAGAACATCATTATTGCAGTGTGTGAATAGATATTTAGCACATCGTATTCCTGACTACAGTGTCCTTTTGCAGCATGATCGCTCAAATTGAAAAACTGATTGCACAGCCTGTTCGATAGTAGCAAACCGCCACCCGCTACCGTTACGATGCGTGTACCATTAATAGAATCACGAGGTCGAAGTGGAGCTGACTGAACATTTACGACTGTGGGTCCAATTCAATGAACGAGCAAGATGGCATTCAGCTAGAGTACAAATGCTTTTACGAACTGTGTTGCGACGCGCAAGAGCCGTTGATAGGCTCGTTGCTTGCGCCTTTCCAGCGATCCGAGCGACCACGAACTTCGCTTTCCTGCAAGCTCTTCTGCGATGCCTCTCGCAATCCCTACCGCCAGTGGTCGTCGCTGAGTGCCGCATGTACGCCGATGCCGAACAGTCTCTCCATCAAATTGGGTATTGAAGGCCAGTAGTTCAGATGTCGGAAAGTATGCGCCCTTGCGCCGTGAGTGGATGTGGAGACACAAGCAACTCCTCCCTTTTCTGCTCCATCGACCACGCAATCCACCAAAACGCCCAATACAAAGAGTAAGAAAGAAGAGAAAAAGCAAAACTCGCCTGATGCGCACAAATAACAAGTCTTACCATTTGGGCTTTTGCGATAGCGTAAGGTACGCTGCAAAATCTGTGATCTGGAAGTGCTGCTCTGTGCGATGCATGTGCAGCAAGGTCGTATGTTAATAAATGTCACGAAGAAGATTAGCGAATTTGACGTCCGCGGGTATATAGACGGTACATCGTGGGGAACGGCGGAGTCCGGGCATCCGGAAGAGAATCGTTGGGATGAGAAAGGGTGAGGGAGCATCCAGAGTAAAAAAGAGGAGGCCGCAGGTTACTGTCCGGGTATTAAGCTATTGGTTAGTGTCGATCAAAAGGTCTGCGAAGTTGGAAGGACGGGGCCTTCACTTCCTGGGCCGCTTCATGTCTGGAAGATGGTCAGTGCCTGTGGAGCGAGAAGAATCTCGAAACGTGGGAGGCATACCTGTGAAATCGATTGCGTCACCAATCGAATCGCCAACCTCGTCGATAGATCTCTTCTGTCCTTGTGGAGAGATTTGTTGCGAGTCTGTCGACGAGGTCGCAACAGGATCTGCAGTCGTAGTTGTAGACTGTGCTGCGGCCGCAGGTTGTTTAGCCACACCGTCCTTCCCTTCTTGCGCGTTGGTCACGTCTTGGATAGGTTCTTCCTCCCCAGACACTACTAGGAGTGTGGAAGCATCTGGTATCCATCCGGCAGAGTTATCGAGATCCAGGAAATCGTCACCTTCCGGGAAGGTTTCTAGGGCAAGCGTGGATTCACCAGGATCAGTGAAGTCAAACTCCGCACCATCGATGAAATCGTCCTGGAGTTGCTGGTCTAGCTCTTGGCCTTCATAACCGGTATAGTCGTTGTTAGTGAACTCTCCGAAGCTGGGCTCATCAGGATTGGGCATCGGCTGGAACTCCAGGAATGCATCATCTTGATCGTATACTTGCTGGTCGTACTGCTCGTACAGGGCTGAGTCATTATCATGGACAAGCTGTTCTCCCGCATGAGACTGGGCCTCGGCCTTCTGTGCAACATCGGCGGCAACTCCATTATCGCCGTCTTTGGTAGGCTCTGTCGACCTGGTTTCAAGCTCACCAGCTGCGGGGTCGTCTCCTTGCACCGTGGCCGACGAGAGCGATAGTGCATCAGACGGCTTGCTTGCCGGTTCCTTGTCGTCTTCGACATCGCTGTAGTCTATGGCGTCGTTGTCAATGTGCTCTTCCTCGGGCTTGAACTCAGTCTCTTGGGCTTTTGCGTTTTCGGCCTCGAGCTGCTGAGCAAAATCCGCTCCAGTGTCGACAGTCTCGCTGTGTTCTACAATAGCATGTGATGTGGCTTCTTCATCATGGGCGGTCTCTAGATTGCCAGAGCCATCAGCGTGCGACGGACTTGCTCCATGCAATTCATCTTCCTCACTGCCACCAGAGTCGTACTCCTGCTCCTCGTGCTCTGTGTGCTCAACGTCATGTTCACCGTTGCTTGCTGTCTCTGTGCCCTCATGTTGTTCCCCATTATTATCCTCATCTTCATACTCTGCGCCCTCATGCTCTGTGGTGTGGCCAGAAAATATATCAACGAAATGAGTTTCACCGGCAGTAACAGCGGCATTCAAGCCCGAGTAGCCACTGCCCTGGTCTGCATGTCTCGCTACATCGGAAAGCAAAGTGGCAAATCGTGGACGCGACAGCAAGCACATATAGAACGACGCAGGCTCGGTCACTCCATCTTGCGCGTTGAGCGTGTGATAGAGATCGAGCAGCCGGCCGAGGGACACAGCAACACATGCGGTGTTGTCCTCGTAGATTTCCATGTTGTGCAAATGATCGAATCGGAAGCCGAGTTCAGTCTCAGGCGCGATATTCTCCGCGAGTGAGGCCCTGCAAACTTGGAATAGGTCCGAAAGACTCCTGTGCAGAATAGACATGTCCTCTAGGAGCCAGTCACCGGTGTCGTCTACGTCATGTTGCCTGAAGAGCCAGAGCTCGTTTCCTTCGTAATCAACTGTCACGGTGCGAGTCTCGGCGGTGTGTTGTGCTTGGTCGTCATCATCCTGGTATTCGCCAGTATTGATCTGAGGCTCAAGCTCTTGCAGCTGGACTCCGCCATCTTCACCACCCGAATGGTCGCTTGCATCGTGTCCGGCTTGCGATTTGCTCGCGTATGCCTCCTGATACGAATTCTGCTCGCCTTCATCTTCATCTTTCTTTTCGTAGTTGTCGCCAGACTCGGCGTCCGCTGTTTGTGCCGTGGTAGGGTCTACGTCCGTTTCCGCCGCCGTGTAAGAGCTGATCGGTCGATAAGTGGACGTAGTTCGCGGAGGTGGCGTCTCTTCCTCCTCATCCGAGTAATCAATGAGATCTTCGTCTTCTTGCACGGGGGCCTCGGTCAGTGGATTGCTAGCTTCTCGTGGTAGTGTTATGCCTGTGCTTTGTTCATCGTCATACAGGACTGTGTCCTCGCCGCCGAAGACTTCATCTTGCATGAAGTCGTCTTGATCGGCTTGCGCATCTGCGCCAGCATCTGTCGCGGCATCTTTGATGGAGACGTCGTCATCTTCTTGAGGGTGAGCAGGAGGCGCGGGGTCGAGATCGAGCTCGATGTCGCCGTCGTCGAAGTCTAAGCCGGTATCAGAATGCAGATCCATGTCATCTGTAGCAGGAATATCGAGGCTGTGTGAGGCGTGGGTAGCGGTGGCCATGATGTCGGCTATGGTTCGCTGAGAGAATGTTTGTGATTAAGGATCAGGGTTTGCTGTGAGGTGAAGGCGGCAGGGCACCCAGAAAGGAGCGTACAGGGCGCGTCACAAAGCGTGTCTACTGTGGCGACGCGCAAAGGCGGCAGTGGTCGAGGTTGGTCTTAGATTAACTTTCAGCAGCTATCAGGGCATCGCTTCGCGGCAGGCAAGGATTGCGTGTTCGTTGTGCGAGCGCAGGAAATGGCAAAAGTGTGGGAGAGCGTAAATGAGACAAAGGGTGGTCGCGCCAAGAAAGGCAAGTCGAAAGGCCCGGGATGTACTTTAACGGCGGGCAGTTGTAAACAGAAAAGTCGATGGAAGGCGACAATCCTGTAAGCGCGAGCTGAAGATGTATCGTGGGAGTATTCGTGGAGAGGCGCGTGAAGCTTGGAGGGAGTGGGTGGGTGTTGGTGAGAGGAGAAGCCGACTGTTAAGTGCGGAGCTGCGCCAGGTAGTGACGATCACGTGATCGAAATGTGTCCGTGTCCACTTTAACCCTGCGGACAGTACCGTGGTTCACGACTGGCCAGATATCGACCGCAGGAACACATCAAGCATACACAGCTGCAGTCTTCGAATCGTGAACCCCTGTGACTGTAGCTTGCCTTATTAGTTTGACAGCTGTATGCTGCAAATTGTCGCGCTGGAATCGAGATTCGACAATATCCCCTCCGTCCCTCCAACCACACCAACAGCGACACAGGCCACGCACTTTCTAAGGCACACACGCTTGGATTGAGGACACCAAACTGCTTTTGATTGTTTAATTGCTCTTCCGTCACAATGGTATGGCCATCGCCGAGCTATTTGCTCCGTCTGCATGACAACAGCTGACAGAAAGCCAGGTTGTCCTCGCAGCTTCAATATGCACACGAGGCGGCAAAGCCGTTCTCTCGCGCCAATTCCGAGAGATGCAGCGCTCCCGAATCGAAGCACTCCTGGCCTCATTCCCCAAGCTCGCCGACAGCGGCACCCAGCACACCATCGCCGAGCAGGACAACGTGCGCTACGTCTACCAACCCCTCGATGAGCTGTACATGGTCCTCGTTACCAACCTGCAATCGAACATTCTGCAAGACATCAACTCGCTGCATCTCTTTGCCCAGGTCGTGTCCTCAATATGCAAGTCTCTTGACGAGCGCGAGATACTGAAGAATGCCTTTGAGCTTCTGACCGCCTTCGATGAGATCGTCACTCTCGGCTACCGGGAAAACCTGACCATGAGCCAGATCAAGACCTTCTTGGACATGGAGTCGCACGAGGAGCGCATCCAAGAGATCATCGCGCGGAACAAGGAGCTCGAGGCCTCAGAGGAGCGAAAGCGCCGTGCCAAGCAGCTCGAGATGCAGCGAAAAGAGATGTCGCGGTCACAGCGGGCAGGCGGTATGGGCGGCGGTATGGGCAGCGGTGGTATGGGACGTTCTCCCTCATACCCAGCCTTCACACCGAGTGTACCCACCACAAACGTCACAGACACATACGACAGCTACGAAGCCGAGAAGAAGAAGGCCTCCAGCAAGCCCCTCGCTCTGGGCAAGAAGGGCATGCAGCTCGGCAAGAAGAAGCAGGGCAACAACCTCTACGAGCAAGTCACCGGCGGCCTGCCCCAAGAAGACGAGCCGCTCGTCTCGCCCAAGCCCTCTGCGCCGGCAGCAGCAACCCCCGCCAGCGCCCGGCAATCCACGTCCACCGACCGCGACGCCGTGCACATCACGACTAGCGAAACAATCTCCGCGCGTCTCGATCGCGAAGGCCTGCTCAAGTCGTTCGAAGTCAAGGGCGAGATGCAGCTCAAGATTAGCGACCCGTCCCTCACACAAGTCAAGCTCGACCTCGCGACCGGCGACATTCGCGGCGCACAGCTCATGACGCACCCCAAGGTCGACAAGGCCGTCTTCCGCAACGACAAGGTCATCCAGCTCGCAGATACGAGCAAGGGCTTCCCCTCGAACATGGGCATCGGCGTCATGAAGTGGAAGCTTGCGCCGCGGCCCGACGACGTGTCTGACCCACCTATTACGTTCCGCGTCTGGGTCGAGGATAATGGCAACATGTATAACATCACGGTGGAGTACGAGCTCACGGGCGGCGATGCGCTCAAGGATGTGACCGTCACCATACCCTACCAGACGGACGAGCCGAATGTGTCGTCGTTCGATGCGGTGTACGAGGTCAGCGGTGATAGCATTGAGTGGAACGTTGGTACCGTGGATGAGTCGAGCAGCTCTGGGAGCTTTGAGTTTGAAGCGCAGGCCGGTAGTGACGCTGAGTTCTTCCCTATGCGCGTGCGCTTTACGAAGAGCACGCCGTTCGTCGACGTCGATGTGAGTTCAATTCGCACGGTCTTCGACTCTTGCGTATATGCTGACAATGATGCTAGGTCTCCTCCGTCACGCTCCTCTCCATGGGCCAAGAAATCAGCTTCACCAAAGACGTCAAGTCCGTTGCAGACGTATACGAGATCTCATAAGTTGCGCGGGCGCTTGACGCCTTGAAGCAGATCACCCAGCTATGAACTAGAACGAAATAAACAAAACACAGCATCCCAATAATGAACACTCGCGACCAAACTCATCGTGATACATGCATGCACACCCTACAAATCATCCTCATCCCAGAACCCAACAATAGTACACCTATCCGCCTCCTCTCTATCTCTCTCCACTTTCGCCCAATGCTCCGCATCTTCAACAGCAGTTCGATCCCTTGCCTCCCTATCCCCACTACCGCCACAACTCTTCCCCACCTCTTCCTCCTCCTTCTCCATTCTCTTTCTCTCCCCAGCCCGTTTATCCATCTCCCCAATCTCCTCCCTCGTCTTGCCCTTCCCAATCGCCTCCCACAAATCAATATACGGAAGATTCTTAAACACAGAGACCGCGGTATCACCATCAACCGCAGGCTCGGCGCATTTTTTCTGTCGCTTCTTCGCGCGTATATCTGTATCTGGCTCGGAATCATCGTCAGCAAGACCGCCGCAGTGCGTGGCGTGCACCATGTCGTACTGGTATTGTGCGAGTAGGTCTTGGTCGATCTGAGCTTCATTTGGCGTTATGTGGTGTTGTGTGGCGTTGGCGCGTTTATCGATGTTTGGGTCTTGATTACGATTGGGGGCTGGGGGTGTTGGCGACATGTATGTTTGTTTGTCGTGCAGACGGAGGATTGTGAATGTGTTGTTGATGTGAATTCTCGGCTTATATTATAGGTAGATGGCATGGTAAAATGCACGGTGGTGCAATCGGCAAGCATGTATGATAGGGTGGTGCCTAATTGCAGCCTACATCTAGTCACAAGTCACAACAACTCACATGCAGATTACATTGGACATTCATCATGTGCATTCATTAAATAGCCTGACGCTACTATCTAGTCCTATTTTGTTACATTGTAAACTCATTCCAATCCCCCATCCTGCCTCGACCTTGTAAATGCATCGAACGTCATAAACCAAACCGGTGTCTTCCAAAATCGTAACATGATTGGTATCTCAAGAAAGAAACATGCGAAATAGGTAAAAAGCGAACGAAAAGTTGTACATTGAAAATCGTAAGGCCTAAAGGTCGAAAATGTACCGATCGAAAAAGTGCCAGTCGTTAAATCAAGTGACGTAAAAGGGCGTAAATGCTGTTGAATCAAAGCTCTCGTAGTGCAATGCTTCGCTTAAATGACGCTGTCGCCCAAGTAGCCAAACTCATCCATAAGGCCCGTAAGCTGGCTCATCGAGCTCTCGCGCTGTACGCTAGGCTCTCGTTGCAGGGTCGATTCGGTAATCGTAGTCTTGGATGTAGCGTCGTCTTCAGGCAGACTATAGTGAAAGCCCAGACCGAAGCAAGCTGCTTGGCGTCTAGGTGCCGATTCAGCGTGTTGAATGTCGAGATTGAAGAGATCTGTGCCGAAAGTCGAGATGCGCAGGTCATCAAGTTTTGGTGGCGTGGGCGAGAGATATGATACCGCCGGCTCCTCTTCTTGTGGTGTCGCGATGTCATGCTCGATCGACGTTGACTCGCGCTGCGATCCGGGTTCCTGTATTTCATACGAAAAGTGCAATGAGAGATGCTGCGGCGCATCTTCGTCGCTGCAGTTGCTCGTCAGAGAGCTGAACGTAGGTGAGTAGACGGCCTCGTTGTCTGGGGTGGAGCAGGAAAAGGCCATGGAATCGGCACTCCACGTCGAGAAGTGGCTGTGAGGCTTCTCCTCGTATTCCATCATCAGATCACTCAAGACGTCGTCGTCCTCTTCAGACACATCTTGGGAGGGCAGCTCTTCTGCAGACAATTCGACGGGGGCGACGTCACTACATTCGAACAGCGATGCCGACGTGACGTAGCGAGGGAGCTCAGGCAAGTCTTTGTCTGAGGGAGTTAGCCGGAGGCTCGGGCTGTTACTACCGTGACTTGAGGTTGGGCGCTCGGGTAAGGCAGGTGGTGCTAGCATAGCAGTAGGTCGCTGCAGTGCTAGTAGAGAAGGAACGTGTTTGTGTTTCTTTTCCAGCCGAGACTCGAAGTCGCCCTCGTACGTTGGCGATGAAGCCCAAGGAGCGTTTGAGAAAAGGTAATGCTGCGTTCTTCGGGTGTCCGTAGAGTTAGCTCGTATACGACCTCGATCGAGTTTGAACTCGCTGGTGATGACCGTTGATGGAACGTGAGATCGCCGCCTCCGAAGTGATGCCTTTCCTTCTGCTTCTACTTTTGCACATTGCTCCACGGCGTCTTCAACTTGACCCACTGGATGAGAACCAAGGGGCGAGAAGTCTCTTCTGATCGCCGGTATCGAGCGAGGCGGCGTGACAGGCGGGGATAGCTCGCGAGGTGCTGATGTTGCGGGTACTCGATATGATGCCAAAGGAATCAGGTCGAGATCGCCGATCGTGGAACTGACGAGCACCGGCGAACCAATATCAAGCTCTGAAGATTTTGAAGAGCTTCGAGACCGCGAGGCTGATCGTTTGGAGACTATCTTGTCTTTCAGGCCCTTGAAGTCGGCAAATGTTGGAGTCGAAGGCATGAGGGGCGAGGCAGACGCACTTCGCGCATGCCGCACTACGTCTGGAGACAAGAACGCATTCGACTCTGAAAATGTCGCAGATCGCGGAGCCCAGGGTGACGGAAGTGGCATACAAATTGGATCGGAATCTGTCGTGGCTGGACGGTATGACTGTCGCAAGCTCAAAGGCGCAGGCGGCACAGGATTAAGATATCGATCGCTTGGATTGCGTGTGAAACTGTCAGAAGGCTCAGAACTGCTGCGGCTGTGTCCTTCGCTTGGAAGCTCAAGTACATTGAGACGCTGGCCTGGTAAAAGAGGGCAAAATGTCGTGGATGGCTGCGAAGGATTATGGCACTCATCGTCTTCGTCCACCTTGTACTGCAAGAACTACGTCAGTAACATGATTGTGTCTCACGGTAAGCTTACTTACATAGTACCAGTATGTTCCGCCCATCTTCAGAGGCCCGTCCCGCTTTGACGTTGGACCCTCGAAGTCCCCGTCACAGATGATATCACGGAAGGTAAAACAGCCTCGCCAATAATTATTTCCGCGCCGTAGGTCAAGCTCCAGAGGGTAGGGCCTCGCAAAGTTGTCCCAGGAACCAAGCAGAACAAGGCTGCGTACTGCGGCCGGGCAATTACTTGAAGGCGAAGTTAGTTACAGCCCTGTGTTGGGGGCACAGAAGGGTAGACATACAACAAAAAGGTATGCAGCGTTGTGTTGTCCATGGCTACGACTTTTGGCCGACTAAGCTGTTCAGAGTAAGGAGCAACGAATCTGAAGCGCGTCCGCGTCTAAGCCCTGGAGATCTCTGAGTTGTGCATAGACTCGTGGGTATCAAAAATAGCGATCCATGCCAAACGGTCAGTTGGGATATCCAAGCTTGCTCTTTCTGACTGGACCGCTCCAGCGATGTCCAACAAGTGCAAAAATCGCCGTGATTTGATTCGCAGACGCTGGCGGGCGTTTATGTCGATGTTGAAACTCCAGCCGGGGACTTTGCTGTATGATTATGGCGAGGCTGACAGGGGGCTGCACCTTGCACCGAAAGATCGCTTCGGAGAATTCCTAGTAGAAACGAATGCGTTGTGTATCATGCAGGAGGTATTCGGTAAGCCGAAAATCGCTCGATGGTGGAGTCTAGTATTTGGCTGCCGTGGGCAAGATTGGTCCTGTTGGCGCCCGCTGCGATGTTTGCATGGGGCTGAGGAGGAAGGCAAGCCTGAGCGCTTATGACGAAATTCCAATGGCTTGTTATATGCAGTAAGTGAAACACGGTATCAGAAGGGGTCCAAAACAGAGCCGAATACTGTGTAACTGTGCGTTGAAGGAAAAGAAGACAATGGAGCTGAGTTGGAAGTTGGTAGTCGCAAAAGGCGCCAGTGGTGGCTACCGCTTGCCAGCCTTGACGGGATCGCCAAATAGAGAAGGGACAGACGTGATCAGGGCTTGGAGGCTCGAGTTCATTGGAAGGTTTCAATGTTGATCTCAAACACGCCAAAGTCGGCACACATTATGGGGCCTAAGACACAATAGCCTCTCGTTGGCCGCGAACGTCCGCCGGTGAGGAGCCGCACCCGTCCTTAATCTCGTCAGATGTCAAGTCTATGGTTAAGCTGACTACCGTTAGCCAGGAACCGCTGATGAACCATGGCGATTTCAAAATGAAGACACGATGCCGGAGGTCGATGGCATCGTCGATGTCCCACGAGCTTCTGGCGATCAACAGTCTACCGGGGCCCGGGGGCCAGCCTTGCTCTCGGGAGCTGCGCAGATCCCAAGCCGCTTCGCCGTCCCTTGTTGATGGCGACCAACTGAGAGTGAACCAAAAGGAGCGCGCGGTTACCTATGCGACAGCCACAGATCCATTTAATTGGCCTCGTCGAGATGCCAATCGCTACCAAAGGGGAAGCGACCCACTCACAATCCGGGAAGCCGCCACGAGGCAAAGCACGCTACCAGCACGCGCATTAACGCATGAAGTTACTGCGTCCCAAGAGCCACAGACTGCCTTGTTCATTCCAAGTCCCTCAGCCTGATTTTGAAGCGAAAAGCACAATGAATTGGCAATTCCGCATATAACAACCAGATGTGCGACACGAAACCAGTTGCCAGGTCCCCGCCCTTCGAGGGTGCCGCCAACGCCAGCGCAACACGTTCGAAGCGCCTACTGTGGCACAGCCTGCAGGATGCAAGAACGGTCGACTAACGTTATCAGAGCAAGACGCTCGAGACTATCGTGATTGAGTCTGGACTCCGATGCAGTCATGGCACCGTAGGTCGAGCTGCAGTACGCCCTCCTAGACAACAACGGAAACTTGTTTCATGAGGCGCTTCAGCAAGGCCTTGAGAGGTTGGGGAGATCATATTTGTCGATCGACGGCATCCTCTAGGACCTCGCTATCAGCATGCAAGGAACGGGAAGCAACGTCGTTGGTGCAGTAATTGTCACACGAAAGGGATGACGAGCAGGCGCCTGTGAACTATTGTCTTGCTTTGCATTGGATGTGTCCCCTGACAACTCATCCAAGTGGTACGCTCAATGGCACTAGTAGTCAGATACCGAACATCAGGAAAACGCATACAATTCCATAGACATCTACTGGAAGCTCGTGGCCAGAATCTCCGGTTTTCTGTCCTCCAGGTCCAGAATCATCTGACCGAATAAACCATTGGCCCATGAAAACCACTGCCTCGTCCAGTCACTCTGATTGAAGCTGTTGATGCTCTCGTGGATCAGGCCCAAGTGATCTGTGCTGCTGACAATCTGCCTTAGCTCGTTCACGATCTCATCGTTATCGTCGGACGTCAAGATACGCATAATCGAAGCCATCGGCCACGCCATTCCTGGACCTTGATGGGGGCCACCGATCGCATTGATGACCGGACCACGCATGAAGTATGAATTGGCAGCGCTGAGGATAAGAGATCTGGTATTCGCGTAGATCTCTGAGTTGACTGGGTAACCAACAAACGGCGCGGACAAGAGCGAGGGAATGTTCGCATCGTCCATGATATTGGTAGAGCCAAAGCCGTCGACCTCGAAAGCGTAAATCTTCCCAAATTTGGGATGCGTCACAGTCCCATGTTCTTCGATTCCATTGCGTATGGTAGTCGAGAGTGTCGACATCTGCTGGGCGAGCGATGCTGAGCTGCCAGCATTCAGGTTGCTCATGATCTTCGCTGTCGAGGCAAGATATGCGCTGAACATCATATTACTTGGAATATAGAGTTGGTAGATGGTAGAATCATCGCTCGGCCTGAAACCGCTCCTAATGAGTCCTGTCCCATTGGCAACTGGGTTTCCGATTCCATCGTTGGCGAAGGTCTCTGTCGAGCGCGTCGTCAACCGAGTGAAGAGGTAGGGGCTATCAAGCACCGCTCCATCCGCCCCATACGTTGGAAGAGTCATGTTCGTAGCTACTTCAAGGACGGCTTGCACGGCCCGGATCCATTTGAATTTGCCGAAGAATTCAATGTCGCCGGTCCGCTCGGCGTAGTCGCTTGAGATTTGCAAAAACGCTGCAAGTGAATCTAGCTCCTGAGCAGTAGCGCGTGGTATTAGCAATGTATCAAGGTACGAACTGCAACATGATCCAGCTTACATATTTGCATTCGAATACAGATGAGTTAGAGTACTTTGGGAATACGGTATCCTCGCTCGCGGCATCGTTTTGCGCAGGCGCAATTCCCGACTCCACTGGCGCTTGAAAGGAGTTGCAGTACGGCGATGTAAGGAGATACCGCGCTTGCAGATTGATCACACCTCTGTACAGACTGGCGATCGAGTTGGGGTCGCTGGAAGCATTTAGAAGAGGAAGGTAGCTTTGCAGTTGATTCGAGGAGTCGCGCAGCCACATCGCATTAATGTCTCCCGTGATGATGAAAGTAAGCTCTTCCTCTGCATTATCTGTGGCATGTCCTTTCCACTTGATCGCAGTATCAAGCGTATTGGGGTAGGCATTTTGGAAGAGGCGGTAGAGGTCAGGATCTTTGATGCTGGACTCCAAGCGCGATATGGTGTCCTCGAGACCTTGCGACTTGAAGGTTCGGCAGTCGTCGCTCGGTCTCTGGTATGCTAATTTGTATTTGCCTGAGCTCAAAGGCCCATGAACCTCTTTGGCGTAGTCGATGTATTCGGGACATTGCGCTGCTGCTAGAAGCGGTAAGCCGATGGCGATAGCTGATCTGAAGATGCCACGCATTCTGTAGGATGAACAAAGAGAGGAGAAGATGGAGAGGAGGAGGAGAAGCCCAAGTAGTTTTGGCAGAAGCATATCACGGAGGGACTACATATTATGTAAACGGCCGAAGCACAAGCGCCCGTCGCGTGGTCACAGACAAGGGCACACGACGAATTACCTTCACGGTACCCCGCTGCAGATCCCATGAAAAACTGCTGCGCGGATGCAACTGTGACTTCGCGCAAGGCCACCATCAAGCTCATCAACACCACTAAGGCCATATGGATCGACGTCATCCTGAGTGCTGTAAAGCTTCGAGGTCAGTGGGACAGTCGGCGAGGAGGTTTAATATCAAAAAGAGTAGCTGTGTAATTCCACACCGGCAGTTAATCGGCCAGACGTTCCATGGAGGAACATGCAATGCTTCGAGTCGAAATGCAGCGCTTCGTGCACCGATTTGCGGGGTGATGCACGCGCGAAACGCGTGGCCTAAAGTGGTTAACTTAGTCGAAAGCTTAGCCCGCGAAACCTTTCGGCTGGGAAGAGCCATCCGTGTCGCATCAATCAACGGCCAGGTTAGGGCTGGGGAACTACATCGTGTAAAATCTCCCGTACGATGTCTGCGCGAAGGCCACATCCGAAGTCGAAGCTTGGCTGTGTAGCCTGTAAGCGCAGACGTGTTAAGGCAAGTCCTGAATACCACCGAAGCATGAAAACTACCTCAACGTTAAAGACCTGCTACCGACAACTGGTTTCCCGTTGTATCGACACTAATGAGCTCAGATAGTGCGATGAAGCTCGTCCATACTGTGGCAATTGTCTCAGACGCGGCATGCAATGTAGCTTTCAATCCTTCGATCCAGCGCCTCAGCGCAAACAATCATTACCAATCGCGCAGGCTTTCGAAAACAGTTCTGGAATGATTCATGTATTCAGTGCGCGAGGAGCTGCAGAGTCAGCATCTCCTCAATCAGACCAAAGCCTTACCAATGCTGACGTCCAAGACACGCTTCTGGAAAACGTCCCACCGAACGACCGGCCCAGGATGAAAGCTGTCTTGGATCATTTTGCGATACATACGATCCTCACTATCTCGCCTGGTAAGGCGGCTCAAAGAGCGTGGCGCGAATTGCTTCCATCACTTGCAACAGACTACCACTTTGTTTTGAATGGCATACTTGCTGTGGGCTGCCTGCATCTTTCCACTGCTGCTAGCATGGAGACAGAAAGAGACACGTACCAAGACATGGCTGCAACACAAATGAACATTGGGATGGCTCAATACCAGTCAGAGGTGCAGACAGTCACCACCACAAACGCAGAAGCTCTCTTTGTAAGTACTGTGTGTACGAAGAGCATGTGAGGCAAACACTAATTTCGTACGCATGACTCTCGCAGGCGTTCTCTACTATGCTAACGACATTCGTTTTTTTCACTACCACATCCGAGTGCACAAAGGCTTTCACTTCCTTGATAGTCAGCGATAGTTCACTGGAACGACGGAAGGATGTCATCAGCACGATGGCACAACCAATCTGCAGGCTCCTCCGATCGATGCGTGGAGTACTCGTCATTCTCGTGCCATGTTATCACCATATCCGCAGTGGGAAGTTGGAGCCAATCGTAGAACGCGACTGGTGGCCAGCGCCCATTGTAGTGTCAGTTCAAGATATCGAGGTTGACAAGAAGTTACGGCGCCTGGAATTAATGTGGTCACAGCCCGGCAAGTCATACGAGTACGCTTTCGATGCCCTGCGAAGTGCCTTGAAAGACCTGCGCGAGAACTTTGCAGTGGTGGCTCGTCTAAAAGACTGTGTTTTTCCGGGTGGTATGTGTCCTTCCTCCACCTATAGCTGCGATTACAGACGTTGACTCTGCCACATCATAGACGGCCCGGAAGACCGAACTTTCGATTGGACTGCATCATTGCATTGGCCTGTGCAGCTATCTCTGGCCTTCCTTGAATTACTCGAGCAACGTCGCATGGAAGCTTGGGTGCTGCTAGCGCACTATGCTATGTTGCCCGCAAAAGCAACTGACAGCCCATGGCTTGATGGGCTCGCGACAAACGTCGTCATTGCAGCAGCGCTTGTGATAGGGAAAGAAGACTGGGAGTGGATTGTATGGCCCGCTACTGTTCTACATGTCGATCTCGAAGCTTTGCGGGTCATGCAGACAGCATGACATTACCAGAGTAATCAGACCTTCAGCGTCTTCGAGAGCATACCGAACTCGGTCTAACGTTGCCCCTCCTTCAACTTCGACCAATTCTTTCTTCTCAAATTCACGCAAATCTTGATCCGGATGAGTAAGTGCAATGAAACGACTCGGGACCGCAGTACATTTGTTGTCATCTGGCAAGCAGATCGAGGGGTCTTTCTCGTCGAGATCTTGTGGGGTCTGACACTTGGTCCAGCAAGGAGTATCATGTCTGCATGCCGTTGATCCAACGTCGCTCGCCTGCTATCGCGAGACTCTCGCTCTCTCTATTCATTCTCGCTTCGTGGCACACGATCGGGAACCATGCTGGGTCTCGATCTCTCAATCCAAGTTGTTTATTCGTTCACCCATACGTTGTTGTGGTTCCGCCACTGTTGTATGTTAGGTCAAGCTTGTATGACTTCACTCCGCCACAAGCTCGACTTACCTGAGGCTCATCGGAGCATGAGCCATATCCTGATGCGAAGGCCGATACACCTTGCCCCGTCCCGTCTTCGGCAACTTCTTCCAATTCCTTTCTCTCACTTCCCTCATGTACGCATCTTGTTCCGGCGTTCGATTCTTCCAAGAGTTGTGGTTCAGGTCCTCGCCGTAGAAACGATATATCGCAAATCCAATGCACACCATCGCTCCACCGCCAACGATGACGAGGAAGATAATGAGGGCGGGAGCTATAGCGAATCCCATGTTGTCTCGCTTCGCGAGCATGGTTACGGCTCTTTGTGGGACGTACATGTTGTTGGAGTAGCTGCGAGGCTCTGATCGTAGCGTCTGACAGCTAATGTGCGTCCGCTTGTAGGCTATTCTGGCGAAGAACCTGAGACGCGTTCGACGATGATGATGATTTGGCGTAAGCGGATGTTGACGGAATCGGTGCGGACGAACGTTCGATAGTGGTTCAAAGTTGCAGCAACGATATTAACAATGGGAAGAACAACCAGAACTAATATCAACAGACAAGATACGAAAGTGAACGACAAACACTACTTGCACAATCCAGCGAGCAAACATGAGCTTATGATCAACGTTCGAACCCCGTATCTACCATTCTCACCTGCACCAACGACCAACGCGTCAGACGTTTCGAGAACCCTCCCAATCGGTCGTGTACGGATCTTTACACAGCGAGATCTCATTGGCTCGCCTTCACACACCCAGGTTTCTGCCCGCTTTTGTCATGCCAGTATCGTGGCTAGCTTCAGGAACGCGTGTGTCGCACTGCCTTTGATGTACGCGGGCCCTAGTCCTACCGTACTCCCGGAGGGTCCGGCGTGGCTGAGCAAACAGCGCGCTCTTGGACCTTCTGGAGCCCTCTAGGGTACCGTTGTTGAAAAGTCTTGTCAGGGGCATTTTTGGAATTGTTTTACAGAAGTGTTTGTTTTGTTTGGTGTTTCATGTTTCGGTCAAGGGTTGGAGTGTTGGTGTTGTGCCTTACTAAGCGGTGATGACGCGTCCTCGATCACCACAGCCGTTGAGCATCAGCCGAGCATCAACCTCCTTTGCGGGCCGTTCGCGGATCTCCTGGCTGTCCATATACCTGGGCATGTTCCACTTGGCTCACGATGATGATCGAGGTTGGCACATCACAAAATTGATAATCTCAGAACGTCCTCCGATTACCGAACGCCAACATCACCGAACAACTCCGAGCTACCGGCATCAAGCTGTCGTGCTGGAGTTCCCGAGAACTGAGTCGTTGATGAAATGCAGTATGCTTGCTGCGCACAGCTTTTAGAGACCTCTATGTTATACCATTAAATCCTCACGCCAAAGAAACTTTCCCAAAAGAGAGTTTCGCACGGAGCATACTTCACTTTGTTCGCTCGTCGGACTGTGTTGAAGTGGGAATGAGTAAAGAGTACACGAGACGCTCACTCAGACCAGGAATCATCCGTCAGAGAGACACGAACACAAATATCAGCACGAGCACCTTGCACCAGCACGACTCAATTGACCAAAGACCATCATGAAAGAAGCAAAAAGATAGAATTTTCACCTCGCTATGCTACCATCCCAATGCTACCAAGCCCAAGGCGCACCCCGTCCTCCCCATCCCCAACCAACCATTCACGCAAAATCCCTCGCATGCTCCCTCTTCGCCAACGTCTTCAACGCCGGCCCAGGAATCGTATACCCAGTAAAGCTTCTGAACAAGTTGAACTGGATACCCGGATCCGTCGGCGTATAAAAGCTCGTAGCCGGCACACCCCCACTCAGCTTCACACTCCCACTGCCCGACACCTGAATATTCACACACTGCGGGTACGCCTGCGCGCCGCCCACCGACCCCGCAGCGTGCAGCGCGATGATCTCGTGGCGCAGCACGTAGTTGCCCGGCGCGAGGTTGGGGATCGTCAGGTCCCAGGAGTTGCCGTTCTTGACGAGGTCGTCGGTGGCCCAGGAGCCGGGGTTCGATCCGGATTTCCAGGCCTTTGCGGCGATTTTGGTCCAGGAGAGGGAGGTGGGGGTTATGGCGCTGAAATCGCCGGATACGGGGGCGATGTAGTCGATTATGGGGCCGGCGTGGGAGACGGGCCATGTGTCCTAGTGAACTTCATCAGCTTTGCGACCTTCACGCACTCCGGGCGATATTTGACGTACCCATTTGAACGTAACCTTGCTCCCAGGCTTAACCGGCACGAAAGCGCCATTGCTCTTTCCCGACTTGTGGCACACGATGTCCGCGCTGCTGAAGCGGTCGGGCGTTACGAATCCGTTGTCCAGGTTATCCGCCTGCCAGCCGACGGTTGCGGGAATAGGATTCTGGTACTTGAGCGCTGCGTTCCAGCCTTGGTACGTGACGCCGTCGGCGACGACTTTGTCGACGTGGCCGTGGGCGGAGACGAGGGCTGGAAGCGCGATGGCGGCAAGGTAGGACTTCATCTTGGGAATGAGTGGAGTGGAAGAGAGAGTGATGGTCGAAGGTACGTTTTCTGTCGAGTGGTTTGTTTGAGCTGGGAGTTCGAAGGGTTATATATGAATTCCCGCGTTGTTTCGCGGCGCCCAATGCCTCCACCGTCTTCAATCACAATATACATTTCATCTATCGCGATCTGTTCGACGTGGTTCTTTCGTTGCTTCCACGCATAGCTAGTATAAAAGTGCCAGAAGTCCATGTATCACCAGACGTATCGGAACCAAAGCGATTGGTCGACGCGAACAAGTTTTGTGGCGATGTACTATCGGGATATTAATGGTGCGGCACTGGTATGCTGGCGTAGTAATATATTGTCGGCAAGCGCATATAGCACTCCTGGTTGTATATCAGCCTTGGGGGATAATGTATCGGAGTATCGTTCGTTCCTGAGATGGGCTTGGGAGATACAGTATTGGGCATGACTGTGTCTTGGGCCTGGACGACACGCGGATCGAGTCTTACAATGGCTTACTCCATCCTCCGGAACTCATAATCTTTACAATATTGATGTAGACTTACGTACATACAAGCAGATCTGAAGTAACCGCACTACATCACACGCCCCCATCGACCACAACCCAACGCCCCAAACGCCATTACATGCAGTGCAACCCTCTTCCCCACGGGGTCGCGCACGCCACCCTAACTCCACGTCCTGGCCGTTTTCCAGTCCCGTGGTGCGGCGCGCGCCGGCTAATATAGTACTCATAAATTGAATACGGACCGTTGTACCGAACTTCAACCACACCTCCCGAGTCATGTGTGATGTACGAACGACAACGAGTCGGTCAGGAAATTGTATAAACAAGACGTATTAAGGGAGCTGGGAGGAGAGATAAGCATAGGTCGATAAATCGATTTGGGCAATACTGACCTTGTTACCATGTCTCCTCCACCCATGTAAGTATGTTCCCGTGCACTGCGGTTTTCAAAAAGAACACACGCGCATATGCTTTGTACTTTTGCCTATCAAGAACACATACACATACATACACACCACCCAGACCTATAACTCAAGAGCCAATTACTCCTAGGCTAACCTGCTGATTTCCACTGCGGCCTTTCTGCTGTGCAAGCAAATACTCTTAGCTCCCAAAAAAAACTCAGCTTGAATCGCATCGGTCCAATGGAAAAATGATTGAGGCCAGATGCCGTCCCTTGCCCATGAGTACCGTTTCTCGATACCGCCGGCATCACAATTGCGAGCAACATGTACCAGCACTTTGTCATTTCAGCTCGCCGGGTTCGGTTCTTCGGAGCCAGTCATCTTCGAGATAACCGTTGCTGGACGAAAATGGTAAGCACACGCATGCCTGGCAATACACGCCAAAGACGCGAGTGACAGGTGTTCTCGACCGTTTCATTTCATCGTCCGAATATACGCATCTATACATGCCAGAACCACCGATCCCACCCCTTCCAACGCCCCCACCCAACCCAATCCCTCCAAAACCCCCACCCATAAAATATCTATACACACTTACAGAACGAACTCAAACCCCACCACCTCTACCTCCTCGTCCCCTCAATCGCCCTCTCAAGCCCACATATCCTCAAACTCTTCCCGCGCCCCAGCTTCCCGCTCATCAGCCCCGCAGCCGGAATACGCGCATCATCCCAGTGTCTAAACGCAGCTTTCATGTCTCTGGGTACACCTTCCATGACAACCGTGGTAACGGGCATGAAAGGGCGATCTTCCTCGGAAACGGCGAGGATGGAGTATTCTTGTGCGAACAATAAGGCTGTGGAGAAAGCGTGGTGCTGTGTACGGGAGAGGGGGCCGATGATACTAGTAAATAGTGTTAGAATATGTATATTGGGAAGATGGGAATGGGAAGAGGAAGGGAGGAACTTACATGTACATTTCAAAAAACGCATCCAGCACAAAAACGCCCTCGGGCTCCAAATCCCGCTGGCAAAACGGTATGACCTCGCGCACACACGTCGTCACTCCATTCCCACCACCCGTTGGCGTCACCGGCGTCTGTGGCGTTTGTTCAGCATTTGCGCTCCAACTCGGCCGGCGCAGCAGCGGCGCGAAGAAGGAGCTGCTCACCTGGAGTGCATTGCCCCACCCTCCGCTCTGGGGCTGGTTTTGCTCGATCCTGTACAGCCGCGCGCGGTATCTGTCCGAGGTGGCTTTGTAGCGCCAGTGGTCTGCTGAGCGCGGGATTGCTTTTTCGCTGCTGGGGAAGGTGCTGAGGAAGTCTTTGGGCTCGGCGCCTTCGTCGATCTCGTTGAAGTCGCCTGTGGGCGCGAGGTCCATGCCCATGAGACGTGAACCCGAGAGCTCTTCAGCTGAGCAACCACGGCCTTTCCACAAGTACACTTTGCTGCCAGCCGTGCAAACGAGGTACGGGAACGCGGAGCATAAGCTTTTCAGCGAGAACTCAACTTCGTCGAAGGCGAGGTGACCTAGGTGCCGGCGCCCGCAGAGCATGAAATCTTTGGCGGCGGTGCGTCGCGTGATGACAATGCCACCCAGGGCTTCGAAGAAGTTCGGGGGCTCTTGGCCTTGGCGGATGGTGAGGAGGCGGCCTTGAGACTGGCGTGCGTGGTTTTTGGCGAAGACTTGAGCGTCTTCGAGGGTGGGTTCTGGAACGCCGTTGCCGGCCCAGATGTAGACGTCGGTATGCTTTGCGCCTTTGGAGTCGCCGTAGACGTGCGTGCAGAGGTACATTGAGTCCTGAAACAGCACGTGCTCTTCTTGCATAGGAATGGGTGTAAGCCTGCCATCGCCAGAGACTTCTTGAATTTGATGGCGCAATGTGCGTATCTTGCCACTTGGTCCGAGATCAAGCGGTGGTGACTTGAGCACCTGTACAGTGTCGATGTTCTCAGGTAGCCGACCTTCTGTGATTGGAGCCTCGTCGAAGAAGTCTGCGAACATGCCGTCATATTTTGGCTTTGGTGGCTGTGGCGAGCCCTTCAATGGCTCAGATTGACGCCTACCTCCACTCATGGGAGGCGATGCGGGGAAGTTCTTAGACGAGGCTTGAGGACTTGACTCGCGTGATCTTGCAGGCAAGTAGCCTCCCAGACTGCTGAGACTGAACCCCAGGCCCGTAGGCTTCGGTTTGGACGGTAGAGGTTTAGACTCCACGAGCATTGAGGGCTTGGACTGAGACTCCTGTGCTTTTGGCTTGGGTGTGGTTACAGGCTCAGGAGAGCGAACGAGTCCGGCATCTTGCATGGCGGCCCGCTCATCTGCTCTGGTCGGCAGCTTGATTGGTGACTTGGTTCGTGTCGGCACTGGTGAAGATGATGCAGACTGTCTGCCCCATGATGCGGTAGCGTTCCTCACAGAAGCGAACGTCGAATTTTCTGGGGAAGGTTCCTCCTTCTTGGGAGTGACTTCCACATTTGGAGGTGCAATCTCCTTCAATGCTGTTGGCCTCGGGCTGTCGGTGCTAGGCTTAGTGGATTTTGTGGGAGGCGTGGGTAGCGGTCGCGAGAAACGTGATTGCAGCGGCGCAGGCGATGGGGATGGAGAAGCGATCTTCGGCGATGAAGCTGGCTGAGAAAAGGTTGACTTTTGTGGTGTCATATGCGATCCAGATACCCTTCTCTCTGGGTCCAGTGATGCTAGCTTCTTCGGGACACCTGGAGAGGATATTTTGGGCGATGCAGCGGAGTCCGGTCGAGATGCGTTCTTCGCCAAGTCGTGCGAGCCGGATATCCTTCGATCAAGGTCCAACGCCTCCGGTTTCTTCGGTAGCTCTGGTGTCGCTTTGCTATACTGGCCAGACGCAATACGAGGGGATTTGGCCGGCGGCGTGGGCTTCTCGGTCATGGATTGCCTAGCGGGTGTCTTCGTCACTTTCAGCTCCTCTGGTGGTCCGTTAGCCTTGGAAGGAACGGAACTGGGAAGAACATGCTCAGTCTTCACCAAAGGAATAGTAGCAAGGCTATGGGTCACCTTCTCTGGAGGGGTCTTCTCGGACTCGGTAGTTGCCTTGGTGGCCGGTGCTCTCCTCTTTGGTCCTCGCGCTCGGCCTTTGGTCATGTGCTGTAGCTC
>Ga0265780_10002132_pt1 | contig 27251 bp, 33 predicted proteins | sample P1T30metagenome_FD_192432 | JGI IMG/M metagenome (GOLD analysis project Ga0265780, IMG submission 192432) | Plant litter microbial communities from East Loma Ridge, Irvine, California - P1 T30 | ecosystem: Environmental > Terrestrial > Plant litter > Unclassified | place: USA: California...
AATCACTTCTTCATCTTGCTTGATTATCCCGAGGGCCTTCAGAATCGCTAGCGACTTCCGTAGGCGATCGCCTTCCTTGTGCAGATGTCTACAGCCATCAAGAATCTCCTTGATACACTTGATGTGACATATTTCGTGAAAGTCCCCCCGATCCAGACTTCCATCCAGCCACCGGTGTGCTTTGTATTTGATGTAGATCTTGAACTTCCCCGAGTTATCTTTCACATACACCAGCTCACTCGGGACTTGTCGCATGTTTTGGTTATCCGAGTAGCCCTCAGGAAAGCGAGGTATTGTGTGGGGCGCTTCTGGGTCGTCCTTCAGAGTAATATATGCGATGGCTGTATACGTTGTACCGAAGTCCATGGCAACGCGTAGATCTGGCGATTTTGGTTTTTGCTGAGAGATGAAATCATTGTCATGCTTCGCTCCTTTTTGTCTCTGGGCGCTTGGAGGCTCCGACGGGAGATTGGTGTCGACCTCTGATTCGTCATCGAGTGCGAGAGAAGGTGAATTTTGAGCGCAGCGGACTCGTTTGGCGCTGCGTTGCGGCCGAGAAACGTCGCCGTTGTATTCCGCTATAAGTGATTGGTCCATAGCAGACTTGAAGCTTGGAGTTGGTGGATATAGCAGGAGCTTCGCGATACTTCCGAAAGTTGTCTGGTGGCGTGACTACGTACCGTTAATCGAAAGATGACCAAAGTGACAGACATGGTGCTCAAGATCAGCGCAACTCATTTCTTCAGAAGCGACATGCACAATCAGTTTGACGTTTGTGACCTATAGGATCCGCCCCCTCTCAACGGGCCATGGCATCGATTGTTTCCGTGTTTCCCAAGGAGCTGGGTTACTCGATTCAGTCTCCGGGAACACACAGCGAAAGACCTGTGTGTGTGCAGGCGAGGCCTAACGCATAATCGACAATGCATTTGTGACATGCTCCACAATTGATGACATACGGGATTGAATGGGGAACAACGCTAGTGCAGTCCTTAACGCAGTCCTTAGGAACTCCTGGTTTGACAACGCGGTGCACTTCCACTACTTGATTAGCTCTTCCAGAAAGTCAAAATGACCCCCAGAATGCGCTGGACGACACGAGACGGTGCCTTCATCTTAAATTGGCTGGATCATCGCCAGATCAAAGGATTGGGATATTATGACACAGTTGTCGAAGCTTCCAAGGACCACAACGGAATATCTAGATCTTTAGATTCAATCAAACGACACGTCCGGGGAATCGCTCAAAAATGCCGCAAAACGGACATAGATGGGTCAATCTTCGATTTAGGGACCAGTTGTCTTGATCTCGCGAAGATGCCCGAAGATCTCAGGCAGGACTTTGTCGCCCAGAGAGTGACGATGGGATTTGACAGTCTGGACGAGACGGGCCTTGATGAAGCGCCGGGAAGCCTGGAGGTAAGCGCATGCTCTCAAGAAGTTTAACCGCAGTTTGACTCTTGGAAAAGCTCTTGACGATCAGGTCTTTGCCTCCAGGAAGCAAAAAAATCGCACCTTCACTAAGGTTAGAGTCGTCAACCTCAGTATCGAGCACATCGGACATCAGTTCTGAATCTGGTCCACATCACACTCGCGAAACGTCAGAAACAAGGCGGCCGCCGAAAAGAAAGCCACGATCGCTGTCCAACGTGGAAGACGATGAAGCCGCAAGGATCCAACAGGAATGCGCCAATGGCACCATCCCTTTAGCTCGACCCAATGCTACGATCGCTTCATTACCAACAGGGAACCGATCTCCGAGTCGGAAGAAGCCCAAGCTATCTCTAAGCATGCGCAATGTATCGCAGGATCTCAGACCAGGGAGCGCCTCGATCGATGCGACACGGAGCACTCCGACCTTGCAGGTATTTGCGGATTTGTTCGATCTCATTCATTTGTTGGTACAAGACCTTATCAGACAGCGCGAACATGATGGAATGTCAAAGGGTGTGGCCGACAGGCTGAAAAGTGATCTGAGGACGCTCCAACTCGATCCAAGAACGGCGGTCGCGAAACTTACTCAGGACCTGGTTGGAGCAGAAGAAGCCAACGCCTCATTGATACGAATTCTGGACGCGTCAGTGGGAAAGCAAATATGGCCCCAGCGATTCACTCTTCCGTCAGTTCCACGGCTGGACGCAATTGTTGAGGATTGGACTTTTTTGCGACACCAATTGACCTCGTATGGAAGCTGTACCCACGAGCAGCCGCCGCCAGTGGAAATCGCTCAGCATCTCGCCAACCAGGGTGACGAGATCATGCAGGGCACATCTCCGTACAGCGATATCCTCGGCTGGGTGAAAAGCCTCAAACTGCTTTGTGTGAGCACTCACAGCGCTCAGATGATTACGACCGTGGCCTTTCTCGTGTCACTCTTTCCGAACCAGCCCCATCCGATGCACGATCCCAAGTTATGGAGGATTCCAGAGAAACTCGTCGAACTCGTCAAGTATACTGGTAAGTCGGCTGACATCATCAAAGGGTATTCTTGACTGACATAATTCAAGGGAGTAACGCCGAAGCTGAAGGGCTCAATTAGCTATATCTGAAGTTGCTGTTCGAGGATGCCGATTTTCAACAAGTAACATTGCTGTACCAAGTCAAACAACTCGCACAGGTGCTGCATGAAGCATCGGAGATTCTCGGTTCAGGCGAAGTCTTGATGTCGAACGCCTCGAGTTCGCCGTCCTGGATCAAGCGCACGATCTTTTTGAAGCAAGACTTGATGCTGAGTCCCTTAGAGTACGAGATCAAGTACTGTCGACCTGGCACAGAGTTCGACGAGGTCTGGATGCAAGCCGAAGATGACCGTGGTCTTATGTCACCGGAGTCCTGTCGTAGCCGGACGGTCCTTGTCTGCCGCTTTCCCGCACTATACCAACACCCCAGCACGACCGCAGAGGCGGCAATGACCAAGCGCTTTTTCGTGTCACACGAACCGCATTTAGATTCGGCCAATCCAGACACGCGTCTCGTTGTGAAGGCTGCCGTTTGGTTACAGGATGAGGTTGCGGCTGAGACGAATACGCTTGGGGGCTCCACAGTATCTCGATTGTGATGGCGTGCCTACACACCTGATTTCCACCACGACATCCTTCACCACATCATCCTTCACCACATCATCCTTCACCACGTCATCCTTCACCACGACATCCTTCACCACGACATCCTTCACCACAATGTACCAGAATGATCTTGTAACTTTAAGCGGACTGTTTCTTCCTGCTTCATTGCTTCTCTGATATTCGAAGAATGTGCTCGTGCTTGACTGAACATGTCCAAAATCTTCCAACAGACCTAGATAGGAAATTCATACAATTCAGGCATGCATAGGCGTACATTTCATTCGTTCAACAAGGGTGCATAGAATACACACCCCGTAAGAGAGGATACCTAGCCGCAGATGTTCAGATTGACCCGCTACCAAGGAACAACAATATATGCATGTTCGACCAGATCCGTTACGCGGCCCCACTTGACTAACATCTAACGTTAGCGCCAAAACTGTAAACATCGGCTCGACGACGTGAAGTGGTACAAAAATCAGCCTTCGTTACACCGACCGCCAAAGGTCACAGCTGAGAATGACGTTGCCGCCTGATTGCAAAAGTACTGGATGTTAGATCCTTGGCTACGTGTGTGCGCATAATCACATTGTCACATTCCAAACTGTCGGAAACAGCAGAAACCAAAGTTTGATGGACATTTCTTTTCGTTATCGATCATGACCGAACCGAAGCCCGCTTCCTATGCTGTACGGGAAAGTCGCTAACATGCACATGCTGTACGACCCTTGTTGCATCCGTGTAATCTTAAATCAGCCTCATACCCTCTTCTGCTTGAGCAAACGCCAATGACCGACGCGTCTGATCGATACGGTGCCATTCGATGAAGATGATAGTGCTTACATATCAAAGTTGTACCCATACTTCTCTGTTCTCCAAACGTCTACCAAAGTTCAAGCGCAGGCTAGACATCAGTGATTCCCCAGCTTGGCAACGCCAACAGCATACTGCAATCTGTTCACTGCCGTTCACGGAACTTCCCAACTTCTCACCGCTGCTTTGTTCCCGCTTGGAAGGCGGATCCGGTGAGTTTATACGCGTCACGCACAAAGCTTATACCTTTAATCCAGGAAGCAAAAAGCCATGCAAGCAATATTGAGATACGGGAAGGAGTTACACGACATGTGCGAGACCGGGATACTAGATGTCCAAACACGCAATTTGTACCCGCTTGTCATTATCCACATGTCACGCCTGGCGGTTCATGCCGTACAGTAGATATGCATATTTGTTTATTCCAACTGGAAAGAAGAAGCGCACTGCGTGCAAAGAGCCAAGAAAATGGAGGCGGTTGCTGCAGCAAACGGCATTGCCCAAGCAAGTTTGATGTCCCCCTTCTAGACACTGGACCTCTGGTGGCAAAGCCGGCAACTAGCGTCGGCATCATACCCTTCTTCTCCTCACTGTAACCGTCCGCACAGCCTACCTATCCACTAATCATCTCAGAACGATACAGTCCTGTTCCGTGACTTTTTCTCCTGCACAGACAGCCGTCACAATTCTGCAGTCTCAACTCAATCGACCCGCGTCTCCCTACTTGCATGTCAGATCGATGTAACGTTATGCAAGCGATGCTTCTGCCTGACTCAACACCGCGGTCCTACATACGAAGTACATGCTTCCGCGTTGCAAATTGAAACGACAAGCAGAAGAATCGGCAGTGAGGCCATAGACCCCGTTATCATACTCTAGCGTGAAAGCACCCAAAGCGAAATGGTACTTGTAGACGGGTTCTGTGCCACGCTCTCGACATGCATGCTTCGGTCACATTGTCGTGTAGTTGAGACATGCTCGGCGTCCTCTCTCAGATTCGCTAGCAGCAACCAAGTTATGCACGCCGAGAAATTTGCGATCGCCTCAGGGAAGAATCCCTTGAGAGAAGCACGCACAGCAGCACAAGCAGCACTTACTCGTTTGAGAAAGAAAAAAAGATGCACTCTAGTGCACGGGCATGTCTTGTGTATCCGAAATCTTCAATACGACTGTCTCGACGATTACGCTCTCGCCATACTATTATTACACTGAGATAAACATTATTCATTGTGGTGCATGTATAGTAGTGCGTCACATGTGATGAGCTGAGGTCGGGTAAACCGCAAGCGAGGGCGATCGTACAAGCAAGCAGCAAGGAATAGAAAGGCAGAGGCTCAGGAGAACAACACCGACACCGCTCGCTAGCTACTACCCAAAATAATCATCCTTCTCCTCCACCAGATGCAAGTCGTACCCTTGATGACCCCCTACGTGCGATCGCTGCGCTGAGTGCGGGGAAATTACACGTTCCTTAAGTTACTACATAAAACCTCTTGCCCATTTGAACTTCTTCAGCACGCGACCGTAGAAAGATGTAAAGGTAATACAAGTATTCGACTACGTTGTAAGTATCCAGGCTAGCCCATGTGAAAGTGAATGAAGCCTTAGACGTCGGACTCAACTCTTCAGTACGGGATAGCATCCCACGAAAGCATGGAAAACATCGTGCCTTTCGGTCCTCACATCAGAGACCTGCAATGCAACAGGAGTGGGATCAAAAGTCCGTGCTTCAAAAGGGATTTCACATCTATCTACATCGTCCCCTCCCCACCGCACGGCATTTCCTCAAACAGCGAGAGCCCCATCTAGCCCCATGCCTCAGCGACAGTCGTGAACAGAAAATGGTGCAAGGTATCATGATGATATCGGAACAAATGAAACGCCTCAAACTGTCTCCTCGCAACACCTACAGGTCTATCAGGTTGTTCGCACCTGGTTGGCGCTGCTGTTGCTGCTGCTGCTGTGCTCCCCCAAACGGATTGTTGCCATACGGGTTGGCTCCGAAGTTACCTGCAGGACCGGTCTGTGCAGGCATCATGCGGTTCTGCTGAGGCATGCCGGTGAACTGGCTGTTGAGGAACGGGTTGTTGCCAGTCGCATTGGCATTCACGCGGTTGAGCCCTGAGCCAGCCGAGTTGACGAATGTCCCTGGTGCTGTATGTTGAGCGGGGATCCGAAGGTTGCCAGTGTTGCCGAATGTGTCTTGACCTTCGCCGGACCCGAGCAATGCGTTCAGTCTTGCAGCGTGCGGATCCATCTCCTTCTGTGGCTGAGCTGGTGGCGGTGCCGAGAATTGCGCTGGCTGTGGCGTCGAGAAAGACACGGGTGGGTTGAAGGAGGTGTTGTTGAACTGGGATTGGGTCTTTTGCTCGTGGAGTGTCGAAAGCGAGGGTTGAGTCTGAACCTGCGTGGCCTGTGGTCGGTTGAAAGATTGTGCGAATGGGTTGTTGGAACCGGTTGGCTGGGGCATGAGCGAGTCTGGAGCCTTTTGGCTTGCCCAAGGGTTGTGACTTCCGGGCTGGACGGTGTCCTGCTGCTGCATATGCTGCTGTCCCTGATCGAAGGCTTGTGGCTGAGCGGAGTAAGGGTTGTTCATTCCAAAGGCCGTCTGTTGTGGTTGCATTGTGTGTTGAGGCTGCATGTATTGCTGCTGTTGTTGCTGCTGCTGGTTTCCGAACTGATCGTAGCCGGTGTTGTTCGGCTGGAAGTTGTTGTATCCGCCATAGCCATTCTGGAAGCCTGTCTGCTGCTGCTGCATCCCTGTCGGCTGGGAGTATGCATTGTTCAGGAAGCCCGTGTTATTGGGCTGCTGTGCGTTCTGGTCCACGAGGTTTCCAAACCAGTCCACCTGCCCCTGCTGTTGGTAGCCCTGGTTGTTGCCGGTGGGTTGGTAGGACGTGGGCTGTGCCGGGGCATCGCCAAACAGCAGGTCGGCATTCGTCTGCTCGAGCTCTCTCCTCCGCAGCTCCTCCTCCTCCTTGCTCAGCTTAATGGCCTTGGCGAGGTCGTCGTCGTCGCCCTCGGGAGCGGCGTTGCGTTTCCGGCGCTTCTCCTCCTCCGCTGCCTCGTTCTTGCTTGCCTCGAGCGCCAGCTTCATCTCCAGGTCCTCCTCTTCGGTCCGGCGCTGACGCCGCTGTTCACGCTGTGGCGCACGCCCGCCCGAACCCTCCCCATTGTGGCCCGAGTGGCCGCCTCCCGGATACTCCTCGATGCCCGTGACGCGTGACTTCCATGTCTTCCGGTCCGCCCGCTCGGCGCGCAACCGCTCCTCGTCCATGATCAGTGATGTCAGCTCCTTTGCCGCCATCCGCACTGCACCACGTTAGCACCGCCCACGGAAGCTGGCCCAGTGGCGCCTACCGTTCTGGCCGACATCGCGCCCCTCCTCGTCGATGTACTGGAACTCGCGCAGGGTCTTGATGATGTAGATGTTCTTGCGCGCCCACGTGACGACCAGCTCGGAGCCCTCGTGCAGGCAGTAGTCGAGCACCTTGAGGGACTTGAGCACGTGGCGCCAATTCTTGCCCTTGTCGTTCAGGCGCTTATCGAGCATGTCCATGACCTGGTAGAAGTCGGTCGAGCTGGGGCGGCAGTTAGCGCAGCTTCCGCGGCTGATGCTGGGGCGTGTGCCCTACTTATTGAAGGTGATCTGGGCGATCTCGGCCATGTCGGAACCCACGGGGCCCCATGGGTCGTTGCTCGTCGCTGCCAGAGTCAGCATGCGCCGCCACTCCGCCATGTCTTCCGCGCTCACCATTGCGGACCTTCACTTCAACGGCCGAGTAGCCCTTCGTGACATTCTGCAGCGTCCCAGTCAGCCAATTGCGCGTCGCATCGGATGCGTGTATCGAGCCCCCACCTTTACGCTTCTAACGACTTTCGACATGGCGATTGGTGATGTGCGACTCCAGATATGTGTGCGGCGCTGGAGTGGGAGGTTGTGAGGATATCGCGCGCGATAGGGCCGGGCAGCAGCAGCGTGGAGTGGTAGGAAGCTATGGCGCAGCGGGTGACGTCGGCTGGCTTGGCGGGCGAGGGCGGCGGTCGCAGGTGTGAAGGCAGCGCCGCGGCTATGGGGCTCTGGCGGTATGTGTGCGTGGAGTGAGGGCGGCAGTGTAGTTAGTGTCAAGTGGCGAGCTGCTGAGGTTTGTGAGGAGTGCAGCTGCGTAATCACCAAGAGCGAGGCTGCTGGCTGTCCTTGGCGAGTCCATTGCGTTGCCCTGGAATTCGGTCCGACTGCTCCGACCTCACTCGCTCTTCCTGCCATCACGAAGGGTGAGTAATACCACGAGAACGATTGTCTACTTCATCAATTACACAGAAACGAAAATGTGAGCATAAATTCATTGTACTCTACAGTGTGGCCTGATTCAAGCAGCTGCATGCCCACAGTGGTATGTCCGGAGCTCCCAAGAACGCCTTAATAGCTGATCAGAAGCTGGGAAGGCCGAAATAGAAAAGGACCCAAATAACAAAATGTCGTGCATGCAGAACGCCTCCATCTCTCAAATCGTCTCGCAAATTGTCCTCGAAAAATGCCTCCCACCTAGACTACAAGGACGACTGCTTTGGCAACGACCTTCTTTGGATCGAAGGCATGAATCTCCGCAACCGTAGGGAAGAATTCCTTATGGTCGACCATAATCTCCCTGACGACTATGTGTTTTGGAACAGGGACCGGCTCTTGTTCAGCAAGGGCCGGGAAGAGGCAGATCGCGACTCGCTTCGACTGTGCAACCTCATCTTGCACTCGAAGACCTCGTGCATCTTCTCCTACCATCCATGAACCGTCTAAGGGCGTGCCAGGTGCACAGTAATGGATCCGATAGTCGCTAGGCGCGATGATCAAAGTCTGCTTCAGCTTGACGGCGTCCATCGCCCAATCCTCCGACACGTCACAGTCTTTGAAACCCTGCGCTGCTGGCCAAGTCCTCTCAATCGCATACTCCAGTGATTCGAGGAGTCCTGTCGCCCTGGTTCGCGCCTTTGTGTCCTTGAAAGTCTCCTGTTCGAAGCGCAGTTTCATATTCACTCTGTCCTGCTGCTGGACTATTGCCGGGCCATCTACGATCCGTTAGTGTGGCGCTCTCAGAGGCGACGTTATTCCTACCTGTGAGTAGCGCAGCTTTGTACCCTTCCAGCGAATATTCCGAGACCTCGCCTGCAAACATCGGCTGCGGTACGATGAACAATTGGCTACACAGGAAAGCGCCGAGAAATGCGCGTGCTGAGTGCGGGCTAGCAAGATACGGAATGGCCTTCGCGATGTGTGTGAGCAGAGGACTACGTGTCCATGAGATAGCTCCACCCAGATCTTCGAAGCAGTGCATGAGGTAACCTGTATGCTCTCGCACCGGTGAGGGATCGCGAGGGAAAGAGTACCTCGGAGAGCTCTGCAAGGGTTTGCGTAAGTCTTCCCAAGAGCTTTGGAGTTTCTCCCGGGTCGGAACCTCTGGGAAAACAACGTTTCTGTTGTGCTGTCGGTCTCCAACAAGTCTGCGAATCAGTGCCGCTTGCTTCGCGATCTGCTTCCACAGCCTGGACGTCTTGTAACGTCACCGGCTGTAATTGACCCGGCTTGTGTATTGTCCTCTCCAGACGCCTCCAAATTATTTGGAGCAATTCTGAAGATCCTGGCCCGTTCATGGTAGCATCCCGGACCAGACCCTTGACTATGAAAGTCAGGTCGTCCAGTCGGGCGGACATCTTGGCCTCTCTAGGCGTTGTCTCAAGCTCTAGGCTGCGGTGAACCTCTACTTGTGGAGGAAGCGCTGACTGGACCTGGATCGGAACAGTCTTGGCGCGTGCTTGTACTTCTGTGTGTATGAGGACTGCCTTTGTTGCATTGACCTTGATCCCTCGGTTCTGAACAGATGAAGCTGCATCAGGAGCCTCGGTCGTGGTCCTATTGGCGTCCTTCTTCTCCACCGCTTGTCGCTTCGAGCCACGGGAAGATGCGCCACCAACGTCGCTCATTCCAGTGACTTTGCGCTTCTGAGATGTCGATGTTGTCGCCTTCCGAGCACTGACGGCAGGTGGCTTCTGGTTCGCAATGTGCCTGAAACCAAGGTTTATTTGTGCAGGCGCACCATCAACGCTCTGCGGTGTTGTACGTCTCCCGAAAGTCTTGGTCATCTGCTTGAGTGTGCTTGCACCCAATGCTTTCCTGGTCGCCGACGCATTTGTTGCAGACTTTGCCGGCTCTTTGCTCGTCTTGTCCCCGTCTTCGTTTGCGCGACCAAGGCTATCGGGCGCATGACGGAGTACATCGATTGTAAATGGCTCAAGGTCGCAGCCAGATGCGGCTTCTGTCTCGACTGCTTCTTCTGGAATGCTGAGTGTGTCGAGTGGGAGCTTTCGGAGACGCCATGCTTTGCGCTGCCGTTGCATGCAGTCGAGCACACCTCTCGGTATCAATCGAGGGTTGAGGTATTTCGTTCCTTCGTTCTTAACGAACTCAGAGTACGTGCATCCGCCGTATTTGCTCAGTAGTTCCTCCATTTTCTTCCTGACCGTCGCTACTGTCGTCTTCTCCTTGAAGTTTCCCAAGAAATCCCCCAACACGTGCTTTTCGTAATCCCCGTTCTCGGTAATGCAGTGGGCGGCGAAATTGAGGATGAACGCTGTATGTGCGTCTGTCCAGGGTGGTTGCAGCTCCCCGACTTTGGTCGTGTGTTTGTCGTTCCCCATGCTGTGTTCGTGTGGGGGTTGGTTTCAGTTGGCAGTGAAGTGAGTGTTGGAGAGTGAGTGCTGGAGGGTGAGTTCTGGAGGATGAGTGTTGAAGATGGGTGTTGAAGGATATTCGAGCTTTATGTGCAGCAGTTATTTAGCAGTGGGTAAAGGCAGGCTGCCCGCCATGCCTACATTCCAAGTGCATTTTCTCTGACCTGCGGTGTGTTTAGCAACGTACAAAGTGCAACGATCGGGTGAGTGTATCGCACTACTGGTTGCTAATCAGGGTAATCTGAGCGTTGTCTCTCAACTGAAGCGACCAACACCTTGAGTTCATAGCTACGAAAAGGCCTCTAATTCAAGAATCACCCGCCAACCACACAAGTTAACGATTCCACCACTGAATTAGATCACTCAACAACGTCATGGCACGTAGAAGCCGCGAGAACAAAACGTCCTCCGACTCAGAGCCACCCACCAAGGTTGCACGCCGAACGCACAATGAGCTACTTTCCCAGCCAGAATCACAGTCTACCCCATTAGCGCAACAGCCTGCATCGTCAGAGGTACCGCAAGAAGTGCAGGAGCTACAGCCTCCACCACCGAGGCAACCTGACTTTCGAGTGGGCCTCGATCTGGGTACAACTTTCACCACTGTAGCATGGGCCTTGGGCAACGACAGCCGAGCCAAGATCTCGACCATAGATACTTACCCAGACGGCCCGAAACCGATGGCGCCGAACAAAGGCCAAGTACCGACCGAACTGTGGTTTCGGAAAGACGGCAAGCACAAGCCAGAGCTCGTGGACGAGGATGAACCCGAGATCATCGACAGTCCGGGGCTGAAGTTTGGCTATGAGATCGCGCACCTCCTCGGGTTTCCACCGAAGTATATTGAACGTGCCGACTACGACCTACCCCATCTTGTCAAACGCGTCAAGCTACTCCTTGATCGCAACGACTACATGAAGAAATGGAGAAGACCGCTCAAAAAGACCTTGGACCGGCTCAAGCACGATGGGCTGATCTCGGAGGGTTCTGATGTGCTGGAGCACGCGATGTTTTACTTCTTGAATCACGCAAAATCTCGACTCAAAGAGCTCCATGGCCTCAAAGATAGCTCCACCGGTAAGTCTTCAGCGTTGCATGCAAACATCGTTGATCATTCGTGCAGTGGAAGTCACACTAGCTGTCCCTGTCTGCTGGGGCCCAACAGCCAACTATGTCATGAGCGAGGCACTTAAAGCTGCCATACGAAGATGTGGCTTCGTCACGGAGAACGCTGACGGACCATTATGGTTCTTGGTGAATGAGGCGGAGGCCGCAGCAACAGCTTTCCTTGCCAACTCAACCAGATTGACGGTAAAGCTCGATTGCCATGCTATCGAAGTATCTGAGCTTACACCCAGCAGTGCGAAGACGTCGTCCTCATCATAGACAGCGGCGGTGGAACTACGGAAGTTGCCTTGTACAAAGTCACTCGACACTCACCTTTGCTCTTGAGTAAAGAGTTATATCCACCTACAGGTATGGCAGCATCGAACACCTGGCTCTTTTGATGACTGATGAACTGACAATGCAAAATAGGTGCAGCCTATGGATCGAGTCACGTCAACGAAGAAATGCGGGAAATGGCATTCAGCGCCCTGCAGTTTGAGTCTTACTTGGAGTTTGATAGAGGACCACGGATTTCCAAGCAGATCGAAGATATCATGCACGAATTCGAGATCAAGGTCAAACCAGCGTTCGACCTGAACAAGAAGCGCAGCTGCTAATTCCATGTCCCGGGTCTCAAGAAGAGCAGGACCAACCCCAGGCTCACCGCTGACTATTACGTGCTCAGTTTGTAACTTCCCACGATGACCGTATCACCTCAATTGCATCACTAACATCTCCAGCGAGGACATTAGCAGCCTGTTCAAGAAGACCTTCAAGATCATTGGGCAACTTGTGGAACGGCAGATCAAGCAAGCTCTAGCGGACGAAATCACAATCGATTGAATCATGCTTGTCGGCGGCTTTGGGGACTCTCCAGCGCTCAAATCACACATCGGACGCATCTTGGGTGACCTGAATGATGAGCACAACCTGGACCTCCAACTCATTCCTTCCGAATACACCATTTGCGCAACTGGTGTTGCTATTGGACCGGTGATGCGTGCGCAAAATAAGGAGTCCGGTCTCAAGAGAATGATCAACTTCAGCGTTGGCCGCATCCGACACCTACCAATGCCGCCTGGCATTGGGGTGGAACACTCCGATGAAGTCTTTGCCTAGGAGTTGAAAAAGGACAAAAAATCCGGATCGTGGTACATCAAGAACACGATTGTCTGGGACCTCAAGAAGGTGAGTTCACTTAGCACATTTAGGGCGGGAAGCTCGATGCTGAACCATGATTAGGGCCAGGGCGAGCTGCAGGCAAGTTCACCAAGCAACATGGGAATCGGTTTGGGAATTTACCGAGAACGATACCAAGTGGGAGACCGATGAAGCTCTCATCATGTCTAACACCTGCACCGAAGACTTCCTCCAGAGAATACATCCCAAGAACAAAGGCAAGACATACAAGTCCTCCAGAAATGACTCAGATTAACGGAAAACTCAGATCAAACGACACCCTTTGGCAACGTCTATTTTCCGGTCAAACACCTGAAGGATGCGCCTGAGATGACGCTCTTGGAATCAGCAAAGGACTCAGATGGCCCAAAGTACTACGAAGTGCGACTACGCATAGTCACGAAAGTTATCGACAGGCACTTTCAGTTTGCCGCCTACTGGCCGCATGACGATGTGAATGCGCCTGTCATTCAAGGTGTCCACGAGATACTCGATCTGACTGCGCTGTTCATGCTGGCTAGCGAATAGATGCTGGCACTCTCCTGATAGCATTATCAGGCGACATTTGGCGTTGCGAATATACACTGACGGCATTCATGTTCACCCCAAAAGTAGTTCAAAAGTATGGCGTTTGCATGGCGTTTTGGTAGTCCAGCGGTACTCCAGACGAGTACAATGCAGTTATGTACCATCTCAAAGAATACCAAATTGAAATCGCATGCATCCCGCCCGACTTTGAGTGTAATGTTGGTGCACGACAGCCTTTTATCTGAGTAAAAAGTAGAACGTCAAATGAGATGCACTCACCGTGAGTTGTATCCTTCAACCCCTTATTAACGCAACTAATTCACATAACTCAAAGTTATGTAGGCTCCCGGATGCTATATGTTTCTCCGCGCAACAACCGCCGACCGGCTGCGATGAGGTTATCCCATAGTCCCAAGACCTCTTGCGTGTAACGGCGTCGGAGGTACGGTGGTATGCAGACCGGCGCCGATGTCGAGCATGTGAGGATGCGAAAGAAGGTGGATGTCGGCTAGAAGATATTTCGCGTGGTCATGATTGCGTGAGGTGATGCCGGTCGGTGGTGCTCCCTTTGGCCATGCTGTCTGTCAGTCAAGTAAGTTCGACGTATCTGCCATGTCAATATGGCGACCGTGCTACACTTGCTACGAGCTTGTCTCTTGGAGTAGGCGACGAGATCTGCTTGTCAATTTAGTGAGGCGTATTGAGACTACTGCAGGTTGGAGTAGACGAGCGTGAATCGAAAGATGCCCGAGAACAGCGCCGTTGTTGTGACGCACGAATCTGTGTCCAACAAATGCAGCCACAGCTAACACCGCTACTTTTGTCGTGGGGCGTTCTGACACATCCATTCATGTGCTCCGAAAGACAGTACAATTTGTTATTCTCGCTGACCTTGATTGTATTGGCGCAATGTCATATCTGGCTCGACCTTACCCCGTGGGCCAAACTCCAGGAAAAGCTTGAGCAATCTCCGAGCGGTGACAAGGTTTGGCGACCATCGGCATACACACTCGAACATGTGGTTACGAGGCACCGTGCACGTGCAACTGTGGTATGTCAGCGTAGTGAGTGAGAATGATGAGGATGGAAACTTACCAGTCGAGGGTTCAGCCGCGTCGCATCGAATAGTGAGTGCACTGCGCCTTCCACGAGTCCCAGCTGTTTTATTACCGGAGTGGCGTGCGACGGGATGTTAAGAAGAGAAGCCATTGCATGTACTCCGTTGATGTTTCAACACGGCTGAAGTCAGTACCGTGACACGATTGCAAACATAACACTAATCAGTGCTCATGAACAGCACTGAGCTTGTGCATAAGACGGGCGGCCGAAAGTCTGACTATAGCTTCTCATTCGGCAGCTCGAACTTCACCGTGAAAGCCACTTTCGTCAGCCTCATGCAAGCTAGCTGGGATGTCTCGACCGGGCAGTGAGGCGCTGACCATGGCGGAGAGATTGACGACTGGGCAGCATGGCCGGATCAGGGTCCCAAACGCTCGCAACCACTAGAACGTGAACGCGTGTCATTCCTCGTAGCCATGGAAGCCAGCAACTGATGGAGTGGTGCAGGACCATTGTCTTGTAGTTGCAAGTGTTCATACTCCAGCACTGTGTCGCACCATAAGCCACGCAAGGAACCGAGTAATGACCGACCACTGACCCGAGGAGTCGCTTGCCACGCTGGCCGAGTCCCAAATGTGCGGCGCAAGGAGGTGTTGATCACATTGCAGGAGAGGGGAACGAGCACTGACAGGGCCCACTCTCGTAACGGATAAGACACTCTTGTCTCTAATCAGGCAGAGGATCAACACGGCGAACTGGTGGAGTACTTGGAGCGGTAAATGCACGTGAGATTGGTCAGAGAAGTGTACTCAAAGCCCTCGTTCACGTCTAAGGATTGACGCCGCTCTTGATCTGACACTGAAGCAAGACTTCACATGTGATTAACACTGTAACCTCAACAACGGCCGCGCCACCATATGCAGTCGCCCCTGGTGTTGACACTGAGCCGTAGCTCGGCTATACGCACGGTGGACCGTATTGCCTTGCCGTGTTCATTTTTTATAGGCCAAGTTCCAGTGCCAGTAGCGTTATGTGGAGGCCACGAGTTGTGCATACCGCCCCTGGTTTCAGTCGTCTTTGAGAGACCGGCCCAAATTAAGCATTTCAGGGTGTGCTCGAGGTTACGACCCGCTCCACCACTAGATCTTAAGTCTGCGGAAAGGGTACATGGTCCCTTAAGCGGCAGCTTACCCTTAAGAGCAGCGCCAATAACAACTGGCATGCTACAAAGTCGGCAAAAGAGTGATATCAAGTCGTGGTCGACAGCATATGACTTACAGGACCTTGATCCTGCTGTTCATGTCTTGACTCAAGGCTATGTGTAAGACTATATCTTTCAAGTGCTGAGTAGAGAGTGTTGTCGTACTTTACAAAGTGATGCTGGTCGATTAGCACCAGGATCCCAACCACGATGAGTTCTGGGACGTTCTTGTCGGTTGAATGCGCAGAATTTTGAACGCAACTGTGCCCGACTTTCGTTTGGCGACCGAAACTCCGTTGCCTGCGGTGCAGATATTTCGGGGCCTTCAGTAAGGGCTGTTGTGGCGACGTAATTGTCACACTGCTTGCGTACGTCAAAAGGCCGACAAATGGCAGTTGCATAGTTCGACGACACACGGAAGCTGAGTAAGTGAAATCTCACAAAGTTGCTGTCCTGGTGATCCTTCCTAACGATTATGCGTCGCCTCTCTTCAGCCGGCAAAAGTGGACCGCAGACCCTCGCCGGAGGGATTTAAATTATTGCCGCCAAACACCTGGTAATCAACGGTTGAGCACAGGACGCTGAAGCTTGGTGATCGTATTGCCTCCTGCCCATTCCTGTCGTACTTCCAGATCCAGACTGCCAACTTCGGATTTGGTGAGTCTTCTTGCCAGTTAGCGACATCAACAGAGAAAGGTTCCAAATGAGATTTGAAGTTCAGCTCAAATACAGCGTGATTGAAAGAGCGGCGTGAGATTGGAGTCGCGTGTGCTTACGCAGCGATGGTGTGTCGTGCTATTGGCCGCTGTGAGTCCGAATGCGGCTAGCGTGGGCCAACATCGCGTATATCTCATCCTTTGGTGACACTCCTACGCCTTTCCACACGATGCCACGCATCCTTTGACGCATCGGAATCTGAGCAACGCCACCAGCATGTTGGTTTTGCCGCTGAACAGATTTGCATCTTCAGCTTCACTGAAGTCGCTCTGCTCGACTTCACATGTGCTCACTTGTTCACGGACCGAGCTCGGGCTGCAGCTCTCACGAGATGATTCAGCCACAACTAGGTCCAATACAGCAGGACATAATCGCACGAGCGCAGACCGAGAGGCCGACTGCGATGAATCGGCACTTTCTTTCGGCATCCACGATGGATGCAAGCCTCGTGTTCACCAAACAGTCAACCCTGGACTCCTAAACCCCACAACCCCGGTGCTCACATCACCTTTTCGATGCGGCGAAATTAAGGTTAAGGTTTGTTGCGGCAGGATCAAGTCTTGTCCTCGCTTGCTTTCGCCGTTCACACCAGTTACTATTCTTGTGCTCTTAATCAGCAGGCTAGGGAGAGAAGGACCACAAGTTGGCCTTTTTTTCGGCTAGGTATCATGCTGCTGGGTTCGAGGTTAGGGTCTGTTTATTGTACCATGTAACCTTGGCGATCTTCGATTGCTACTAAACCCTCCCGTAAAAGCAAGCGTCTCCCAACGGCTTCTGTGCATATTGCTTTCCCACATCTCCGGTACCACACTGCTTGCTGGCGCCATGGAATCCCCATCTACTCTCTACTCTCAACCTCATTCGAAGCTTGGTAGACGATCTCGTGGGGTGGACGAGGGCGAAGAACTCGGGAAGAAACCAAAGAAGGTCAATAGCGAAGTTCGGAAGCAGCAGAACAGGATCGCGTCAAGAAACTACCGTACGTTAGTCGGAGGTCATCAGTGACCAATGCACAGCTAATAAGTTTGCTTCCCGCAGGTGAAAAGCGGAAACGCAAGCTACAATACCTTCAACAGTTGATCAAGGATGAGTCAAACGGCGAGCAAACTCCGGAGACATCACCGCGACAGAGCGAAGCACATCTCCGCTCGCTGTCAGCCGACTACGACACTGGACCGAGTTCATCACCGTACTCACTCCCAGCACAAAGCGCATATCTACCTATGAGCGCGGGTGGCACTATCGCAACGGCTCCGTCCTCAACAGGAACCGCGGCGTCGTTCGAAAACCACATCCCACCCACTACACAGGCATACTCATCGTACACATTTTCATGGCAAAGTCCGATGTACGACCCTCCGCGAACGACCACGGCCTGGAATGTGCCAGCGTGGATGCCTTCAATCGGTTTCCCGCCACGGGTGGCACCACGTCCAGAGAATTTTCATTACTCGCCACCACCAGGTGCGGCGCAGCCAATCTTCGAGCAGGCACCTAACCCCCATCACCATCCACGAGAATTTGTACCAAATACAAATCAATACGTCCTCGGTTCTTCTTACGGATACTACAATGGGTCGCAAAGTCAGAATACACCCGCAATACCCAGTGTGAGTCTGTCCACCTCCCCTCCATATCTCGAGGGGCACTATCTTGGGCCGCACTGAGACTTCTCCTTTTTTTGCAGGTACATGTTGCATCTCAAATATCTGAGTACGAAAGGCTGATTTTTTGACAGGTACTTCGTTGGTGCAAAAGAGCGGGCAATTTACGTCTGAAGCCCTACAAAACCAAGCAATTCGGAGTCGATCACTTCTCCATACGGATGACTCAGACAACGGTTCCACGCTTTTAACAATTTGAATTGAGTAAAACGAAACGAGAGAAGTAGCTGGGGCGCTCTTGGGCAAGACAGCGTCCCAGACAGGGGTGCGCGGAAAGGTTACATTGACCTATGCTGCGTATCTAGCCAATACCATCCAAGAACAGGAATAACGACAGATGTTTCAAATTTCCCGAGGAAGTAGGATCCTCGAATAGGTTCTCCAACGCACGTTATGCACAAGCTTACGCCAAGCATCGCATGTCGCTCTTCGCTCAAACGGACCACAGCAATCAAGTCACTCCGGTTCTTCAACTCCACTACAAAAAGACAAGAGCGGGATGACAGGCGTGGTGACAGCTGATCTCGTCCTCCCATCTAAGACCAGGCTGACTGCCATTTCTAATGATCAGTCACTCATGATGTGAGCAAGCAGTCGCTGTTCCGGCGAACAGTGCTTTCTGACTCAGCTGACACTTTTAGCTGGCACGCGTCAAATTGCAACCCGTCATCTCTCTTCCTACCTTTGTTCAAGCCGATGTCTAGTTTGTTCGTTCTTCGCAATTCACCATATCGTAGAACCTGGTCGCCGCTTCGCTGACTGTTAGTCGCGTGGCGGATCTCTTTGGAAAGTCATCCACCAAGATTGATCAGCGATCGCTCAATACCGCAAGCCACAGGCTAAACAAGACGATTGGGAATTGAAGTCATCGTTCTCGGTGCATGGGCAGGATTACCTTGTGGATGCCATTCACTCTCACAATCACCTCTCAGCATTGGCAGACATGCCTGAACACCTAGAAAACTCTAGACTTGCAAAGGTCTCTTGTTTTACGATGGGGCGACCACAACCACGGAACTGCGGTGGTATTAGCATAAGACCACATCTCACGATCCATGGAGCTGCGCATGATGCTCAAGGTCCGCCAGGCGGATTGTACAATAGCCCGAGCCAGACTGTCTATCTTTGCCAAATCATATATTAAAGTTCTGAGGTGCTCTTTGTCATACACTGTAGCACGAGTTTGTGTCTAAAGTTACCTGACGTCAGTGCTTTGTAGTCTACTTTGACTTCCATACCTCATCACGCGAAGGCACTACTTAAGTTGCCCGGATACGCATCTTTCCATCATTTAATATTATTACATACGACTAGCAAGGCTGAATAGCCCGATCATATACTCGACACAGTCCCCTCGGCTCAATTACTTCTTATGAGCCATGCTGGTACCTACAATACCTAGAGGAGTAGTACAACGAGGTCATTTGTGGACCAAGTGGACGAAAAGGTAAGGCCAGTTCAAGATACACCAGATTCGAGATGTAGGTCACCCGAGTAGGCGGCCTTACCCTGCTTAAGGTACCGACTAGAAGGTAGCAGTCATGTAGACGAGACCAGCCGCTAGGTTCGGCCCGAGCCTACAAGCAGCATCATGCGTGGCTTCCTCTCAACAACATATTTCATCATGTAGCGCAACAAAGAGCCATGTAAAGAGTATGGGAACATGACACAGTGTTGTTGGTTACTTGTTGCGCACCTTTAATTCCCGAGGTCAACCAAAAAGCAGGTCAACGCTATACTAGACTGGTGGCCTCGAAACCCCGCAATACCACAAGGTTGGTCTGGTATAAAAGCAGCAGTCGCAATGCTTCCACATTGCTTTGGAGTTTGTCATGATCGTTCATTAGCACTGTTCACCCCTGCTCTGCCTTCGTACCTTAGGTGCAACTAGACATGGCTTCAGCAGGCAAAGAAGGTCATCCGGATCGTCCTCCATTCGACAAAGCTTTCACACAAGCCGCCGGAATAGGGATATCTTGGCAGACACTGCGGCAATTTACGGAAACCACAAGCCCAAGCACACTTCTCGCTGCACACCCGGATATCGTGCACGCAGATATCAAAATTCCAGCCATTGAAGGCCTCGGGGAAAACGAGACCACGCTCGCGATATTTCAGAGTAAAACCTGTGGAAGCAGACATCGGCCTGCGATACTCTTCGTGCACGGTGGTGGCCAAGTGGTTGGCAATCGGTTTTTCGGAGTCGAACCGTTCCTCAACATCGTTGAAGACGCAAGAGATGTCGTGCTCGTTTCTGTAGAGTACAGGCTCGCGCCGGCGCATCGCGCTCCTGCTGGTGCGCACGATTGCTACGCAGCGGCGGTCAACCTAGCAGAAAATGCTACAGAGCTAGGCATCGATGCGTCGCGCATCTTGATATACGGAGTTTCTGGTGGCGCTGGGCCTGCTGCGGCAGCGTGTATGTTGGCTCGAGAACGAAATCACCCGTCTATACGAGCGCAGATGCTCTCCATCCCTATGCTGGACGATCGCGATTCTTATTCATCGCACAAGCAGTTTGAATTCGGTACTGTGTGGGATGGAAAGAGTACGTAGATACGTCAGAACGTGGGGCAATACTAACGCGACCACAGTAAATCGTGAAGCTTGGGACATGATCTTGGGTGCGAAACGTGACAGTTCAACGGGTATCCAGGTACCAGGTAGACTGGCCGATCTGTCTAATTTGCCGCCCACGTTTATAAACGTTGGCGAATGTGAAGTCTTCAGGGATAGTGCTGTGGCATTTGCAAGGTAAGAACCTTATGTAGGCTGAATGTGAGACAAAACACTGACTTCGTACCTACGACCTTGCAGTAAGATCTGGAGTTCCGGTGGATCGTGCGAGCTTCACGTCTGGCCAGGCTTGTATCATGGTGGAATGTCGATGGAGCCACATGCTCCTGTGTCTCAGGCGGCGACCGCAGCGGAAATGGACTTCATGCAGAGGACGTTGGGCCTGAAGAAGGGAGACGGTCATGCTCGAGGTGTTGCGCAAGCTTCGTTGTGAAAACTGAATGAAGTACGGCATTTGACGGCAAGGTGCACGGGCTATCGGACTAGCTGCATTGGTCTCTTTAGTGCGTTGAGCCTCCCGTTCGGTCCACGTTGGTAATCGTTCTTGTCCACTCTTGTCCACTTACATCACACTTCATTCCTCAACATTTATGGTATGTCATTTGTGCAGAGATGCGATGACCGCTAATCACGTCAAACTAGAATCCCAAATTGAACCCAATCGCGTGCGAGACCTGCCGTGTGAAGAAATGTAGATGTGACCGTGTGTTGTCAGTTCGGGTCCAAAAGCTTCACCACGGCTACCTGACTAATCGTATAGGCCCGCATGTTCGCAATGCCAGATATCCTCAGCGTCTTGCCGCTATCAAGAGGGGGGCAAGAGAGGAATACCTATTCAATACATGACAAGCTTGGAAAGCCGGCTTGATGATACTGAGAGTGCACTCTACGCGGCACTATGCGCCCTGCACACTCGAGAGGGCGACAACTCGGTGCCTGAACTTCTGTATTCAGATATCATGGGGCCATCAACTCTTCCGCGTTCGAAAGCTGAGAAGCAGAGTGAGTGGAAGCAACGACCGTTGCGCACCTCACAAGACATCCTTGCTTGGTATGAACAACAGCATCAGTCGACAAGCACAAGACGAGATGAGGAAAGACCAAACCATGTGCCGAGTTCACACTTTTTTCCTGGGCCACCAGTACAAGTGACTGCAGCTGCACTACAGGACGAACGGGACCAATCAAAAAGCGCGCAGTCGGATAAGATTCCCGAAATCTTCTTGGAAACATTGAAGAAATGCCAGCCACCATGCGTACCAAACTCTCCCACGAGCCATACTGTGACTTGGTTCGAAAATTACTTCTGAGCTTCGACAGAATCCGCAACCTACCTGAAGTACATGAAGATACACCACTATGGAAAGGAAGATGAGTTGTTGGTCATGCTTGGAAGCAAGAGTTGGGAGCAGTTTCCAGGACATGCGAAACATTTGACTAGAAAATTGTCAAATAACATGCCATCAATGAGGGTCTTTGCTTATTAAGCTTGTGAAGCTGTTCAATTTGGGCAGCCACCAACGGGCACTGCTGAGTCATGAGCTGAAGTGGGGCGGGGCTTCTTGCTCCGGCTCCGACGATCCCCAACCACATCGAACTCCGACACGCCATAATTTCCGAGCCTCACTCAAAAGACCATTTTTAAAAAGTGGCATGGAAACCCCTGAAGGTGGAGCGTCGTTGACGGAGTCCTTTTCACATGGGGAGAGACCCTCCAAACGACGGCGCACCACATCGGTACCGCTGCATCGTGAAGTGGGCCTTATGCGCAGCGTGCCAGGAGACAAATTCTCTGGATTTGTTGGCAGTGCAAGCGGGATCTACTTCATTAGATCTGTATACAGCGCCCTCCAACATCCATCAAGCACAGCCCCTACGTCACTGGACACTCCAGTCAATGATGTTGTTCCTGGAGAAGACGACCAACTTCCTGCGCCCAAGCAGTTGTGGAAAGACAATGAGCTCTCCTCAAGCTCTGACACCGTCATCTCCTACCAGGACCTAATTGAGCTCAGTGGCAGCTATTTTGCGAATTGGTAAGAAAGTTCCATGTACGAACTGCATATGAGACATGCACTGACTTCGCATATGCGCCTCTAGGCACGTGTTCTACCCATATATCCATGGTCCAACAGTGCTGGAATATCTTCACCAAATCTCCGGCAACGTGCCTCTGAGCATGAGTATGTCTAAAGACCTCCGAGTGGTCATACTACGCTCGATTATGTCCATCTCGCTGGCAGACCAACGACAAGCGAACTATCTCAACAGCATGCGATATCCCAGCGACTTGGTGTTCATATCCTTCGAGGATGCGATAGACCAACTTCAGCACGTCCTGACGGGACCCACTTCAATACTCGGTTTACAAGCTGCCATGAGCGTTCAACTCTTCCTGGTCTCCATGCTTCGTCTGAATGCAGCGTCGCGCATCGGAGGGCTTATCAATCGCATGGCACTTCAACTTGGCCTTCACCGTTGTTCTACCAGATATAGTACGTTCTCAGCCGCCGAAAAGCAGCTGCGCCAGCGTATATTTTGGGTGCTGTACGCACTCGATCGTTTCATCTGCCAATCAATGGGTCTCCCACTCGGCATCTCAGACGACGACGTCGATGTATGCTTTCCGACCGCTGAACTTCACTTGAACGACGAGCCGGAAACAGTTCCAGGTATGTGTGCTGATTCAGGGACCTTCTACTCTGACTGTCTGACACAAGGACAGATTGCAGGCTCAAGCTATTGGATCTCCTTGCGCGCGAGTCGAGACTGCGTGGAGAGATCATTGAGCTTCGCAACAAGTCAGTGCGTTACGTTCAAAGAGATCCGAACCAAGCTACCGCTATTGCCGCACAGCTTGCCCATTGGTGGAACGCCGTCGAGGAGTTGAGTGACGCAGGAGGCAGTCAGCGGCTATCTGCATACAATCTCACTATTCTAACTTTGCTGAGACACGAGTCGATTATCTCGCTGCATCGTCCAATATTGGCCGCCGCACGCAGAGGGGTAGACTACGATGCTGCCTTACAGCTGTGTATAGGATCAGCACGCTCTATCATCACCCTTCTGCACTCGGCTATAGATACTAACGAGGACGACCACAGCCACAAGAACGATCTGTGCTTACTCTGGCCATCGTGCACATGGGCAATATGGATCAGCACCTTCATTCTTTTCTACGCCGCTAACAACCATCAATTGGCTCACACTGTTGTCATAAAGTAAGTTGTTTTTGCGGAGTCTCTCGATGGCTGCTGACAGTGACTCTACAGACTCGCGGATCGGAGCATACAAGTACTTGCTCTTCTCGCGCGCCGCGGAAGTGCATGGTAAGCAGACTTCTTTGCATGGACTTCACATAAGACAGCAACTGACTTTGCACACTACCTTAAGGCCCGATGCAAGTGCCGCGGCCATACGAGACCTACGCTTGCGAATGATTGAACGTACGAAAGCCACCACAATTTTCGAGAATGCCGCTACCAACGAGAGTATGCCGCATGGCAATCACAATCATTCACACAGCGGAGGTTTTGGCGGCAGTACGACCATCCCGATACCTCCACACAAGCCTCCACCAAGAACATGGTCTGCAGCAGATTACAGTCTTCCCACTGTTCCACAGGCTTCGGAACGAGAATCTCATCAAGCGCCACCTACGCGCGGCAACATCTTATCATGGAACTCGCATCCAGAGCCATCTGCACCGCCGGATTATCACTTTAATGCTCTCGGATCAGATTCTACTGCCTTCAACAGCATCTTGCCAGGCAATCATACTTTTAACCAAAATGTTGATGCAGCAAGCTTCAACACGCTAGACCCGTTCTCTGGCTTCGACATTCCATTTTGGTTCGAACAAGACCAACATTGGGACATATTCCAGGACTTTATCTGACAATACGGACATACATCTTGCATTAGCAACTCGCTGAATAGCGTATTAAGTGTGCTACGGTCGTTTCGACAAAATGCTGGCTTGCTGGTACCGGACATTCTTTTTGCGAGTTAGTCTCCACAACTCCCGGCTTTATTCGCCGCCTGGGACGTCAGTGCCGAGCAACCTCCACCAACAACAACGCGGAGTTACTATCACCGCCCCACGCAAGTTGTGTACGAAAATAACTAAATCGAGACGCCTGCACGCCTCTAACTCTAATTCACCATCTCCAGCAACAGTATCTTTTCGTACTTTTTACCCACAAGCCTTCAGAATGTCACCCATGGCGACGCAGCGCACACATTCTATTGCTACAATGGGAGCCGACGGCATCGGCCCCGAGGTAGTTGAAGCTGGCGTACAGGTGCTCCGCAAGCTCGCCAGTCTCGATGGCACATTTAAACTCGAGTTCAAAGACTACAACTGGAGTTCAGAAACATACAAGACGTCTGGAAAGTACATACCCGACGGTGGATTGGACGAGCTCAAGAAGCACGATGCTATATTATTCGGCGCTGTCGGCGCACCAGGTAAGTCACGAGTATCAAGTACCTGCGTCTTGATGTTGCTAACAATGTCGACCCCAGACGTACCGGATCACATCTCGCTCTGGGGCCTACGCCTAGCAATCTGCCAGCCCTTCCAACAATACGCCAACGTCCGACCGACCAAGATCTTCCGCGGAACTGAATCACCACTTCGCAATGCCAAGCACGGCGACCTGGACTGGGTCATTGTGCGCGAGAACTCCGAGGGTGAGTACGCCGGCCAAGGAGGCAGGTCGCACCGCGGCAAGCCATGGGAAGTAGCGACAGAAGTGTCTATCTTCACGCGGCATGCTGTCGAACGGCTGATTCGATTCGCGTTTGAGCTCGCACGGAAGCGGCCGAGGAAGTTCTTGACTGTTGTTACGAAGAGTAATGCGCAGCGGAATGGCATGGTAATGTGGGATGAGGTTGCGGCGGAGGTCGCGAGTGAGTTTCCGGATGTGGAGTGGGATAAGATGTTGGTTGATGCGATGACTTGTCGCATGGTGCTGGATCCGAAGTCGCTGGATACGATTGTTGCTACGAACCTGGTACGTTTTTATCCTATAGATCTATTGGAAGAGCACCACTAAACGTTGAAAGCACGCCGACATCCTGTCCGATCTCGCAGCAGCACTCTCAGGCAGTATAGGCATCGCGCCGACCAGTAACCTCGACCCAACTCGCGAGAACCCCTCGATGTTCGAGCCCATTCACGGCTCAGCATTCGACATCACGGGCAAAGGCGTCGCGAACCCGGTTGCTACTTTCTGGACAGCAGCAGAGATGCTTATCTGGCTGGGCGAAGAAGATGCTGCAAAGACGATAATGGACTGTGTAGAGGCTGTTACTGAACGAGGTATCAGGACGCGCGATCTTGGTGGCAGTGCTGGAACGAAGGAGGTCACTGAAGCTGTGTGCGCGGAGTTGGAGAAAGTGTATGGTGGTTGCTCGAAGACGGGATGAGTAGGCATATACACTTTGCACTGCTGCCTGATGTCTGATGTTGATTTGGTGAATTATGACCTGCACCGTGGCTTCAACAATGTGAATTACGGTACGCTAACAAAGTAGTACCTTGGTACCGACCTCGTTAGTCCAGTCGTAAATGATATAGAGTCTCTCAAAAACGCATATAAAAAGGGCGTTCCTCCTCCGTTCACAACAATATTTCATTCCAACATGACGATGCTCAAAGACGCACGGTGCGACATGTGCATCGTGAAGCCTACGCATCACATGACCTCGATACCACCAGGCCGGCACCTGCAATCAATACCACGCACGGTCCGCCCGCACCCGAGCGCGTGGAGAAAAGCTTCGTCCAACAAGAAAGCCTGGATCAACCCCGCAGCCTTGCTCGCAGGAGGTAGGTACATAAGCGTCATCCTCGTCTCAACGTTGCGCGTGCGTGCTTGAAAATCCTCGTGAGATACCCTCTAGATCTACCGTCCGCGCTCGCACCACCTCTCTTCCAATCGACACCTTTTCCCTCGCCCAGACGACGTTCGCCACTTCCGCGCGAAACACCACGACACGGACATGCGCGGAATTAACGTCCGATACCCTTTTGGAAAGCAGCCCTGGATGTAGATTGTTGTACACAACATTATAGTGAAAACACACCTCCGCAATGGAACACCCGCGCAAACTCCTCGGCAAGCGCATGCGCCGCAGCACCCGCCTCGACCAAAACACCATGGAAAACGTCGAAGCACCAGCAAAGCGCACACGAGCCCGCAGAAACGAGCGCAACGATACCGAAGCCAGCACCACCGCCGCAGAACCGCGCAACGGCCTCCCCACGCCTGAACCCAGCGCCCTGACGGAGACCGAGTCCCAAATACCACCTCCCACCGACCCCTCCACAACGTTCCCCTTCATGAAGCTTCCCGCCGAACTGCGCTTGAACGTATATACCATGGCCCTCGTGCGACCCGTCCCCCTAGAAATGCACATCGCGCGCGCCCCAGACTCGACACCCTCACAACCCGCCAACGACATCGCAACAACAACAACTAGCAGCCGCATAACCCTCCAACCCTTAACCCGCCAAACATGCACCACCCCAACAACCACACACACCACCCCAACCCCACCATCCACCACCCAAACCGACCCCATAACCCCCACCCTCCTACGCCTCAACAC
>Ga0265780_10002133_pt1 | contig 27249 bp, 24 predicted proteins | sample P1T30metagenome_FD_192432 | JGI IMG/M metagenome (GOLD analysis project Ga0265780, IMG submission 192432) | Plant litter microbial communities from East Loma Ridge, Irvine, California - P1 T30 | ecosystem: Environmental > Terrestrial > Plant litter > Unclassified | place: USA: California...
CAGGAATGGGGTCCGGCACCGGCGCCGGTACAGGGGTCGGTACGGGCGTCGGAACCGGGGATGGCACAGCGACAGGCGCCGGCTGCGTCGTACTGGCGCCACTGCCATCACTGCCACCGCATCCAGCCATCGCCATGGCAACGAGCAGCAGGCTCGCCAAATTATTCCTCGTCATTCCGTGCTCCACCGTTGTTAAAAAGAAAATTATACGGAGGAGGCGATCATGACTACAAGTAATAATACCGTTCGGTATACGCATTGTGGTTTTTTCAGCGCGTTGTGTAACTTTCTGGAATAGATGCGACGAAAGGTACTGTGGCAAAGGGCAGGGTCCAACAGATTTTGCCAATAGCTGCGACGAATTTTCGCTGAATAGCTGCGACTGACCTGCAGGGATATCGAAATAGCTGCGAGACACTTCGTCTCTGACCTGACAACCTCGTAACGTCACCAACCGAGGCAGGGGCCGGGACCGGTTGCTTCCGACCCACAGCAGACGTCGCTGTTCTTTTAACTGCACTGTTAGCTTCGCTGCGAGTAAGAAAGTGTTGATTGACAAAGCGAGTCATCGATGGTGCGCAGTAAGCTGGTCCTGTTACGTTTCACAACAGCTTGTTTTGGCAGCCTTGCGAGAAAGTAATGCAAATACCCGTTCGACAGCCCTAACTGCTGTTCTAGCACTCGATCGCCGGCAACTCGAACTCTCAGGGCCTTTAGGTATGTCTCGTTCCATGCCCAGACTGCTCCGCCGTGAACCTCTGCTGCAAGTATGTGTCTTCGGGCCATTGAATAACGAGCACGCTCGTTTCAATCGGTAACGGCCGCAGCATGTCGCCGCCAGATTGCCCGTCTTTAGCGAAAGTTTCTTGAGGTGTTATGGAAAACTTGCATCTGCTACGACATTTCGGACAGCGGACGTCAGCAACCGATGGAAGTGGATATAAGCGGTAACGGTAATCTAACGGTGTTCTAAAGCGATGCTGCCCGTGCATTGGCGCGTACATAAGTTCTCCAAATGAGCTCAGAACAGCTGTCAGTTATCTTTTTCTGAAGGTCCGCTTCTGGCCGAACTCGGTGGTTGAGCTCAGCATACCGGGTTGCCGAGGCCGAAAACTCGCAGACTGTCACAAAGGACTGAAACCGACCCAGAGCAGACTGTTACAAGTTGTCCATGTGGGAATGAGGGCCATGAGCCAAGCTCAGTACGGTTGCTCCATCGGTTAAGAGGATCATCATCGGGCGTATCCCGTGATCTGGCTCGCCCCTGAAAACTGTTCCGCCTAGCTGGAACGCTGCGGCTTCCGGGTCGCGTGAACGCACCGTGACTTGCAAATCGCCACTGTCGAGAGATCCTTCAAGCCAGTGATAAACACCATTGACCCCTGAGCCGTAACGCAACGTTGCATGCACACTCAATTCATCCAGCTCGACCTCAGCATATCCTTGGGTTGTAATAAATCGCCCACCCACATCTGCCGACATGACCCAATTCCACCGCTGCATAGAAATCCTTGCGTTACATAGACAATCGATTGAAGCAACCTAGGCACCCGCAATGTCCGCTATTGGCCCAGGTTGTGTGAAAACGTGAGGAAAAACCGCGAACAAAAAAAGCGGCTTCTCAAAACGCTCGCTACGCGATTTTCTCAGGGTTGGGAAGGGTAACCCTACCCATAAAAATTTCACGTTTTTGCGTTTTAACACAGTTTGGGCCGATACCGGACGGTCGGCCATGGTCAGAGTAGGCTACTGTTGCATGTTGAGCAACTACCGCTTGTAAGCGTTATGGGGTTGCAATGATTCGCTGCCTAGCATACTGCTGAGTTGCGTCCGGCCGGAATCACAATCATTTATAATCAATGAGTTGTACATTGATTGCGTAATTTATACGTAGTTGCTTTTGCCCGTCTGAGAAGTGCAACTCGAGTCCATCATGCAAGTGTGAGTGCTACCAACCTCTGTTTTCGACCCAAAGCGGTCAAAATTTTGTACTATCAGATGATGCGTACCACAATAAAATTTTTAGGCATGTACATTGGGTTGTCAGTCTTCCTCGTGCTGATGTGGGCCATCTTTTCCTACCCCAATGCCCCGTACACGCCAAGCGATTGGCTGTGGGCCTTTCTACTTGCGATCCCGCTTCAGTTAGCTTTCGAATTCTTGAGTGAGCTAGTCACGAAAAACAAAGCAACGCGCTTCGTAGAACAAAAAACTGCCGAGCAGTCGTTCTCGCTAGTCCGCATCCTCTACGGCGTTGTTCTTTTTTTGGTGTTTGCTGGACTAGTGATCGGAGCCGGTTACGGTTGGCACATGCTCCGGCAATAGTGTTGAGTTAGGTCGAAAAAGCTGTCGTAGGTCCGCTTTTGGCCAAACCCGGCCGTTCACGTCAGCTTAGCAGGTTGCCTGTCTTGAAAAAACACTGACTTTCAAAACAGGCTGCTATCGACCCAAAGCAGACGCGGTCCTCAACGAACACCCGTTTTACCGTGCTTCCAACTGAATATCGCGTTTGTGGCGCCGATGACAAGGAAGCTGTTCGTTGAACTCGAATACAGATAATGTACGAAGGCACCGGGAGGTAGAGCGCTGGGCACAATTTTGCTTATCTCCAGTCGTTCGTCGGGCAGTGAGCCATCTGCCGCGATCAACAAAGAAGAGTCGCCCGTTGGCCTGGTTTGGCAGAGTGCGGGCTTAACCGAGCAAAAACATAGTCCAGAAAACCCAATCGTTCCTCGCTGCAGGGAGAACTGTTGGTCTGGCGCGGTTGCACGGCACTGGATGTCGAACTCGAGCGTCGCAGTTGCGCACAGAAAATCGACGGCAAAGGACAACAATTCTGCATCATGAAAAGTTGCGTCTTCGTATGTCTCGTCCAGCAAACTGTCTAGCGTTTCCATAGTCCTTGTGGCGGCTTCTGGCCGAAGACGGCCGTTTAGCTCAGCATAGCAGGTTGCCGCTGCCGAAAAATAGCGGGCTGTCACAAAGGGCCGGATACGACCTTAAGCGGACTTCAGCTTTTCCATACGAGCAGCAGAAAAGTATCCGATTTTATTTTCCGGAAGTTCATGGACGAGACGGTCGCATAACTCTCGCCCGATTTCATCAAGGGCTTGGACCTCTTGTGGATCGTCAAACTGCCGGTAGTGTGCTGTCTCGTAACAGGCTAACCAACTAGTGATCAGCTCCACGACATTTGGCAAGAGTCCTAGCTCGGCAAGATCGACATACCCGCCACCTATGGCGTCACGAACACCTGTTCCAGCTAACATCCCATCGACAAATAGGTAGCGCATCTAACTGCCTTCTCGCTTATTTCGTCCGCTTTTGGCCGAACTCAGCCGTTGGCTTCAGCTTGGTAACTTACCGGACTAAAAAATTCACCGATTGTCTTGAGAAGCAGATGTAGCCCCGGGAGCTGGCTTACGGACAGATAAATGGTCGATATGAACGTTGCCGTTTGAAGCTCAGTTGCACCATTGCTGCTCGCACGGAATTCCATCGCGGTCACCGTCCATATCAGGAACATTGCATTGTTCTTGGTGAAATAGAGCTTCGGCACAAGATGCCATCTTTGAACACGAATTTTTCTTCGGCGTGCACTGAAACTCTGGTTGTGACTTAAGAGCATCCCTGGCAGAAACGATCTTGTATGCGCTTGCAGAAATCGTGCTATTCGGGTTAGAGAAGCGAACATGGCCCACATAACCAAGCACAAGCAGAAGCGCCAAGCCAACTATCGCAGATAAGAATACTCCTGCAGAACTTTTCCTGGATGTTTTAGTACTGACCAGCTCGGCAGTTGCGGCCCGGAGTCGACCTTTCTCATCTCGCCGAATTTCGTAGGTTATCAAGCTCCCCAAAAGTGGTCGATCTGCCCGCTTGCGAAATGCAGATACGTGCAGGAACGTGCGCGCGCTTGCCCCGTTTTGAACGACGAAACCAAATCCGCGCTCATCATTCCACTCGATGATTCTTCCTTGAAGTCGCATGTTTTATAAGCCAATTAATTAAATAGATCAATCCCGATATCGGTGCTCTCACTAACGGTCCGGGTCAATTTTGTGCGTTACTCCACCGAATCCAAACGGCTGCTCCAGGCCGAAAGCACAAGTTCCCGGGAGCGTGTCCGTCTCGGCCTCTTGTGTCAAACATGATCATTTAGTGTCGAACTTTATTATTTTCTGTCCGACTTTATTGTTCGTCAGCATCAGCTGCAGGCTGCCGCATGTTCCGGCTTGGAGCCTGCGATAATGACGCCTTTGAACCACCGACCCGGCACCGACACCATGCAAGCCAAAGCCCATTACCTGCAACTACGGCCCCACGACGCCCTGCCCGACCTGACCGCCCTGGCGCCGTTCATGGCGATCGTCGTCATCGATGACGACAGCGACGAAATGTGGCGCTGGGACGTGGCACGCTGGCTGGTCGCGTCGGGCTGCCGCAGCATGCTGGCCTGGGGCAAGGAGTGCGAAAGCTGGCACGACGCCGTCGAAGACGCCGCGCTCGAAGCCTTCGACTATGACGACATCCCGCCCGAGCAGATCGTGACGGTGTCGCAGCACGCCGACGAAGACCTCGACGAGGTGTTCTGGTTTGCGCGCCATCGCGCCAGCCACCCGGCACTGCGCCTGAGTACGGCGGTCATCCTGCACGTGGCCCTGCGCGGGCGCCCGGATGAACTGCTGGCGCAGCTGGCCGAGGCCTGAGCCCCCCCCCCCAGTCACGCCGTTACAGCCGGGCCAGCGTGGCCGGGTCGGCCTGACCGTCGAAGTAGGTGTCGATGCAGGCCTGGAACACGGCCTCATCCGGCGCCACGTCGGCGAACAGCGTCATCGACGAATGAAATTTCAGTTCGTCGGGATGGCTGAAGATGGCGCCGGCCGATTCCGCGTCGAGCGCGGCGACGATGCCCGCGCACTCGCGCAGGCGCTTTCCCAATACCGGATGCGCGAGATACGCGGCCGCTTCGTCGGCGGACGCAATGGCATAGCGCTGCGCCATGGCGCTCGTGCCCAGGCCGGCGATCTGTGGAAACACGAACCACATCCAGTGTGTGCGTTTGTGGCCGGCGCGCAGCTCGCTCAGCACGGTGGCGTATACCGGATCCTGTGCCTGCACAAAACGATCGAGATCAAATTGATTGTCCATGTTGGCCTCCCTTGTCATCGAAATGCTACAACGTCGCCGTTGTTTGCTAAAGTGCCGCACGATGAATGCTGACCATTTAGCCCTCCTTCTCGTTCGAGAAATGCCTTACGGCAAATACAAAGGCCGCAAGATTGCCGATATGCCCGGTCATTATCTGGGCTGGCTCGCGCGCGAAGGGTTTCCGCGCGGCGAACTGGGCCAGCTGCTGGCCCTGATGTACGAGCTCGATCACAACGATTTGCGCGGCCTGCTTGATCCGCTGCGTGGCCCGCCCGGCCGTCGCGGGTAATGGATGGTTTGTGGCAAGCCGTGTGACTCGCCGCCGATACACGTCGCGTGCCGCGCCTGGTCAGCGCCCGTGCTGTTACCCGGCCGAACCGTACGCGCCGATTCGGGCCATTGACTTAAAATCAAGTCATGTCCCGTTCGCTCCCACTCTTGTTTGTATTCTCGCTGTCGATCACGCCCGCATTTGCTGCCAGCCTGCAGCTGTGCCCGGGTCCGCTGGTCGTCTCCCCCGGCGCCATCACCGCGCAGACCACCGCGCGCGACGGCACCATCCTGCACGCCATCGTCACCGAAGAACCTGGCAAGCAGCAGGCGAATTGCCGCGTGCTGCCGCTGCCCACTGCGGTCATGGGTGTGCAGGCTCTGCACTTCCTGCCGCCGGATGCCAGCCCCGGCAAGACCATCCTGCTGCGCGGGATCGAGGCCGACAAGGGCAAGTCGTTCAGCGTCAGTGAACACACGCTGGTCAGTGACCAGCCCGCCCCGCGGCCCCAGGCCCCGATGCCGTTCGGCGCCAGCCTGCTGGGCGCGATGCAGACCCGCACCCACGGCGATACGGCGCGCATCAGCGCCGACGTCAGGGACGGCCGGCTGTACCTGACCTGCCGCGCCGGCGCCAGGCCCGCCAGCGTCACGCTGCTGGGCCCATGGTTCATGCCGCGCGCACGCGCCGTCATGCAGGCCGCGTTCTCCGGGGAAGGCCACTTTGCGCTGCAGCTCTCGAGCGGCGCGCAGGGTAAGCCGGACCGGACGTTCGATCTGGGCAGCCTGGACGCCGGCCAACCCGTGCAGACGGCGCGCTTTGACCTGCCCGAAAAACTGGACCGTGCCAACTGGCGCGCGCTGTCGATTGCCTGTCCGCAAGGCGCCGCGAAACTCACGCTCGCCGCGCTGACGCTCCAGCCTGCGGGCGACGCCGATGCGACTGCGACTGCGGCTGCGGCGCCGCGCGCGACCTGGACCTGGAGTCCGAACGAATGGCGCGAACGCGGCGCAGCGCTGCTCGACTGGGCAGTCCAGCAAAAGATCGGCGCGGTCTTCATCACCGTGCCGCTGCGGGACGGCAGTGTCGACGACGCAGCGCAGCTGGGCGCCTTCGTGCGCCAGGCCGGCAGCCTTGGGATTGCGGTCAGCGCGATGGAAGGCGCGCCCGAGATGGTGCTGCCGGCGTCGCAGGATGCGGCCGTCGCGCGCATGCGTGCCTACGCCGCCTACAACGCATCTGCTGCCGAGGGCGCGCGCCTGAAAGGTGTCCAGTACCATATCGAACCGTATCTGGTCCCGGCCCACGTGCTGCCACAGGCGCAGCGCGACCGGCGTTATCTCGAACTGGCGGCAAAGTTGCGCCAGGCGGCCGGCCCGCTGACGCTGGACTTCGTGGTGCCCCACTGGTGGGCCGACAAGGGCGCGCTGCTCGCCGGACTGGCAAAGCACGCCGACATCCTGACGGTCAAGAGCCCGCGCACCGACCCGGCGCAGATCTATCGCCTGGCCGTGCCGTTCCTCGACTGGGGCGTCGAGCATGGCAAGACCGTGCGCGTGGCGCTCGATGCAGGGCCGATTGGCGCCGGTGTGCAGCGCCGCTACGAGCGCCGTCCACCGGGCGCGCGTGGCGACCTGCTCGTGTTTACACTGGGTGGCCAGAAGATCCTGCTGCTGCAGCAGGTGCCGGCGGCGCACGATAAGGCGCAGGCCTACGCGCTGGCCGCCAGCCAGGAGATCGACGCGGCCGACGCCAGCTTCCATTCCGACAAGGGCGCGCTGATGCGGCTGCTGCCGCAGCTCGAACGTACGTTCGGGGCCTGGGAAAGTTTCGGTGGCATGGCGTTGCACGACGTGCGCTGACGGTTTGCGCTGACCAAGGTCACGCCAGCGGTAACTCCACCGTGAATCGCGTCCCTGCGCCGGCGCGGGTTTCGAACCCGATCGTCCCGCCATGCTCTTCGATGATCGCCTTGCTGATGGAGAGGCCCAGGCCCGAGCCGCTGCGCTGGCGCGCGTCGGCGGCGTCGGCTTGCGCGAAGCGTTCGAAGACGCGGCTCTGGAAGGCCGGCGGGATGCCGGGACCTTCGTCGGTCACGCTCAGGCGCGCCCAGCCCGGCCGCTGCGCCAGGCCCAGGGTGACGCCCTTGCCGCCCGGCGTAAACTTGATCGCGTTCGACACCAGGTTGGTCAGCACCTGCACCATGCGGTCGTGGTCGATCTCGGCCTGGACCCGCTCGGCGCCCGGTGGCAGGTCGAGTTGCAGCGTCACGCCTGCCTGGCGTGCCTGGCTTTCCATGGCGTTGGCCACGTGCTGCATCAGCGGCGCGAGCAATTGGGCGGTGCGCTGGTACGCCATGCGGCCCGCTTCGATTTTCTGGATGTCGAGCATGTCATTCACCATCCGCATCAGGCGATCGCAGCTCTGGCTGGCGATCGCGACCAGCCTGGCAGCCTCGGGCGGCAGGTTGCTGGCCATGCCGCCGTCGAGCATCGACATCGACGCATGGATCGACGTGAGCGGCGCGCGCAGCTCGTGCGAGACGGTCGAGACGAATTCGTTTTTCATGCGCTCGACCTTCTTGCGCTCGGAAATATCGTGCAGGAAGATCGAGAAGAACGCGTCCTCGCCCTCGCCGGCCAGCGCCACCGTGCTCTCGACGGTGAACTCGAAGCCCTGACGGCTGATCACGATGCGCTCCATACGGCGGGCGAGCATGAACTGGCCGTTCTGGCGGAACGCCTGCAACGCCTTGCCGATGCTGTCGCGGTAGCGCTCGGGCAGGATCATTTCCGCCATCGGCCAGCCCACTGCCTCGTGCCGCGCCCAGCCGAACATGCGCTCGGCGGCCGGATTCCAGTCCACGATCATGCCGCGCAGGTCGACCGCGATGAACGCATCCTGCGCCGCCTCGACGATGGCGACGATGCGCGCCTCGCTGGCGCGCACAGCAACCAGCGCGCCTTCCAGTTCGAGGGTGCGGCGGTCGACCCGCTGTTCCAGCGTGTCGTTCAGGGTCTGCAGATCGGCGCGGCGCTGCACCAGCGCTGTCACCAGCGCATTGAGCGCGCCGGACAGCTGATGCACTTCGGTGTAGCTGCTGCCGGCCGGCACCAGTTCATGTGTGTCGCCGCGGCGCAGGCGGTCAGCCGAACTGGCCAGCGCGGCGAGCGGGCGCGTGATGCGGCGCGCCAGCAACCAGCCGCCCAGCGAAAACAGCAGCGCCAGCACGCCCCCGCTCCACAGGGCGCGTGAGCGCAATTGCCGTACCGGCGCGTAGGCATCCTGGATATCCTGGCGCACCAGCACGTGCCAGCCCAAACCAGGGAAGTCGCCCACGGCCCTGGTCGACGCATAGCCGACCAGGTAGTCGCGCCCATCCGGCCAGTGCTCGACCGTATAGCCGGTGCGCCCTTCGCGCGCCGCGTTCAGGCTCCCCAGCCTGACAGTCGTGTCGAGCAGGCCTTCGGGCCCGAGCAGCACCACGCCTTCGGCGCTGACGATCAGCGCCTGCACCTTGTTGCGGGTCTGGACCGGCGCGATGATCGAGCGCTCGACCTCGCGCGCCCACTCCCACGACAGGTGGGTGCCCATCACGCCGGCAGGTTTTCCGTTCGCGTCCAGATAGGGAAAGGCAACGTCGACGAAGCGGCGCGGCTCGCCCTGCTGCACCGGCAGCAGCTTGGCCAGCAGCACCGCCTCGTGCACGTCACCCACATAGGTGCCCGCCAGTGCATTGCTGAACCATGGCCGCTTGGCGACGTTCTTCCCTTCGAGCAGCCCGCGCGCCTCGACCAGCACCGTGCCGTCGAGGGCGGCCAGGCCAATCCATTCGTAATAGCCATAGGTGGACTGCATGTCGGCCAGGATGCGCCGCCGTTCGGCTTGGCTCGTTGCCGGCGAAATCAGATCATTGCGGCGCGCCATCAGGCGCACTTCGCGGAACCGCTCGTACATACCGCGATCGAGCTTGTCGGCAGTCTGCATCGCCATCTCACCCAGGCCACCGCCGATGCTGCTCTTGACCTGCGCCGTTGCGGAGCGTTCGACCACCTCGACCAGCAGCAGCGTGAGGACGCCACTCATCAACGTAAAAGCGAGAGCGAGCCGTGCGCCGAGGCCGCACGGGATCAAACGGTGCCACATGGATGGAGGTTTCTGCATGGATGACGTGACTGTATCGATTGTCCGAGCGTAGCATGCAGTTGATGACCCCAGGCAAGACTACACTTGGTAATTGACCGACAGTTACAAGGAAAATGGCGGAAATGACCCTTTTCGCGTAAAAGTGTTGCAAGAGCGCATTGTCAGAATATACCCGGGGGTGGCGCCGTTGCAGCAGTGGCCGGGGTGATTCCGCACGGCCACGCCCGATTTCCGATAAACTTGCGCCTTACAAGTCTATCGTCATCGATTGGAAACACCGTCATGCAAGCCGCCGCCATTCCCGCCAACGTCCCGCCAGCCCTGCTCGACTACGCCACCTCGTGCGCGCTGCCGACGCCATGGGCCGAGTTCACGCTGCACGCCTGGGTCGAGGCAGCCACCGGCAAGGAGCACCTGGCCATGGCGCTGGGCGACCTGGGCAATGGCGAGCCGGTGCTGGCGCGCGTGCATTCCGAATGTCTCACCGGCGACGTGATGTTTTCGCAGCGCTGCGATTGCGGCGCCCAGCTCGAAGGCGCGCTGCGCCGCATTGCCGAAGAAGGCCGCGGCATCGTGCTGTATCTGCGCCAGGAAGGTCGCGGCATTGGCCTGCTTAACAAGATCCGCGCCTACCGGCTGCAGGAAGCCGGCGCCGACACGGTGGAAGCCAATCTGCAACTGGGTTTTCATGCTGACGCCCGCAACTATGAATTGTGCCGGCCGATGCTGGCGCAGTTCGGCATCAAGGCAGTGCGCCTGATGACCAACAACCCGCGCAAGATCGACGCCCTGACCCGCCTGGGGATCACGGTCACCGAGCGCGTGCCGCTGCTGGTGAACCGCAACGCCCACAACAACAGCTACCTCAATACCAAGCAGGCCAAGCTGGGTCACATGATGGCGCCCCTGACGTCCGTCGAACAGGGCGAACCGGTCGCCCCGGCAGCGCCTGCTCCGGTTGCCTAGCCGTCGGCGCGCTAACGCGCGCAGCACTGGCCGTCCCGATGGCAAGATAGCGGTTTCCATCAGCTTCCTGGTCACCGCATGAACCGGACCGTCGTGGCGCGCTTGTCCGCACTCCTGATTACCTGCCTGGGGCTTGGCGCGGGGCTCGATCTCGTGACGCGGCCAGCGATTGCGCAGACAGGTGCTGGCGCCGTCGCGCGCGCCGGGCTGGCTGCCCCGGCGGCTGCGCCTGTCGCCGCACCAGTCCCGCAGATTGCCGTCGACACGCCGCCGGCAGCCACGCCGACCGAGCTAATTGCGGGCGAGGCCGACACGCAGGTCGCCCTGCCCCAGCCTTCATCGGCCGCGCAGGACCTGTACGAATCGGCGCGCAGCGACCTGCTGCAGATCCGCATGCTGCTCAAGAACGGTCGCACCCAGTCCACGGTGGGCTCGGGCTTTTTGGTCGGCACCAGCAATCTCGCGCTGACCAATTACCACGTGGTCTCGCAAATGGCGCTGGACCCGGCCATCTACACGGCCGAATACATCGACACCGACGGCAATACCGGCCCGGTCGAACTGCTGGCGGTCGATGTGCTGCACGACCTCGCCGTGGTGCGCATCAACCGCAATGGCAGCGGCTTCTTCAAGGTGCCCGAACAAAAAGTGAAACTGCGCCAGGGCCAGCCCCTGTACTCGCTGGGCAATCCGCTCGACCTGGGCTTTGCGATTTCCGAAGGCGCCTACAACGGCGTGCTCACGCGCAGCTTCTACGACCGCCTGATCTTCAGCGGCCCGATCAACTCGGGCATGAGCGGCGGCCCGAGCGTGACCGCCAGCGGCACTGTGGCCGGCATCAACGTCTCGCGCCGGCGCGATGGCGAATCGGTCAGCTTTCTGGTGCCGGTGATGTACGCGCAGGAGCTGCTGCGCAAGGTGGCCGAGCAGGCCGCGCCGCCGCCCGACTTCAATCCGCTGATCGGCAAGCAGTTGCTGGCGCACCAGGCCGGCATGGTCGACCGGCTGCTCGAAGAGCCGCTGACGCTCAAGGGCATGGGGCCGTACCTGGTGCCGGTGCGCGAGTCCGGCCAGGTGCGCTGCTGGGGGCGCTCCAATTCGCGCGGCGCCGCCTACGCGGTCGACGCCATGAGCTGCGTGATGCAGTCGGCCGTGTTCGTCTCGGATGTCCAGCAGACCGGTAATGTCTCGATGACGCACCGCTACATCCGCTCGGGGACGATGGACCCGATGCGCTTTGCCGCGCTGGCCACCGACATCTTCCAGGTCGATAACCTGGGCAGCACGGGCGATCCGCGCCTGACCAAGCCGTTCTGCACCGAGCGCTTCGTGCACACGCGCACGCTGCCGCTGCGCGCCGTGACCTGCGTGCGCGCCTACCGCAAGTTCGAAGGGCTGTACAACTTCACGCTGCTCACCGCCAGCACCGACGCCTCGCAGGCCAGCCTGCAAAGCCGGCTCGATGTGTCGGGCGTGTCGTACGAAAACGGCATGCGCGTCACGCGCGCCTATCTTGGCGCCTTCGGGCGCTCGGTGCGCAAATGAGCGGCCCCTGGACCATCGAGACGCTGGCGCGCAATGGCGAGGTGCTGCACCGGCATCGCGTGACCACGCTGCCGATCCGCCTCGGTCGCGCCTACGACAACGACTTCATCGTCGATGACGAATACGCCGCCGCGCACCATGCGCTGGTCGAGCTTGGCGCCGATGGCGCCCTGCTGCTGCGCGACCTCGAGACGAAGAACGGCATCAACCACAAGGGCCGGCGCGTCAAGGAACTGACGCTGGGCGGCGACACCGTCGTGCGCATGGGGCACACGTCGCTGCGCATCCGGCCTGCCACGCACCCGGTGCCGCCCGAACTGGTCGACCGCACGATGCACGGCTGGGAAGGCATGCTGCCGGGTGGCGCCGGCATCGTGCTGTGCCTGCTGACCGCGCTGCTCGTGGCGTGGCTGCTCGACGCCGGCGCCGACCCCGAACGCTATGGGGTGTATCCGGCAGTGGCCGTGGGCGCCGGCCTGGCCTGGAGCGGCATGTGGGCGTTTTCCAACCGCCTGTTCGGGCGCCGCGCACGCCTTGGGCGGCATCTGTTCATTGTCGGCTTTGGCCTGGCGGCGCTGGTCGGGGTGCGCCTGCTGGCCAGCGTGGTGGCCTATGCGTGGTCGCTCGAATGGCTGACCGGCTATGGCTCGCATGCGGTCGTGGTGACGGTGTCCATGATGATCTACTTCCACCTGGCCACCGTGACGCCGCAGTTCCGGCGCCGCCTGCGCCTGTCCTGCGCCGGGATCGCGGTGCTGGTTTCGCTGTTGATCCTGGCCGGGAACATGCAGCGCAATGGCCGCACCGCCGACGAGCTGTACATGCCGGTGCTGCTGCCGCCCGAGCTGCGCGCCAGTCCCGATGTGCCGGTGGCCGAGTACATGGGCAGCGTGGGCGCGATGAAGCGCGAGATCGACGCCGAGCGCCGTGGCGACGCCGAGTAAGGTACAGGCCTAGTCCAGCGCCGCCAGCAGGCGGCTTACCGTTTCGGCCGCGATCGGCTTGGTGAAGTGCTGATCGAACCCGGCTTCGCGCGAGCGCGCCTGGTCTTCTTCCGAACCCCAGCCGGTCACGGCAACGATGGTCATCCGCGCCAGTTCCGGCATCGCGCGCAGGCGCGTGGCCAGCTCGAAGCCCGTCATGCCGGGCATGCCGATGTCGAGGAACGCGACGTCCGGCACGAACTCCCGGGCCAGGGCCAGCGCATCGCGGCCATTGTTCGCGGTACGGATCTCGTGCGAGTTCAGTTGCAGCAGCAGCGACAGGCTTTCGGCGGCGTCGGTATTGTCGTCGACCACCAGGATGCGATAGGTGCGGCGTTGCGCCGTGCGGCGGTCCTGCCGCGCCGTGTCGTTGCCCGCCACCGCCATGCGCGCGCCCAGCGGCAGGCGCACGGTGAACGTGCTGCCAAGGCCGGCGCCGGGACTCTCGGCGCTGACGCTGCCGCCATGCAGCGCCACCAACTGGCGCACCAGCGACAGGCCGATGCCCAGCCCGCCCTGCGCCAGGCCCCTATTGCGGCCGACCTGGTTGAACATCTCGAAGATCGTGTCGTGGTGTTCGGGCGGGATGCCCACGCCGCTGTCAGTCACCGCCACCACGGCCTGTCCGCCATCGCTCCGGTCCTTGTGCACCGTGAGGCGGATGCTGCCGCCGGGCGGCGTGTACTTGGCGGCATTCGTCAGCAGATTGTTGATGACCTGCGCGACGCGGGTCGGATCGATATCGAGCAGCAGCGGCTCGCCCCACATCTCTACGTCGAGCACATGGCGCGCGCCCTGGATCATCGGCGTGCTGGTCTCGACCGCGCTCGCCACCACGCGATTGAGGTCGACCAGCTGCTTGCGGATATCGATCTTGCCGCTGGTGACGCGGGCGACATCGAGCAGGTCGTCGATCAGGTGCGTCATCTGGCGCGTCTGACGCTCGAGCATTTCACGTACGCGCTCGATCGTCTCGGGACTGTCGGCGCGCAGGCGCATGATTTCCAGGCCCGTGCGGATCGGGGCCATCGGATTGCGCAGTTCGTGCGCCAGCACGGCCAGGAATTCGCTGCGGTGGCGGCTGGCCTCGGCCGATTCGTGCGCCTGGCGCTGCAGCGCTGCCTCGACGCGCCCATGTTCGCCGGCGTCGAGCGCGCAGGCAGTATGAAAGAACCCGTGCACCGTGCCGGCGGCATCGCGCAGCGGCGAAAAAGCGGTGTTGACATGGCGCGTGCCGGGCACCAGCAGCACATCGTCCAGCCACGCCGGCGTGCCGGCAAGCACGCTGTCGACCAGCGGCGCGAGACGCGGCCAGGTGGCGGGGAGAATGGCGGCCAGCGGCTGGCCCAGCGCCTGCGCGTGCTGTTCACCCAGCAGGCTGGCGTAGGCGTCATTGAACAGTACCGGCATGGCGTCCGACCCGGGCGTGTGCCAGGCGACCAGCGCCGGATACCGCGCGTCGAGCATCAGATCGACAGCCACCCGCAGTTCCGGCGGCCAGCCGGCAGCGGCGCCCAGTGCTGTTGCAGCCCAATCGTGGCTGCGCACCAGTGCGCGCATGCCTTGATTATCGGAGGACATGGAAGAAGGTCGGCCCGGATCGCTCATGGCTTGATTGTCGCATGAACTCCAATTGACGGTAGGAAATTGCCCCTGGATGATGCAATTTTGCAGCGGCGGTACGCACCATGCATGCCACTTTGACATGCGCCCGGGAATGCTGGAAGATCGACCGTCTTCCTCCCCGACCTGCCCCATGCCATCACGCCGCACCATGCTTGTCGCCGGCATCGCCTGGCTCCTGTTCTGGACGCTGATGGTGCTCGTCGCCGTCGAAGACTACCGGCGCGACGGGGGCAGCGCGCCGTGGCAACCGGTCTTGTGGGAGACCTCCTCGGCGCTGGTGGCGACCTGTCTGTTCGTGATCCAGCGCCGCTTCAGCGCGCAGCACGACGTGCTGGTTGCCACGCCCTGGCGCTGGTTCGGCCAGCAGGCGCGCTGGTTGCCGCTGTACTGGTTCGGCTTCACACCGATCGTGTTCGCGCTGCGCCACGCCGTCTATGCGCTGGCCGGCACTCGCTACGAGCACGAAGCCTGGGCCGAGGTATTCGTCTACGAGGCGCTCAAGATTTCGCTGTTCTTCGGCATCTTCACGACGATCGGCTTCGGCCTGCTGTCATACCGCGAGATGATGAAGGAACGCGTGCGCGCCGAGCAGGCTGGCGCCCTGCTGCGCGAAGCCCAGCTCGAACGCCTGACGCGCCAGATGCAGCCCCACTTTCTGTTTAATGCGCTCAACACGATTTCCTCGCTGATGCATACCGACGTGGCACGCGCCGATGCGACCCTCGTGCGGCTGGCCGACGTGCTGCGCGCGACGCTGGCGCTGGGTGACAAGCCGCAGGCGAGCCTGGATGACGAATTGCGTCTGGCCCAGGGCTACGCCGCCGTGATGCAGGAACGCTTCGACGGCCGCGTGACGCTGACCTGGGCCATCGAGCCGGCAGCCCTGGCGGTGCAGCTGCCGGCCATCAGCCTGCAACCGCTGCTCGAGAACGTGTTCAAGCACACGGTGGCGCACCGGCGCGCATCGACCGCAATCCGGGTCGAGGCCCGGATCGTCGACGGCGCGCTGCACTTGTCCATCGAGGACGATGACGGCGTGCTGGCGCCAGCATGCACGCCCGGCACGCCCGGCATCACGGTGGTCAACCTGCGCACCCGCCTGGCCGCGCTGCATGGCGAGCGCGCGAGCCTGGCGCTGCACGCGCTGCAGCCGGCCGGCGTGCGCGCCGAACTGAGGGTGCCATGCGCCTCCTGATCGTCGACGACGAACGGCCGGCGCGCGAGCGCCTGCGCCGCATGCTCGCCGACGAACCGGGCGTTACGTCGGTAACGGAAGCTGCGGACGGCGTGGAAGCGCTGGCGCTGATCGCGCGCGACGCACCCGATGCGCTGCTGCTCGATATCGAGATGCCGGAACTGTCGGGCATCGACGTGGCCGCCTCGCTCCTGGCGCCGGCGCCACTGGTGGTGTTCGTGACCGCATATGACGACTACGCGCTGCGCGCGTTCGATGCCGAGGCGGTCGACTATCTGCTCAAGCCGTTCGATGGCGCGCGGCTGCGGCGCACGCTGGATCGGCTGCAGAGTCGACTGACCGCAGCGGCACGCGCGCCGGCCAGCACCTGTACGCCACCGCGCCGGTTGCTGGTGACCGAGCGCGGCGCCACCCGCATCGTGCAGGTCGCCGATATCGAGTGGCTCGAAACAGCCGACAACTACGTCGCGCTGCATACGCGCGACGGCGCGCCGCTGCTGCGTCAGTCCCTGGGCACGCTGCTCGGCCAACTCGGCCCCGCGTTCGTGCGCTGCCACCGCTGCGCGGCGGTGCGCCTGAGCGCTGTCAACCGCATCGTCCCGCACAGCAAAGGCGATTGCACACTCGTGCTGCATAGCGGCGCCGTCGTGCCGTGCAGCCGGCAATACCGGGCCGCCCTGCTCGATCCGCTTCGCCCCGCCTGAAGTCCGGTTCACCCCATCGCGCTGGCGCCGCCACGCACGGCTGCGCGATGCTGGGGCCTTCACATTCCGAGGACACCTCATGCAGCCATCTGTTCCTGCCACCAGCGAGCGCCTGTACTTTCTCGACTGGGTGCGCATCCTGGCCTTTTTCGTGCTGATCGCATATCACGTGGGCATGTACTACGTGAGCTGGGACTGGCACGTGAAGAGTCCGTACGCCGGCGAAGCGGCCGAACCCTTCATGCTGCTGTCATCGCCCTGGCGCCTGACGCTGCTGTTCTTCGTGGCCGGGGTGGCCTCGCATTTCATGCTCGCGCGTCTGGGTCCGCGGATGTTCCTGCGCCGGCGCAGCCTGCGCCTCTTGGTGCCGCTGCTGTTCGGGATGCTGGTGATCGTGCCGCCCCAGCCCTATTTCGAAGTCGTTGAAAAACTCGGCTACACGGGCGATTACCTGGCATTCATGCGGCTGTACATCGTCGGCTACGACGGCTTCTGCCGCGAAGATTGCCTGTCGCTGCCCACCTGGAACCACCTGTGGTTCGTGCTGTACCTGTGGTGTTACACGGCGGTGCTCGCCGCCGGCGCGGCGCTGCTGGGAGAAGCGCGCAGCGCCGCGCTCGCGCGCCGGGTCGGCGCCGTGCTGGATGGCTGGCGCCTGATGCTGCTGCCGGTTGTGTTCCTGGCGGTGGTGCGCATCCTGTTGCTCGACCGTTTTCCGCAAGACCATTCGCTGACGAACGACTGGTACAACCATGCCACCTACCTGCCCGTCTTCGTGCTCGGTGCGCTGCTGGCGCGCACGCCACGGATCTGGGCCACGATGACGGCGCAGCGCTGGCCTGCGCTGTGTCTGGCCCTGGCGGCCTGGGCCGGGATCGTGCTGTGGCTGCTGGGGCCACACGAAACCATGGCGCCGCACGACATCGAACGCTGGCGCACCGGGATGCGGTTCGTGTACGCGCTGTGTGCCTGGAGCGCCATCATCGCCGCCTGCGGCTTCGCCCGTTGCCACCTGAACCGCGACGGCCCGGCCCGGCGCTACCTGACCGACGCCGTGTTCCCCGTCTACATCGTGCACCAGACGCTGATCATCACGATGGCGCACGCCTTCAAGCCGCTGCAGCTGACGCCTGGCCTCGAAGCGGTGCTGTTGATGATCCTGACCGCCTGCGGCAGCTTCGCGCTGTACGAGGTGGTGCGGCGCGTGCCGCCCATGCGGCCGCTGTTCGGCCTGGCGCGGCAAGCGCGCGCCGTTCGGCCGCGCGCATCCGTGGCAGGAACCGCAGTGCCACAGTAAGCAGCATCCCGCGCATTTGGCGTGCACCAAAAGTGGTCGCATCAAGGCGGGCCAATCGGGCAACCGGGCTGGCCCGATCCTTGCATGTACAAAAGCACACTGAACTGCGGGAGAAGTCGATGTTTACCCAAAACGATGTGCTCGAATACACGGGCATGCAAGGCCATCTGATCCGCGTGCTGTGGATCGACCGTTCACAGGCGCTGGCCTGGACGTACCGCCTGGGCAGCCCCTCGGCCCTGCCCGAGCCGGTGCTGTTGCACGAACTCGAGGAAGCACTGCGCGCCGGTGGGGTGCGCCGGTTGCTGGTCGATCCGTTCGCGGCCGCGCCGCCGAAAGAGCCGGTACCGCAAGGCTACCTGGCCCTGCAGGCCAAGGCCTGGTCGGCCGTGCGCGCCCTGCACGCCGACCGTCAGGCCCTGTACCAGCCACGTGAACGCGCTATCCTGATGGCCGGTTACGCTGCTACGCACGGCATCTCGAAGTCCAGCATCCTGCGCTACCTGCGCCGCTACTGGGAACGGGGCCAGACGCCGGACGCGCTGCTGCCCGACTACGGCAACTCGGGCGCACCGGGCCGCACGCGCGCCGTCACCGCCGGCATCAAGCGCGGCCGGCCGCGCAAGGGCGAGGCCACCGGCACCAATGCCGACGAACGAATGCGCGCAATCTTCCGCGCCGCTGCGGCGCGCTACGCCGCCAGCCACGACGATTTTTCGCGCCGCGCGGCGTACCGCCAGATGCTGGGCGACTTCTTCCAGGGCCAGGATGCAGGCGGCCTGCCGAGCTTCGGCCAATTCAATTACTGGCTCGAACGCGACGCCTCTGCCCCGCCAGCGGTCACGCTGACGCGCCCTTGCGCACCATTGCCGGGCCGCGCTGCACCACGCTTTGCCCACCACGCGGCCATGCCGTAAGCCACCAATCCGGTGCGCCGCACGCCACTGTGGTGCGCACCGGATGTTCGTCTAGCGTGGCCGGTGCATCTGGAACAGCTGTTCCGGCCCGACCGAAAAGTAATCGGCTGGCCCGCCTGCGCGCAGGATATGGCCGGCAGTGGCGGTGTCGTAGATGCCGTCCTTCAGCGACGCTGCGGCGATGTGCACGCCCACCACCTCACCCAGTACCAGCCAGGTCGGCACCGTCTCGCCGCTGACCTGCTGCAGCTGGATGATCTGCGTGACCTTGCATTCGAAGGCGACCGGGCTTTCGGCCACGCGCGGCGCTGCGACCAGGCGCGACGGTGCAGGCGTCAGCCCGGCCAGCGCGAATTCATCGACCTCGGGACCGACGGCGGCGCACGACGCGTTCATCGCCTCGGCCAATGGGCGGGTCGCGAGATTCCACACGAATTCGCCCGTCTCCTGCACATTGCGCAGCGTGTCCTTGGCGCCGATGCTGGCAAACCCGACGATCGGCGGCACGTAGTTGAACGCGTTGAAGAAGCTGTACGGGGCCAGGTTGCGCACGCCCTCCCCGCTCAGCGACGAGATCCAGCCGATGGGCCGTGGGCCGACGATGGCATTGAAGGGATCGTGGGGCAGCCCGTGGCCTTGACGGGGTTCGTAGAAATGCATGGACATGGATGGGTTTTTTCGTGAAGGGTTCGGATTGGTGTGAGGTCAAATCTGGTTGATCGCGCGGGCCGCATCGGCGCTCAGGCAACTGGCCAGCAACCTGACCGGGGCCGGCAGCGCCAGCGTGCTGCGCAGCGCAAGCAGCAGCGTGCGCTCGGCCCAGTCGTCGGTCAGCGTGATCAGCTTCAGGCCCATCGAGCGCACGTGCGGTTCGGCGGCCAGGCGCGGCAGCACGCCGATGCCCAGGCCAACCATCACCATGCGGCAGACGGCATCGAAACTGCGCACCTGGATACTGAGCTTCAATGGCTTTTCAAGGCGGCTGCATTCGGTGCGCAATCGTTCGGCCAGCGACGTCGCTTCGGACAGGCTGACGAATTCATAGTCCAGCGCATCGGCCAGCCGCACGCTGTCGAGCGTGGCCAGCGGATGATCGTGCGACACGATCAGGACCAGCCGGTCCTGGCGGTAATCGAAGACGTCGATGTCGCCAACGGCGGTGCGGTCGGCGAACAGGCCGATGTCGGCGCGGTTCTCGCGCACGGCTGCCACGACGTCGCCGCTGTTGCGTTCTTCCAGGCTGACGCGGATGCCCGGGTGCTCGCGCCGAAAGCGCGTCAGATCGTCCGGCAAAAACTGCGTGACCGCCGAGGTGTTGGCCCAGATGCGCACCTGGCCCCGTCCGCCGGCAGCGAAGTCGGACAAGTCGCCGGACATCCTGTCGACATCCTGCAGGATACCGAGCGCGTGCTGGAAGCACGAGCGGCCCGCCTCGGTCAGTGTGACGCCATTGGCGTGGCGGTACAGCAGCCGCGTGCCCAGGTGCGCCTCCAGGTCGGATACACGCTTGCTCGCCGCCGCGACGGCGAGATTGGATTGCTGGGCGCCGCGCGTGATGCTGCCGGTGCGCGCAATCTCGATGAACAAGTTGAGCGTGACCAGATCAAAACGCGCGTAGTTCAACAGCACTCTCCTTGGATGGCCGACAGGGTGGACAGCGTGCATCTTGCCACAAGCTGGCGGGGTCGTTGCGCGCCGCTTCAGAACACCCAGTCTTCTTCCTTCCTGCGCCATGCCTCGTAGGCCCTGATCTTGTCCGCGTGGCCGATCGTCAGCGCAATATCGTCGAGGCCATGCAGCAGGCGATCCTTGCGGGCCGGGTCCACCTCGAACCGGCTGACGCGTGCTTCGCCCGGCCAGGTGATGGTCTGCGCCCGCAGGTCGACCTTCAGCGAAAACCCGGGCGTGGCGGCGCACGCCGTGAACAGCGCATCGACCTCGTGGTCTGCGAGCACGACCGGCAGCAAGCCGTTCTTGAAGCAGTTGTTATAAAAAATCTCGGCAAACGACGGCGCGATGAGTACGCGAATGCCGAAGTCGGCCAGCGCCCACGGCGCATGCTCGCGCGAACTGCCGCAGCCGAAATTCTCACGCGCCAGCAGGATGCTGGCACCCTGGTAGCGCGGCTGGTTCAGCACGAAATCCGGGTTCAGTGGCCGACCGCTGCAGTCCCGATCGGGTTCGCCGATATCGAGATAGCGCCAGGCATCAAACAGGTTCACGCCAAAGCCGGCGCGGCGGATCGATTTGAGAAACTGCTTGGGAACGATGGCATCGGTATCGACGTTGCCGCGATCGAGCGGCACGACCAGTCCTTTGTGTACGGTAAATTGTTCCATCAGCACCACTCCCGGATATCGACGAAATGCCCCATGACGGCAGCGGCCGCCGCCATTTCCGGACTGACCAGGTGCGTGCGACCGCCCGCGCCCTGCCGCCCTTCGAAATTGCGGTTCGACGTCGAGGCCGCGCGCTGGCCAGGCTGCAGCTGGTCGGCGTTCATGCCCAGGCACATCGAACAGCCCGGCTCGCGCCATTCGAAGCCGGCCTGACGGAAGACAATGTCGAGCCCTTCTTTCTCGGCCTGCTGCTTGACCAGCCCCGAACCCGGCACCACCATGGCCAGTTGGACGTTGTGCGCGACCTGCCGGCCGCGCACGATGGCGGCTGCAGCGCGCAAATCCTCGATGCGCGAGTTGGTGCACGAGCCGATGAAGACGACGTCGACATGGATGTCGGTGATGCGCGTGCCTGGCGCCAGCCCCATGTACGACAGCGCATGCACGATACCGGCACGCCGGGTCGGGTCAGGCTCGTGCGCCGGATCGGGCACCACGCCGTCGACGGTCGTGACCATCTCGGGCGACGTGCCCCACGTTACCTGGGGCTTGATCGTGGCGACGTCGATCGTGACAGTCGCATCGAACACGGCGCCCGGGGCGCTCGCCAGGGTGCGCCAGTAGGCCACAGCACGTTCCCACTGTGCGCCGCGCGGCGCTTCGGGGCGTCCGTCCAGGTAGGCGAGCGTCTTGTCGTCGACCGCGATCATGCCACAGCGCGCGCCCGCCTCCACCGTCATATTGCACAGGGTCATGCGGCCTTCCATCGACAAGGCGGTGACTGCCGCGCCGGCATACTCGATCGCATAACCGGTCGCGCCTGCGGTGCCGATCTTGCCGATCATCGCCAGCGCCATGTCCTTGGCCGTCACGCCCGGCGGCAGCACGCCGTCGTAGCGCACCAGCAGGTTCTTCGACTTCTTGCCGAGCAGGCACTGGGTCGCCAGCACATGCTCGACTTCCGACGTACCGATGCCGAATGCCAGGCAGGCAAAGGCGCCGTGCGTACTTGTATGGCTGTCACCGCAGACGACGGAGAGGCCCGGCAGCGTCACGCCCTGCTCCGGCCCGATCACATGCACGATGCCCTGGCGCTGGTCCGTCATGCCGATTTCGTCGATCCCGAACTCGCCGCAATTCTTCGTCAGCGTCTCCACCTGCAGGCGCGAGACGGGATCATCGATGCCGGCCGCGCGGTCGGTGGTGGGAATATTGTGGTCGGCCACGGCCAGGTTCGACGCGATGCGCCAGACCTTGCGCCGGTGCGTGCGCAGGCCTTCGAAGGCCTGCGGGCTCATGACTTCATTGAGCAGATGGCGGTCGACGTACAGCAGCGTCGTGCCGTCATCCTCGACATGCACGGCGTGCCGTGCCCACAATTTATCGTACAGCGTGTCGCCTGGCGTGTCTGCCATGATCTGTCGTCTCCATCGCGATCGTTCGATTGCCGGCACTGCCCGCTCTGCGGCGGCGTTGCCGGTGGACCGAGTGTGGCGCGAAACGGCATGGGCCGGGAATCCCTGAATCGGCAATTCCCGTTTCGCGGATGACGAAGGCTTCGCGGAATGCGAAGACTGGACGACCGATAATACGAATGCCGGCCCGGCGATAAGTCAGTACATTGGCTTGTACCTTGCTGCATCCAAAGCCCGCCCCAGAGAGCGGGTCACAACAGACATATTCACAGGAGACGTACGATGCTTCGCACCCTTGCCGGCAGCATGCTGCTGCTCGCCTCAGCGGCAACCCTTGCCCAGACGCTGCCATCCAAGCCGATCACGCTGATCGTTCCCAACCCGCCCGGTGGCGTCGTCGACACGGCCGCGCGCGTGGTCGCCCAACCGCTCGGGCAGTTGCTCAAGCACACGGTGGTCGTCGACAACCGGCCCGGCGGCAGCGGCAATATCGCTTACCAGACGGTGGCCCGTTCGGCGCCCGACGGGGCCACGCTGCTGGTGTCGTATTCGGCGTATCACACCGCCAATCCGTCCCTGATGACGAAGCTGCCGTGGGCGCCCAAGGATTTCACGCCCGTTGCGCTGCTGGTCACCGCGACCAATGTCGTGGCCGTGCACCCGTCCCTGCCGGTCAACACGCTCGGTGAACTGGTGGCGTACCTGAAAAAGAACCCCGGAAAATTCAGCTACGCGTCGCAGGGCAACGGTTCGCTGTCGCATATCGGCACCGAGCTGTTCAAGCAGCAGACCGGCACCAATATGCTGCATGTCCCGTACAAGGGTTCCGGCCAGGCGATCGCGGACGTGCTGTCGGGGCGCGTGCACGTGTTCATCACGACGCCGCCGTCGGTGATGCAGCATGTCCAGTCCGGCAAGCTGAAGGCGCTGGCCATCGCCGGCAAGGCGCGTCATCCGATGCTGCCGCAGATACCGACGACGGCCGAAGCCGGCTATCCGGAGTTCACGCTCGAAGCCTGGGTGGGCCTGTTCGCGCCGGCGGGCACGCCGCCGGCTCTCGTCACGCAATTGACCAATGGCGTGAAGGGCGCGCTGGAGACGCCGGAAGCGAAAAAACAGGCCGATGCCCAGGGTGTTGAAATCCGCTATCTGAATCCGCCTGCCGTCGCCACTCTCGTGACGGGCGAGCTCGATTACTGGAACAAGGTCATCAAGAAGGCGAACATCACGCTCGATTGATGCGCTGCCGTCAGGCCTGGTCCGCCGCCAGGCCGGCGCCGCAATCCTTGCAGAACTGCGCGCGCGGATCGTGGCCCGTGCTGCCGCAGCTCTTGCAGGTACGCGGTTCGCCGCGCGGTGCATGGCGCGACAGCTTCTGTGACGTCATCTCGGCGCTGACAATCCCGGTCGGCACCGCCAGGATGCCCCAGCCGAGCAGCATCATGAACGAGGCAATCGCCTTGCCCAGATGCGTGTGCGGGGTGATGTCGCCATAGCCGACCGTCGTGATCGTCACAGTGGCCCAGTACATTGCCATCGGGATGCTGGTAAAGCCGCTCTCGGGCCCCTCGACCACGTACATGACGGTACCCAGAATCAGGATCAGCATCAGCACGACCGACAGGAACACCATGATCTTGCGCTTGCTGGCCACCAGCGCCTCGCCGAGGCGCGTGTACTCGTCGACATAGCGCGTGAGCTTGAGGATGCGGAAGATGCGCAGCAAACGCAGGATGCGCACGTCGAGAAATACCTGGCTGCCCGGGACCAGCAGTGAAATCCAGGTCGGCAGCACCGAGACCAGATCGATCACCCCATAGAAGCTGCGCGCATAGCGCATCGGGCGCTGCACGCAGACCAGGCGAGCGATGTACTCGAGCGTGAAGAAAATCGTAAACGTCCATTCGAGCACCGACATCTGCGCCGCATAGCGCCGGCCGATGGCCGGCACGCTGTCGAGCACCACGGTCAGGATGCTGAGCAGGATGATTGCTACCAGCGCGAGGTCGAAGCGGCGCCCGGCCGGCGTGTCGGTGCCAAAGATGACGTCGAACATGCGCGCGCGCCAGCCGCCGGGCGGGCGGCCCAGCACGGTTGGCATATCGCGCGGCGCGGTCGGTACGGCGTGGCTGTCGGTCGCCCGGCTCATCGGGCGTGCTGCGTGACCCAGGCGCCAAATGCGGCCATGAATTTTTCGAAGAATGCGCGCGCGCTGTCGTCGATCAGCCGGTCGCCCTCGTACTTGCTGGCGACGCCGCCGATATAGGCCTCTGGCGCCGGCATCGTCGGCATGTTCAGGAACGGCAGCATCTGGCGCAGGTGGTGGTTGGCGCCGAAGCCGCCCAGGGCGCCGGGCGAGACGCTGACCACGGCGCACGGCTTGTCGGCCAGTGGCGCCTTGCCATACGGGCGCGAGCCGACGTCGATGGCGTTCTTGAGCGAACCTGGCACCGAACGGTTGTATTCAGGCGTGCAGAACAGGATGCCGTCCGCACTCTGGATCGCCTCACGGAACACCGTGAACGCCGGCGGTGGCGTGTCGGTCTCGTCGTCCTCGTTGTACAGCGGCAGGTCGCGCAATTCGACGATCGTGAGTTCAAAACCGTCCGGGGCCACCGCGATGAGGCTGTTGGCAACGCGGCGGGTGAACGATTCCTTGCGCAGGCTGCCGACGAGAACGGCGATTTTCTTGGTGGTCATGGGCATCCTTTGATTGTGCATGATGTGTTATCGATCTCTCATGATACCCATTTTCACCGGGACGCTGGGCCGTTACAGGCGCAGGCGCCGGTACATCTGCAGGAAGCGCTTGCGCCGTGCCTTGGTCAGGACCACCACCGGATCGCCATGCCACGCATACAGGAACGGCGCGCCGCCCTGGCGGTCGCTGATGCGCACCGACAGCAGGAACGACGTGCCAAGCGGGTACTGCGCCAGATCGAGCAGGCGGCGCGAACACTGTACCCGCATACCCGTCGAAAACGCCTGCCCCGAGACGGGCGATATGCACGGCCGGCCACGCCAGTCCAGCCTTGACTCCACCGCCACCTCGCGGTATGCCCATGCATCGCGCGCCATCGTTACGCCTTCGCCAGCGCCGGCACGCGCACCACGTGCGCCTCGCGGATCGGCAGATTGATCAGCGCAGCAGCCGCCGCCAGGACCATGTCGGCGTACCACATCCAGCTGTAGTCACCCGTGTGCACCACGGCCAGTCCGCCCAGCCAGGCGCCGAAGAAGCCGCCGATCTGGTGCGAGAGCAGGGTCATGCCGAACAGCGTGGCCAGGTAACGCACGCCGAACAATTTTCCGACCAGCCCTGCAGTTGGCGGCACCGTGGCCAGCCAGGTGAAGCCCAGCGCGCCGGCAAAAATATAAAAGGTCCACGCCGTCTTGGGCGCCAGCAGATACAGGCCGACGATGACGACGCGGCTCGCGTAGATCCAGAACAGCAGCGACTTCATCCGATAGCGCGAGGCCAGCATCCCGGCCGACAGGCTGCCGGCGATGTTGAACAAGCCGATCAGCGCAAGGGCCGTGGCCGACACCGTCGTCGGCAAGCCGCACATGGCGACTTCGCCCGGCAAGTGGGTGACGAGAAACGCGATATGAAAGCCGCAGGTGAAGAAGCCCGCATGCAGGCACAGGTAGCTGCGGTCGCGCAGTGCCTGGCGCAGTTGCTGGCCGAGGGCAATGGTGGGTGCTGCCGGTGCTGCCGCGGTCAATGCGGGTGCGACGGCAGCGCGCTTGCGCCGCAGCGGCCAGGCCAGCGGAACGGTGAGCAATGCAGTCCCCGCCAGGGTCAGCATCGCCACGATCCAGCCGGCGCCCGCGATGATCGCGCCCATCAGCGGTGCCAGCGCGAACTGGCCGAACGAGCCACCGGCATTGATGAAGCCCGACGCGAACGCGCGGCGCTCGGGCGGCAGGCGCTGGGCCGTGGCGCCGATCAGGATCGAGAAGCTGCCCGCCCCTGCCCCGGCCGCCGACAGGAAGCCCATCGTCAGCAGCAGCGCCCATTCGGAGCCGACGAAGGGCGTGGCGGCCGTGCCGACCGCCAGCATCACGCCACCCAGCGCAATCACGCGGCCCGGGCCGTACTTGTCGGCCACGGCGCCAAAGACTGGCTGCGCCACGCCCCACATCAGCTGCGCCACCGCCATCACGAAGCTGATGGTGGCCACGCCCAGGCCGGTTGCCGTGTTCAGTGGTGACAGAAACAGGCCGCTCGTCAGGCGCGTCCCCGTCGTGATCATCATGACGGCGCTGGCAACCAAAATCAGTGTCCAGGCCGCGCGCGGCGACAGGGTGGCGGGGGCGTTTGTCATCTGGCAATTATAGAGCCAGCGCCTCTGCCATGGGGAGCGATCAGTCGCCGCTTAGTCGGCTGGCGCGCGGATCAGCAATGCGGTCGATTGCGCGGCCATGCCTTCTTCGCGTCCAAGATAACCGAGCTTCTCGTTGGTCTTGGCCTTGATGTTGACCTGCTGGGGCGAGACGCCCAGGTCTTCGGCAATGCGCGAGACCATCAGCGGGATGTGCGGCGCCATCTTCGGTTGCTGGGCGATGATGGTCGCATCGATATTGCCGATCGTGTAGCCCGATTGCAGCACGCGGTGCCCCACTTCGCGCAGCAGCGTGCGCGAATCGGCGCCGGCGAACATCGGGTCGGTGTCCGGGAAGTGCTTGCCGAT
>Ga0265780_10002134_pt1 | contig 27249 bp, 20 predicted proteins | sample P1T30metagenome_FD_192432 | JGI IMG/M metagenome (GOLD analysis project Ga0265780, IMG submission 192432) | Plant litter microbial communities from East Loma Ridge, Irvine, California - P1 T30 | ecosystem: Environmental > Terrestrial > Plant litter > Unclassified | place: USA: California...
GCCTTTGCACGCGGATCGCGTTGCGGCTGCCGTCCGGCAGGAAGCGCGGCACGAAAAAACAGGACAGCCCGGGCTCGTCGCCGGTGCGCGCCAGGATCAGGTGCGCATCCGACTGCGGCACCGAGAAGAACCATTTATGGCCGACGATCGTGTGAGCGCCGTCGCCCGCACCGCCGAAACGGGCCTGCGCCTGCTGCGGATCGAGGGCCGTTGCCACCGTGGTGTTGGCGCGCACATCGGTGCCGCCCTGCTTTTCCGTCATGCCCATGCCGATCAGCGCGCCGTGCTTTTGCGCGATCGGCAAGGACCGCGGATCGTACTGGCGCGACAGGATCTTGGGCAGCCACTGCGCGGCCAGCGCGGGATGCTGGCGCAACGCCGGTACCGATGCATAGGTCATCGTCACCGGGCATTGGGAACCGTTTTCCACCTGTCCGAACAGCAGGTACCGGGCCGCGCGCGCCACTTGCGCGCCGTGCTGCCCGCCTTCCCACGGCGATGCGTGCGCGCCGGCTTCGATCAGCTGCGCCATCAGCGCATGCCAGGCCGGGTGAAAAGTGACTTCGTCGATGCGCCGGCCGCTCCGGTCGAACGATTGGAGCTCGGGCGGATGCGCGTTGGCCAGCCGGCCCAGCTCCAGCACATCGGCCGAGCCGAGCCGGGCGCCGAGCGCCGCCAGGCCAGGCACGGCCCAGCCTGCGCCTTCGCGCGCCACTGCCTCGGCCAGGGCCGGGTCGGCCTCGAACAGGTTGATGTCGGCAAACGGCGGTGCCTGGTTGAATACCGTGTGCGTGTCGTAGCGGTTGGGGAAATCTTGCATGCCGGGCTCCAAAAAATGCTGGATGAATATGTCTGCCGGGTAAGTTGCGCAAGCGCGCAACGGGCAGCGACGGAACAGTCGTCTCCAGCGCAGGCTAGCCCAAAGCGCGCCCCGCCGCAAGCCAGCCGTTTTTTGCTGAGGCGCGTCAAATTTTGCTTTCAGGACAGCTTTGCATGCCATATTCCAGTGCCCAAAAGCATTAATTAATGTTACAGTCGTGCCTGGTTTTTAACCGCATGTTTAACAATCAGGCGCGCGTTTGCGCCGGCTATTACAAGGCAGTATTTCAGCAATGGGCCACCCTCCTCCCGCCGGTGCGACACAGGATCCACGCCAGGATGCGCTTTCCCCTTTCATGGAAGCGGCGGGCGATATCGTGCTGCGCCTCGACGGCGCCGGGCGCATCGTCGCGGCCAGCAGCCGCAGCGCGCGTCTCGCGCCCGCAGGCCGCGCACTGGAAGGGCTGCGGCTGGCCACGCTGGCGGTGGAAACCGACCAGGCCGCGCTGCACAACGGCGTCGTGGACGCGCTGGCAGGGATCGATCCGGTGCTGGTGCAGGCCCGCCTGCGGACCTGCGATGCCGGGCCGGAGGGCGCCGTGTGGTTCGAACTGCGCCTGGCGCGCTGCCCGGCCCCGGCTGCGAACGGCCTCGAGGCGAGCGAACTGATCCTGATCGGGCGCGACATGTCGGTCCAGCACGCTACCGAGCAGCGCCTGCGCCACATGGCCACGCACGATGCCCTGACCGAATTGCCGAACCGCCTGCTGCTGTCGGACCGTATCCGCATGACGATCTCGACGGCGCGGCGCGCCGGCCAGCCGTTTGCCGTGGCCACCATCGGCCTCGACGGCTTCAAGAAAGTCAACGATGCGCTCGGCCACCCGGTCGGCGACGCCGTGCTGCGCCAGGCCGCCACGCGCCTGCGCAAGACGCTGCGGGACAGCGACACGCTCGCGCGCGTCGGCGGCGACGAATTCGTCGCCGTGCTGCCGGGTACCGCTACCGCCGAGCAGGTGAAACTGGTGACCGGGCGCCTGCTCGCCACCTTGCAGTCGCCTTTCGAAGTCGACAGCCACACGATCTACCTGGGCTCGTCCATCGGCGTGGCGATCTATCCGCAGCATGCCGAGGATGAAGTGCGCCTGCTGGCGCTGGCCGACACCGCCATGTCGCACGCCAAGCAGACCGGCAAGGCACGCTGCGTCGTCTACAACGCGCGCGCCGAAGGCCCGCCGGAACACGACATCTCGCTCGAAGCGGCCATGTTCCAGGGCGTGCGCGAAGGCGAATTCCTGCTGTATTACCAGCCCATCGTCGACGCGGCCACGCGCCAGATCCAGGGTTTCGAAACCCTGATGCGCTGGAACCATCCGACGCTCGGCATGGTGCCGCCGGTGCGCTTCATTCCCATTGCCGAAGCGAATGGCCTGATCAACCTGCTCGGCGCGTGGGCGCTGAAAGCCGCCTGCGTGCAGCTGGTCCAGTTCGAGCAGGCTGCGGGGCGGCCCTTGTACATGTCGGTCAACATCAGCCCGCGCCAGTTCCGCAACGACAAATTCCTCGACGTGCTCGACCAGGCCATTGCCTTTTCCGGCATCGACGGCAAGCGCCTGCTGCTGGAAATTACCGAGGGCACGCTGATGGTCGATCCGGTCCATGCGGAAGCGATTCTGGCGAAGATGACGCAGCGCGGCGCGCGCATTGCCATCGACGATTTCGGCACCGGCTACTCCTCGCTGGCCTACCTGAAACGCTTCCCGATCTCGGTGCTGAAGGTGGACCGCGCCTTCATCAAGGACCTGCCGGCATCGCACAAGGACGCGGCCATCTGCAACGCCGTGCTCGACCTGGCCAAGCACATGGACCTGGCGGTCGTGGCCGAGGGCGTGGAAACCGAAGAGCAGCTGGCCTGGCTGGCGCAGCGCGGCTGCCAGTACATCCAGGGCTACCTGACTGGCAGGCCCATGCCCGCCAACGTCGCCCAGGCCACGCTCGGCGGCACCCTGTACGAGCAGGTCTATCCGGCGCTGCAGCCGGCACGCCAGGGAGCCGCTTCATGACGATGATCCCTTACACCGAACGGCCGCACCAGGCGCGCGCGACGCTCGAACTGCTGTGGGAACGCGTGCGCCGGCGCGGCGACATGCCGGGTTTTACCAAGGCCATCACCGCCATCCTGGGGGCGATGCGCGGCGAGGACGAGCGCGAGTTTTCGATGACGCAGACCGTGCTGACCGATCCGGTGCTGACCCAGAAGGTGCTGCGCCTGGCCAACAGCGGCATGTACGCCGCCTTTGGGCAGCGCGTCAACACGGTGTCGAAAGCGGTGATGGTGCTGGGCACGGAGGCCATCGGCCACCTGGCGCTGGGCCTGAAACTGGTCGAGGAATTGACGAATTCGACACCGGACAGCATCGGCGCCCAGGTGGAAATGGAAAAAGCCGTGCTGGCCGGAATGGTCGCGCAGCAGGTTGCCGTGGGCCTGCCCGCCATCGATGCCGAGGAGGCCGTGGTCTGCTCGATCCTGCACACGCTGGGCCGGATGATGGTGACGTTTTACATGCCCGAGCAATGGGAAGCCTTGCAACGGGACGGCGCGCCGGGCGAGGAAGACAGCACGGCCCTGCTCGGGCTGTCGCTGGAAGAAATCGGCCGCGCCACCGCCGAGCACTGGGGCCTGCCGAAAAACCTGGTGGCCGGCATGCGCACGGTGACGCCGCCCGTGCCGGGCGAAGTACGCGGCCCGGCCAGCCATGCCGACTGGCTGGCGGCGCTGTCGACCATGTCCGCGCAATGCGCCGAAGCGATCTGGCATGACGACGCGGCCGGCGCCGAGCAGGTGCGCGTGCTGGCCGCGTCCTTCGCGCCGCTGCTGGGCGTCGACAGCGGCCGCATCCAGGATGCGATCGGGCGCGCCCGGGTCAATGCGGCGGCCGAACTGACGGTGGCGCCGCTGTCCAAGCCGCTGGAAAAGCAGGAGCGCATCGCGGCGGCCAAACGCCAGCGCGCCGCCGGCGCCCAGCTGCTGATCGAGGGCGTGGCCGACATGCGCGAGGCGTTTGGCACGGTCAGCGCCGGCCAGATGGTGTCGATGGCGCTGGAAACGGCGCAGCAGGGGCTGGTGTTCTCGCGCGCGTTCGCGTTCCTGCACCAGCACCGCGAGCACCGCTATAGCGCCCGCCTCGGGATCGGGGCGGACGCCAAGTCACTCTTGCCGGCACTGAACTTCGACGATACCTACACGCCCGACGTGTTCCATGCAGCGCTGAGCTCGGACCGTGTGATCTTCATTGAAAACGCGCACGAGCCGACATTCATGAGCAAGCTGCCGAACTGGTGGCTGGCCAACCTGTCGGCGGCGCGCTGCTTCGTCATCCTGCCGCTGTGCAGCCATGGGCAGCCGGCCGGTTTCATCTATGGCGAATGGAGCAGCGACGTGCCGCCGGTGCAGCTGAGCCAGGCAGAATTCGCGCTGCTCAACGATTTGCGCGGCATCGTCGTGCGCACGCTCGAACGGCGCGTGGCCGAGCCGGGCGTCCCTGCCGGCAAGGCCTGACGGCCCCTTTTTACGCCAGCTTCGGCGTTGCCACCTGCACGTCGCCGCACTGCGCGCGCTGCATCAGCGCGTGGTCGATCAGCACCAGGGCCAGCATCGCTTCGGCAATCGGCGTGGCGCGGATGCCGACGCAGGGATCGTGGCGGCCGAACGTCTCCACCGTCGCCGGCTGGCCGTCCTTGTCGATCGAACGGCGCGGTGTGCGGATCGACGACGTCGGCTTGATGGCGATCGAGACCGTGATGTCCTGCCCGGTCGAGATGCCGCCCAGCACGCCGCCTGCATGGTTCCCGACAAAACCTGCCGGGGTCAGCTCGTCGCCGTGCTGCGAGCCTTTCTGCGTGACCGACGCGAAGCCGGCGCCGATCTCGACGCCCTTCACCGCGTTGATGCCCATCATCGCGTACGCAATGTCGGCGTCGAGCTTGTCGTAGATCGGCTGGCCCCAGCCGACCGGCACGTTGCGCGCCACCACGTCGATGCGCGCGCCGATCGAATCGCCCTCGCGGCGCAATGCGTCCATCGCGTCTTCCATGCGCTGCAGCAGCGCCGCGTCGCCGGTGGCCGCGAAGAATGGGTTGGCCTGCACGTGTTCCCAGCCCTGGAACGGCACGTCGATCTCGCCGAGGCTGCGCATGCAGCCCATGAACACGGTGCCGTACTGCTGCTTCAGCCATTTTTTGGCAATCGCCGCCGCACCGACCACCGGCGCGGTCAGGCGCGCCGACGAACGCCCGCCCCCGCGCGGATCGCGCACGCCATACTTGTGCCAGTAGGTGTAGTCGGCGTGGCCGGGGCGGAACGTTTCGGCGATATTCCCGTAGTCCTTGCTGCGCTGGTCTTCGTTCGGAATCAGGAGCGCGATCGGCGTGCCGGTGGTGACGCCCTGGTAGACGCCCGACAGGATCTGCACCGTGTCCGATTCCTGGCGCTGGGTCACATGGCGCGACGTGCCCGGCTTCCTGCGGTCGAGCTCCGGCTGGATGTCGTCGACCGACAGCGCCAGGCCCGGCGGGCAGCCGTCGATGATGCACCCGATGGCCGGGCCATGCGACTCGCCGAAGGTGGTGACAGTAAATAATTTGCCGAATGTATTGCCGGACATGGAGAGCATCGGGAAGGTTGGGGGAAGGACCATTCTACCAGCGCCGCACCGGCACCAGCGAATCTACCCGCCACGCATGGTTTGTAAGGGCATTACATAGTCAAATTTCGTAAAAGCCACACATTTGCCGGAAAGAAACCCAAATTGCCGCGTCCGGCTCGGGAGCCGCCGCTGAATGCCGCTATACTGGAGCAACTTACTTTCCTGCATTGCGTGGAGAAATCTGACATGTTCCTTTCGAGTCCGTCCAGCACCGGCTTGCCGGACGCAGAGTTGCCGGACCATTGCGACGAACTCGTATTTCCCGACGAATCGCACGACGCTCCCGCTGCCCGCGTCGATCCGGCCCATGCCTGGCGCGTGATGATCGTCGACGACGACGCCGATGTCCATTCGAGCACCACCTTTGCCCTCGGCACGCTCGCGCTGCACGGGCGCCCGCTGTCTTTCCTGCACGCCTACTCGGCGCTGGAAGCGCGCACGATGCTGGCGCATGAGCCCGATATTGCCGTGATCCTGCTCGACGTGGTGATGGAGCAGGCCGATGCCGGGCTGCACCTCGTGCGCCATATCCGCAACGACCTCGACATGCACGATGTGCGCATCATCCTGCGCACGGGCCAGCCCGGCTACGCACCCGAAATGGACGCCGTCAGCGGCTACGACATCAACGATTACCGCACCAAGTCCGAGCTGACCCGGACCAAGCTGTGCACCGCCGTGACGGCGGCGCTGCGCTCGTACGAGCAGATCCGCGAACTTGGGCTGGGCCGGAATGCGCTCGCGCGCGTGATTGCCTCCAGTGCCGCGCTGCTCACGCTGCACGGCGTGGGAGCGGTCAGCGCCGGCGTGCTCGAACAGCTGGCGCTGCTGGTGGGACAGCCACGCGCGGGCGTGCTGGGCGCGCTGCACGATGGCAAGATCGAGCTGCTGGCCAATGCGGGCGGGAGCTACCTCCCCGGCTGTCCGGCCGACCTGGCGCTGCGCGCCGCGGCGGCCGCGCGCACAAGTTCGCTGCAGCCCGATGGCATCACGCTGTTTTTCCCCGGTAAATCAGGCTGCGATTTCGCCGCGTGGATGCCGCTGCAGCGCCCGCTCGATCCGCTCTACAAGGATGTGCTGGCGGTGTTCTCCGCGCAGGTTGCGGTGTGCATGGAGAACGTCCGGCTGGTCGCGCACCTGCACGAGTCGGCCTTCCACGACAAGCTGACCGGCCTGCCCAACCGCAGCCGCCTGGTCGAACTGGCCGAAGCGGCGCTGGCCGGCAAGCAACGCAATGCGTCGACCCTGGCCCTGATCGACATCGACCACTTTGCCGAAACCAACGACGCGCTGGGCCACCATTTCGGCGACCAGCTCCTCGTGGCCGTCTCGCAGCGCCTCGCGTCGCTGCTGATCTTCGGGCAATATCCCGGCATGAGCATCGCGCGTGTCGGGCCGGATATTTTCGGCGTGCTGGGACCGGCCCATGCCGTCAACCCCGATTTGCTGCAACAGTTGTTCGACGCACCCTATTCGATCGACGGCCAGCATGTGCAGCTGTCGGCCACGATCGGCCTGGTGCGGCTCAGCGAACACGACGGCAGCAGCGCCGACGCGCTGAAAGATGCGGACATCGCCCTCAAGCGCGCCAAGTCGCAGCAGCGCTCCGGCCACTTTTATTTCACCCGCTGCATGGGCGTCGAGATCCGCGAGCGGGTCGGCATGATGCATGCGCTGCGCCTCGGTTTCCAGCAGGGCGAACTGTCGCTGGTCTACCAGCCGCAGGTGGAACTGCTGAGCCGGCGCCCCATTGGCGCGGAAGCGCTGCTGCGCTGGACCACGCGCGACGGCGTCGAAATCGGCCCCGACCGGTTCATTCCGATTGCCGAATACTCGGGCCTGATCGTGCAGATCGGCGAATGGGTGCTGCGCGAAGCCTGTGCGGAACTGGTACGCGTGCACGCCGCCGGCTATACCGATTTCACGATCTCGGTGAACGTGTCGCTGGTCCAGTTCAAGCATCCGCAATTCCTGGCCATGCTGGAGGCGGCGCTGGCCGAAACCGGCGCGCCGGCCGAGCATGTCGAGTTGGAAATTACCGAATCGATGGCGATGGAAGAACCGGCGCAGCTGGCGGCGATGCTGGCCGAGGTCAAGCGCACGGGCGTGTGCATTGCCGTCGACGATTTCGGCACCGGCTTTTCGTCGCTGTCGCACTTGCAGAAGCTGCATGTCGACCGGCTCAAGATCGACCGGGCGTTCGTCATTGAAATTACCAACTCGGCGCGAGGCAGCAGCATCGCCGAGATGGTCATCCAGCTGGGCGAAAACCTGGGGCTGTCGATTGTGGCCGAAGGCGTGGAGGACGAACGCCAGGCGCAGGTGCTGCAGGCGCTGGGTTGTCCGCTGGCCCAGGGTTTTCTGTTCTCCCGGCCGCTGGCGCCGGAGGCGCTGATGGACTGGCTGGCCGAGGACGCGCTCTACCGCACGGTCTGACCTTGCGTTGACCTTGCGCCGACGCGATTATTCGTCGACCGCCGATTCAGCCGGCCAGTCGCGGATATACGCCTTCAGCATGCGGTTCTCAAAACTCTGCGCTTCCAGCACCGCGCGCGCCACGTCGTAGAACGAGATCACGCCCAACAAGGTCTTGGCATTCATCACCGGCAGGTAGCGCGCGTGTTTCTCGAGCATCATGCGGCGCACTTCGTTGACTTCGGTGTCGGGCGTGACGGTGATCGGGCTGTCGTCCATGTGGCGGCGTACGGTGCCGGCGTGGACCGTGCCCTCGTTGCCGTGCAGCGCCTTGATCACTTCGCGGAAGGTCAGCATGCCCACCAGGTCGCCGTATTCCATCACCACCAGCGAACCGATGTCCTTCTCGGCCATCGTGTTGACCGCATCCGCCAGATCGGCGTCGGGCGTGACGGTGTAGAGGATATTGCCTTTCACCTGAAGGATCTCGGAAACTTTCATATTGGTCACCTTGCGTGGAGGGTGTTGGACGGGTGCATAATTCGATTGCAATATTTCATCATAAGCCATATGCGAATGTAACGTAAGGGTGCGTAAAAATCCAGTTCATTCGGCGCCCGCACCAATGTGATGCAGCCTGCTTGCCAAACGATGGGAAAGTGCTACGATGCCGCCCATCCTGTCACCGATGAGCTTATCCATGAGCGGTCCTTCCTCCCCCGGTTTCGACACCCTGGCGCTGCACGCCGGCGCGGCGCCCGACCCCGCCACCGGCGCGCGCGCGACCCCGGTCTACTTCACGTCCTCGTTCGCGTTCAGGAGTTCGGATGACGCTGCCGCGCTGTTCAATATGGAGCGGTCGGGCCACGTCTATTCGCGCATCTCGAATCCGACCAATGCCGTCCTGGAAGAACGCATCGCGGCGCTCGAAGGCGGCGTGGCGGGCATCGCCACGGCCAGCGGCATGGCCGCCATGCACCTGGGCCTGGCGACCATTGCCGGCGCCGGCTCGCACATCGTCAGTTCACGCGCACTGTACGGCGGCTCGCACAACCTGCTGGCCTACACCTTGAAACGCTTCGGCATCGAGACGACGTTTGTCGACGGGCGCGACATCGACGCCTGGCGCGCGGCGATCCGGCCGAACACCAAGGTCCTCTTCGGCGAAACGCTGGGCAATCCGGGCCTGGACGTGCTCGACATTCCCGCGGTTGCCGCGCTGGCGCACGAGCAGCACCTGCCGCTGATGCTCGATGCGACGTTCACGACGCCCTACCTGCTGCGCCCGTTCGAGCACGGCGCCGACCTGGTGTTTCACTCCGCCACCAAATTCCTGTGCGGCCATGGCACGGCGATCGGCGGCCTGCTGGTCGACGGCGGCACTTTCGACTGGCAGCGGGCGCACGACGCCACCGGCCGCTTCGAAGAGCTGTGCACACCCTACGACGGCTTCCACGGCATGGTCTTCGCCGAGGAGTCGACCGTGGCGCCGTTTGCGCTGCGCGCGCGCCGCGAAGGCCTGCGCGACTTCGGCGCCGCCATGAGCCCGCACAATGCGTTTGCCATCCTGCAAGGCGTCGAAACCCTGGGCCTGCGCATGGAGCGCCATGTCGCCAATACCCGCAGGATCATCGACTTCCTGCTCGGCCATCCGGCGGTGGCGTCGGTCGCCTACCCCGAACTCGCATCGCACCCCGACCACGCGCTGGCCAGGACGCTGCTGCCGAAAGGCGCCGGCGCCGTGTTCACGTTTAACTTGAAGGGCGATCGCGCCAGCGGGCGCCGGTTCGTCGATGCGCTGACGGTGTTTTCGCACCTGGCGAACGTTGGGGATGCGCGCTCGCTCGTGATCCATCCGGCCTCGACGACGCATTTCCGCGTACCGGCCGACCAGCTGGCCGCGGCCGGCATCACCGAAGGGACGATGCGCCTGTCGGTCGGGCTGGAAGACGCCGGCGACCTGATCGACGACCTCACGCGCGCCCTGAAGGCCGCCATGAAGGGAGCCTGACATGATCGTCAACGTGCAAGGGCTGGATGCCTACTGCTACACGGGCGGCAAAACTTTCGACGCCGGCCTGCCCACCGTCGTCTTCATTCACGGTGCCCAGAACGACCATTCGGTCTGGGCGCTGCAGACGCGCCATCTTGCCCACCACGGCTTCGGCGTGCTGGCGGTCGATCTGCCGGGACACGGGCGCAGCAAGGGCGCGGCGTTGAAGACGATCGAGGACATGGCGGACTGGCTGCTGGCGGTGCTGGAAGCGGCCGGGGTGCGCTGCGCGCTGCTGGCCGGGCACAGCATGGGCTCGCTGATTGCGCTGGAAGCGGCGTTCCGGCAGCCCGCACGGATCACGGCGCTGGCGCTGGTTGGCACCACGTACCCGATGAAGGTCGCCGATGCACTGCTGGCCACCGCGCGTGACGACGAGCCGCGCGCGATCGACATGGTCAATCAATGGTCGCATTCCAGCATCGCGCACAAACCCTCCGCGCCGGCGCCCGGCTTTTACGTGATGAACGGCGCGCGGCGGCTGATGCAGCGCATGTCGGCCATCAATCCGGCGCAGCTGTTCTTCACTGATTTTTCAGCCTGCAACGACTATGCGAACGGCGCCGCAGCGGCGGCATCGGTGATTTGCCCGACGCTGTTCCTGTTCGGCGCGAAGGACGTGATGACGCCGCCGCGCTCGACCAGCATGCTGACGGCAGCCATTGCGCACGGCAACGTGGTGACGGTCGATGCGGGCCACCAGATGATGGCCGAAGCGCCGGACGCCGTGCTCGACGCGCTGCTGGCGTTCGCGCGTGCCTGCTGAGTGCCGACCCGGTTCTAGCTGGCGCGCACGTGCTGGGCCAGCGTCTGGTCCAGCCCGCTTTCCACGGCTTCTTCGACCTTGCGCGCCAGCATCGCCGCATCGACCGCCTGGTCGTCGTCTTCCTGCGGCGACGCGGTTACGCCGCCAAACACGAACATGCGGTAGACGTCTGCCAGCTTCAGTTTCTCCGGATCGATCAGCAGCACCCAATTGTCCAGCCCTTCGCGCGCACCCATGCCCCAGCGCGTGGTGGCAGGCACGTCCGATTGCACGCGGCCCACCCAACCCGACGCCACCATCTGCTCGAGCAGCGTCGTCATTTCCTCGAAGCCGATGCGGGTCTTGGCGCGGATAGCGGCGCTGGTGACCAGGGCCGAGCCGGTATCGCGCGCGCTGGTTTCCAGCACCGTCAGCAGCGCCATCGCGTCGACGAACGCCGAGCCCGGCACCGGCTGGTGCCACCAGCGCTCGTATTTGATGACCGGCAGCGCCGCGGCCAGCACGGCGCCGACGAGCGTGATCATCCAGGATAAATAAATCCAGACCAGGAACAGCGGCAAGGCGGCGAGCGCCCCGTAGATCAGCGTGTAGGTCGGAAACTGGCGAATGAAGACGCCGAAGCCGCGCTTGGCAATCTCGAAGGCCAGCGCCGCCACCAGCGCGCCCCAGACCGCGTCGCGCCAGTCGACGTAGCGGTTCGGCACGGCCGTGTAGAGAAGTGTATAGGCGCCGGTGGTCAACGCCACGGAGACGACCGTATAGAACAGCGCGCTGACAAACGGCGCCACGTCGGCCAGGCCGCTCGTGGCGAGGAACAGCTGCGACGTCACCGTCAGCGACAGTCCGAACAGGATCGGGCCCAGCGTCACGAGCGCCCAGTACACCATCACGCGCTGCAGCAGCGGGCGCGGCTGGCGCACGCGCCAGATCTGGTTGAAGACGCGCTCGATCATCCCCATCATTGCGCTGGAGGTGAACAACAGCGCCACGGCGCCCACCGCCGACAGGCTCTTGGCCTTGCTGGCGAACTGGGTGAGGTTGGAAAACACCGTATTCGAGATGGTGCGCGGCATCAGGCTCTGGACAAAATAATTGTCGAGCGCGGTGCGGAAATTGCTGAAGATCGGAAAGGTCGTGAAGATCGCCAGCACGATGGTCAACAGCGGCACCAGGGCCAGCGTCGTCGTGAACGTCAGGCTGCCGGCCACTTGCGGGAGTTTTTCTTCGTTCAGGCGGCGCCGCGCAAAGCGCAGCAGGTCGCCGGTTTCGAGCCAGGTCAGGCCACGCACCATGTCGACGCTGTCGTTGAACATATCGCTGGTCGAGCGGGAAATCGAAGTGACGGTTTTTGAAAGCATTGATAAAAAAAGCAAATGATGCGGCAAGGATGGCGCTGGTTTGCCGCCGGCGGCCACCACGATAAAAATGCCGCTATCATCGGGCGTGCCGCTGTGGAAAGCGTCCTATAATACCAACGATGAACCCAAGCAATCCGATTATTCTTGTTTTGTATTACTCGCGCCATGGCGCAACGCGCAAGCTGGCCGAGCTGATTGCGCAAGGCATTGAAAGCGTTCCCGGTGCCGACGCCCGCCTGCGGACCGTGCCGGCGGTGTCCACCGTAACCGAAGCGACCGCCCCGGCCATTCCGCCGGCCGGTGCACCGTATGTCGAACTGCAGGACCTGGCCGACTGTGCCGGCCTAGCGCTCGGCTCACCGACGAGGTTTGGCAATATGGCTGCTGCCCTGAAATACTTTTTGGATGGCACTGCCGCCGAATGGCTGGCAGGCACGCTGGCGGGCAAGCCCGCTGCCGTCTTTACTTCCACCGGCAGCCTGCATGGCGGCCAGGAAAGCACGCTGCTGTCGATGATGCTCCCGCTGCTGCACCACGGCATGCTGGTGATGGGCCTGCCCTATGCGCATCCCGAACTGATGACCACGTCCAGCGGCGGCAGCCCGTACGGCGCCACCCACTGGGCCGGCATCGACGGCGACAAATCCATCAGCGAGGATGAAAAACGCCTCGCCATCGCACTCGGCAAGCGCCTGGCCACCACCGCGCTGAGCCTGGGCGGAGCACGCTGATGAACAGCCACCGCATCTTCCACGGAGGCGCCATCGCCAGCCTGGTGATGCTGATCCTCTGGCTGATTGCCTGGGAAATGGTGATTGCGCCGCTGCATCCGGGCGGCTCCCTGCTGGCGGCCAAGGCCCTGCCGCTGCTCATTCCCCTGCGCGGCGTGGTCAAGCGCGACATCTACACGCTGCAGTGGTCGGCCATGGTGATCCTGCTGTACTTTATCGAAGGCGTGGTGCGCGCCTGGAGCGACGCGGCGCCGCTGTCGCGCATGATGGCCCAGGGAGAAATCGTGCTGGTCTGCGTGTTCTTCGCCAGCGCCCTGCTCTACCTGCGCCCTTACAAGAAAGCCGCCAAGCGCATGGCCAAGGAACTGCTCGACAAGGTCAAAGTACCGCATGACTGAGGCGTTTCTGGCGCAGTGCCGCGACATCGCCGGCGCCGCTTTCGTGCTGGACCGGCTGGACGACATGGCGCCGTATCTGACCGACTGGCGCGGCCGTTTTACCGGACGCGCGCTGGCCGTGCTGCGCCCGCAGGATACCGCCCAGGTCGCACTGCTGGTGCAGGCGTGCGTGCGGCACCGCGTGCCGATCGTGCCCCAGGGCGGCAAGACCGGCCTCGTGCTGGGCAGCGTGCCGGACGACTCGGGCACGGCCGTGGTGCTGTCGCTGGGACGCCTGAACCGCATCCGCGCGCTCGACAGCATCAACCGCACCGTGACGGTGGACGCCGGCGTGATCCTGCAGACTGTGCAGGAAGCGGCGGCTGCGCACGACCTGCTGTTCCCGCTGTCGCTGGCCGCCGAAGGCAGTTGTACGATCGGCGGCAACCTGTCGACGAACGCCGGCGGCACCGCGGTGCTGCGCTACGGGAATACACGCGAGCTGTGCCTGGGCCTGGAAGTGGTCACGCCGCAGGGAGAAATCTGGGATGGCCTGCGTGCGCTGCGCAAGGACAATACCGGCTATGACCTGCGCGACCTGCTGATCGGCGCGGAAGGCACGCTCGGGATCATCACCGGCGCCGTCATGAAACTGTTTCCGCAACCGCGCGCCGCGATCACGGCGCTGGTGGCGCTCGGCTCCGCCCGCGATGCGCTCGGCTTGCTGACGCTCGTGCAGGATACGTGCGGCGCGGCGCTGACCGGCTTTGAACTGATGTCGGCCGTGTGCCTTGACCTGGTGGCCACGCACTTTCCGCAACTGCAGCAGCCGTTCGGCGCGCGCCATGCGCACTATGTACTGCTCGAAGTTTCGAGCAACGAATCCGAACAGCACGCCGTCGCGCTGCTCGAGCGCGCCATCGGCCAGGCCGTCGATGAAGGCGTCTGTGACGATGCGGTCGTCGCCACGTCGCTGGCGCAGTCGCGCGGCCTGTGGAATTTACGCGAGCACATTCCGCTGGCGCAAGCGGCCGCCGGCAAGAACATCAAGCACGATATCTCGCTGCCCATTTCGCGGATCCCCGAATTCATCGCCACGACCGATGCCGCACTGGCAGCGGCGTTTCCCGACGCCGAAGTCATCTGCTTCGGCCATCTGGGCGACGGCAACCTGCACTACAATGTCGCCCCGAAAAGCGGCGCGGGCCACGACGCCTTCCTGGCCAACCAGCTGGCCATCAACCGCATCGTCAACGACAACGTCGACGCCCTGCACGGCTCGATCTCGGCGGAACACGGCATCGGTGCGCTGAAACGCGAGGACCTGGCGCGCTACAAGGAGCCGGTCGAACTGAACATGATGCGTGCGATCAAAGCCGCCCTCGACCCGCTCGGCATTATGAACCCTGGAAAAATTCTGTGACCCCGGGGAGCGACACCATGCTGAGCTGCAAATTGTCTCACAAGCTGTACCCGGCGCTGGCCGCCTGCGCCTTGCTTACCCATGTTTGTGCGGCTGCCGAGACGATCCATAAATGCACGGTCGATGGCAAGCTGTCGTACGGCGACCGCCCGTGCACGGCCGGCGTGGCGAGCACGCTGGCCGTGACGCCTGCGCCGGCGCCCGATCCTGATACAGCGGCGCGGCTGGCGCGCCAGCGCGTGCTGGCGATGCACTTGAGCGCACGCGATGTCGCCAACGAACAGCGTGCCGAGCAGGAGCGCGAGCGTGCGCAGCGCAGCAAGGCGGGCCGGCAGATCAAATGCGACCGCCTGCGCCTGCGCCATGGGTGGACCGAGGACGACCTGCGCCGCGCCGGCGCCAAGGCCACCGAAGCCACGCGCATCAAGGCGAGGCGCCAGGCGCAATCGCTCGCGCTGGAGTGCCCGAGCTGAATACCCTCGCTACCTGGCTGCTGTTCGGCGAGTGGCGCACCCACCCGGTGCGCGCCCTGCTTGCCATCCTCGCCATTGCCGTCGGCGTGGCGATGGGCTTTGCCATCCACCTGATCAACGCCGCCGCCTTCAACGAATTCAACAGCGCCATCCAGAGCCTGTCGGGCCAGGCCGACGTGCAGGTAACCGGACGCGAGACGCTGTTCGACGAAGCGATCTATCCGGTGCTGGCGCAACTAAACGGCGTGGCCGTGGCGTCGCCCGTGCTCGAGGTGGCGGCCGCGCTGCCCGGCGGCGCCATGGGCAGCGGCGCCGCACTGAAAATCATCGGCATCGACGCCTTCCGCGCCGGCTTCGTCGCGCCCGACCTGATCGGCGTGCCGGCCAGCGGCCAGGCCGGCGACGTGCTGGCCGATGACGCGCTGTTCCTGTCGCCCGCCGCGCTGGCCTGGCTCGATACCAGGACCGGGTCGACCGTGCTGCTGCGCGCCGGCAGCGCCGACCTGCCGCTACGCGTGGCCGGCACGATGCAGCATGCCCGCAGCGGCCAGCGCCTGGCGGTGATGGACATCGGCGCGCTGCAGTGGCGCTTTGCGCGGCTGGGCAAGCTGTCGCGCGTTGACCTGAAACTGCGCGACGGTGTCGACCGGGCCGCGTTCGTGCGCACGCTGGCGGCGACGCTCGAACGTGATTATCCGGGCCGCTTCACGGTGGGCCAGCCCAACGACAGCGACCAGGACAGCCGCAACAATAACCTCAGCCGCGCCTACCGCGTGAACCTGACCGTGCTCGCCCTGGTGGCGCTGTTCACCGGCGCCTTCCTCGTGTTTTCGACGCAGGCCCTGTCGGTGATGCGCCGGCGCAGCCAGTTTGCGCTGCTGCGCGTGCTCGGCATGGAGCGTGGCGCCCTGCTGCGCCAGGTGCTGCGCGAAGGCGCCGCGCTGGGCGTGGTGGGCGCGGGACTCGGCATCGCGGCCGGCTATGGCCTGGCGGCAGCGGCGCTGTACTGGTTCGGCGGCGACCTGGGCGCGGGCTACTTTGCCGGCGTGCGGCCGCAGGTCGCGTTCACGCCAGTGGCTGCCGGCGTGTTCTTCGCGCTCGGCCTGGGCGTGGCGCTGCTCGGCTGCCTGACGCCGGCGCTGGAAGCAGCGCGGGCGCGTCCCGCCATTGCCCTCAAATCCGGCAACGACGAGGCCGCGCTGGCCCGGCTCAGCGCCGTCTGGCCGTCGCTCGTCTGCCTGCTCGTGGCGGGCCTGCTGTCGCGCCTGCCGCCGGTGTTCGAATTGCCGGTTTTCGGCTACCTTGCCATCGCGCTGCTGCTCGTGGGGGCGATCGGCCTGATGCCGCGCCTGGCGGCCAGCGTGTTCAAGGCCTTCAACGCACTGCTGCAGCGGCTTCCGCTGCCGCCGCCGGTGCTGGCGCTGACGCTGGGGCGCCTGGCGAATGCGTCCGGCCAGGCCGCGATTGCGCTGGGCGGCGTGCTCGCCAGTTTCAGCCTGATGGTGGCGATGGGGATCATGGTGTCGAGCTTCCGCGTGTCGGTGGACGACTGGATGCTGCACATCCTGCCGGCCGATCTGTATGTGCGCAGCAGTTCCGGAGGCAACAGCGCCGCGCTGGGTGCGCGCGAACAGGCGGCCATCGCCGCGCTGCCGGGCGTGGCGCGCGTGCAGTTCCTGCGCTCGCGCCAGATCACGCTTGAGGCCAGCCGCCCCGCGGTCACGCTGATCGCCCGCGACATCGATGCGGCCGATCCGGGCAAGCTGCTGGTGCTGGTGGGGCAAAGCGCTGCCATTCCCGCCGGTGCGCGCCCGATCTGGGTGTCGGAGGCGATGGTCGACCTGTACCGCACGCGCGTGGGCCAGAACCTCGCGCTGCCGCTGGGCGGCACGCTGCGCACCTTCTTCATCGCCGGCGTCTGGCGCGACTACAGCACCCAGTCCGGCGCGCTGCAGATCCGCCTGTCCGACTACCGCGCGCTGACCGGCGACCAGGACGTCACCGACGCGGCAATGTGGACCGCACCCGGCGCCACCGCGGAGCAGCTGCAGGCCCGCTTGCGCGCCCTGCCGTTCGGCAGTGCCTTGCAACTGGCCCTGCCCGGCACGATCCGCGCGATGAGCCTGCAGATTTTCGACCGCAGCTTCGCCGTGACTTACCTGCTCGAAGCGATCGCGATTGCCATCGGCCTGTCCGGCGTGGCCGCGACGTTTTCCGCGCAGACGCTGGCGCGCGCCAGGGAATTCGGCATGCTGCGCCACGTCGGCGTCACGCGCGGGCAAATCCTGAAGATGCTTGCCATCGAAGGCGGCGCGCTGACGCTGCTGGGCGTGGCCTGCGGTTTCGTGCTCGGGCTGGTCATCAGCCTGATCCTGGTCTATGTCGTCAACCCGCAATCGTTCCACTGGACGATGCAGCTGCACATGCCGTGGCCGCTGCTGGGGAGCGTGGCGTCGGTGCTGGTGGGCGCATCGGTGGCAACCGCGCTGGTATCGGGACGGTACGCCTTGTCGGGCGGGCCGATACGCGCAGTCAGGGAGGACTGGTGATGCGCTTTCTGATCTTGATTTTGCTTGTGCTGCAGGCAGCGTCGGAATGGGCGCACGCCGCGCCGCCAGCGTATGCGCCGGTCACGCCCGCGCACACGCTGCAGTTCCCGGCCGACTTTGGCGCCCACCCGGATCACCGCACCGAGTGGTGGTACGTCACCGGCTGGCTGACCACGCCGGACGGCAAGCCGCTCGGCTTCCAGGTGACGTTTTTCCGCTCGCGGCCGGAAGTCGACCAGGCCAACCCCAGCGCGTTTGCGCCCAAGCAGCTGCTCATCGGCCACGCCGCGCTGTCCGACCCGGCCGTCGGCTGCCTGCTGCACGACCAGCGCAGCGCGCGCGCAGGGTTCGACCTTGCCTATGCGCGCACCGGCAACCTCGACGTGAAGCTCGACGACTGGCGCATGGTGCGCGGCGCCGATGGCCGCTATACAGTGCAGGTGCGCTCGCCCAACATGACGTTCGACCTGGTGCTGGCGCCGTCGCAGCCGCTGCTGCTGCAAGGCGACGCCGGCTATTCGCGCAAGGGTCCGGCGGCGCGCAACGCCAGCTACTATTACAGCGAGCCGCAACTGAAAGTCAGCGGCACGGTCGCGCGCGCCGGCGCGCCCGCGCAGGCCGTCTCCGGCAGCGCCTGGATGGACCACGAATGGTCGAGCGAAGCGCTGCAGCCGGACGCGGCGGGATGGAACTGGATCGGCGCCAACCTCGACGACGGGGGAGCGCTGATGGCTTTCCAGGTCCGCGACAAGGCTGGGAGTAAAATATGGGCGCACGCCACCCTGCGCGACCGCTTTGGCAAGGTGACGCAGTTCGCGCCCGGCGAGGTGAACTTCACCGCGACGCAGCAGTGGACGTCGCCGCGCACGCAAGCCGTGTATCCGGTGGCGACCCTGCTCACCACAGGCAGCACGCGGTGGCGCGTGGCGCCGCTGCAACCGGACCAGGAACTCGATTCGCGCCGCTCGACGGGCGCCGTCTACTGGGAAGGCGCGGTCAGGGTCGAGCGTGACGGCATGCCCGCCGGCCACGGTTACCTCGAGCTGACGGGTTATGTGCAGGCGATGAAGCTTTGACACGATTTATTTCAAGAACAGAACAAACGAACCGATGACACAGCGTACCCGCAGCACCGATGCAATCCACCCCCAGGACGCCAGCGCCAAAGCCGCCGACCGCAAGGGCGCCCTGTCCGCACTGGGCGGCCTGTTCCCCTTCCTGCGGCCCTACCGGCGCCAGTTTTTCCTGGCCGGGATCGCCCTCGTTGTCGCGGCGTGCGCGACGCTGGCGATTCCTTACGCCTTCAAGCAGATGATCGACCTGGGCTTCGGCGCCTCGGCCGGCGGGGTTGGCACAACCGGGAGCATCCGCCACGTCGACGCCACGTTCCTGGCCCTGTTCGGCGTGGCCACCGTGCTGGCCATCTCGACCGCTGCGCGCTTTTACCTGGTCTCGTGGCTCGGCGAGCGCGTCACCGCCGACATCCGCGCCGCCGTCTACCGCCACGTGGTCAACCAGAGCCCGGAGTTTTTCGAGACCACGCAGACCGGGGAAGTCCTGTCGCGCATCACGACCGACACCACGCTGATCCAGTCGGTGGTCGGCACCAGCATTTCGCTGGCCCTGCGCAATACCCTGCTGTTCATCGGTGGCCTGGTGATGCTGTTCGTGACCAGCGTGAAGCTGTCGTCCATCATCCTGGCGCTGCTGGTGCTGGTGATCGTGCCGATCGTGCTGTTCGGCCGGCGCGTGCGCACCCTGTCGCGCGACTCGCAGGACCGGATTGCCGACGCGTCGGCCATGGCCGGCGAAATCCTCAACGCCATGCCGACCGTGCAGGCGTTCACGCACGAGCACATCGAATCGTCCCGTTTCGGCGCCTCGGTCGAAAGCGCGTTCCAGACCGCCATGCGGCGCATCCGCGCACGGGCTTTCCTGACCATGCTGGCCATCGTGCTGGTCTTCGGCACCATCGTGTTCGTGTTGTGGCTGGGCGCGCACGCGGTGCTCGAAGGCAGCATGACCGGCGGCGACCTGGGCCAGTTCATCCTGTACGCGTCGATCGTCGCGGGCGCGATCGGCGCCCTGTCGGAAGTGCTGGGCGAGGCGCAGCGCGCCGCCGGCGCCACCGAGCGCCTGCTCGAACTGCTGGCCGTGCGCTCGCCGATCCAGGATCCGGCCACGCCGCGCGCGCTGCCGCAACGCACCGCCGCCGGCGCGGCGCTGGCCCTGCGCGACGTCAGCTTCAGCTATCCATCGCGCCTGGAGAGTGCGGCGCTGGGCCACCTGTCGCTCGCCATCCAGCCTGGCGAGACGGTCGCCGTGGTGGGACCGTCCGGCGCCGGCAAGACCACGCTGTTCCAGCTGTTCCTGCGCTTCTACGACCCGCAGGCGGGCGCCATCCTGCTCGACGGGATCGACATCCGCGACCTGTCGCTGCACGCGCTGCGCGGGGCCGTCGGCATCGTGCCGCAGGATACGATCATCTTTTCCGCGAACGCGATGGACAACATCCGCTACGGCCGCCCTGACGCGACGGACGACGAGGTAATCGCCGCGGCGCGCCTGGCCGCGGCCCATGAATTCATCGAGCGCCTGCCGGAGGGCTACCGCTCCTTCCTGGGCGAGCGCGGCGTGCGCCTGTCGGGCGGCCAGCGGCAGCGCATCGCCATCGCGCGCGCCCTGCTCAAAAACCCGCCGCTGCTGCTGCTCGACGAAGCCACCAGCGCGCTCGACGCCGAATCCGAACGCCTGGTGCAAAGTGCGCTGGAGGCGGCAATGGTGGGCCGCACCACCATCATCATCGCCCACCGCCTGGCCACCGTGCAGCGCGCCGACCGCATCGTCGTCATGGACGAAGGCCGGATCGTCGAGACCGGCACCCACGCCTCGCTCGTCGCACTGGGGGGCATCTATGCCAACCTGGCAGCGTTGCAGTTCCATCATTCGGATGTTGAGCGTTCACTAACTATTTGACGCCGATATGCAACAACTGGTCAATTGAATTCTCACAAAAAGTTGCTCAATTGTAAGTTACCGCCAAAATCCTGTAGTATGTTCGTATTTACCGAATTTACAGGATTATTATGTTCAGCAAGGCGACTAGCCCCTCCACCTGGGGTGTGGGCACCAAAATCACGGCATTCACCTTTGCATTGGTAGGGCTCATCCTCGGCGGCCTGATCTTCATGATCAGCGCCACCACGTCCGACCTGCTCGAAAAACGCAGTGCCGAGACCGTCCAGGGCGACCTGCGCGGCGTGCTCAACATGGTGCAGATGTTCCACATGTCCGTCGCCAGCGAAGCGGATACCTTCGCGCAGCTCCTTGCCGCAGAACTCGACGATTCCTTCACGCTGGACACCGCGGCCACGATCGACGTCCAGGGCAAATCGGTTCCGACGCTGTCGAACGGCGGCAAGGCGCTCAACCTCGACTTCACCATACCGGACCGCTTCACCAAACTTACCGGCGGTAACGCGACGATTTTTGCCGCCAGCGGCGAGGACTTCGTGCGCGTGTCGACGTCGGTGAAAAACGAAAAAGGCGAACGCGCCGTTGGCACGGTGCTCGACCACGCCAGCGCCGCGTATGCGCCGCTGCGCGCCGGACGGCCTTTTTCCGGCCTGCTGACGCTGTTCGGCAAGCAGTACATGACCCGCTACGATCCGATCAAGGACGCGACCGGCAAGGTCATCGGCATCCTGTACGTCGGCGTCGACATCGGCAAGGAAATGACGGCGATGAAGGACAAGATCAAGTCGCTCAAGGTCGGCCAGACGGGTTATTTCTACGTGCTCAATTCGGCCCCGGGCAAAGCGCTGGGCACCCTGGTGGCACACCCCGCCAAGCAGGACACCAACATCCTCGACAGCAAGGACGCGGAGGGCCGCCTGTTCGTGCGCGAGATCCTCGAGAAAAAAACCGGCACCATCGTCTACCCGTGGAAGAACGAAGAATCCGGAGAGACCGCGGCGCGCGCCAAGAGCGTCAGCTATGTGCACTTCGCGCCGTGGAACTGGGTCATTGCCGGCGGCACCTACGTCGACGAAATCACTGCCGAATCGACGCAGCTGCGCAACCGTTACATCGGGTTCGGCCTGGTGGCGCTGCTGGTGTTCGCCGTGCTGCTGTTCGTGCTGGTGCGTGCGATCGTCACGCGGCCGCTGACGCGGGCGCGCGATTCGGCCATGCTGATTGCCGAGGGCGACCTGACGGTGACCATGGACGCCGGCCAGCAGGATGAAATCGGCCGCCTGGCCGCGGCCATGAACGATATCAGCCACAAGCTGTCGTCGGTGGTGGGCAATGTGCGCGACGGCGCCGAGCAGATCGCCACGGCGTCGCAGGAGATCGCGACCGGCAACCAGGACCTGTGCAGCCGCACCGAAGAGCAGGCCGCCAGCCTGGCGGCCACCGCCATGTCGATGGAAGAACTGACCACCACCGTGCGCCAGAACGCCGACAACGCGCGCCAGGCCAACCAGATGGCGCTGAACGCCTCGCAGGTGGCGCAGCAAGGCGGCGCCATGGTCGGCAAGGTGGTGGACACGATGGAGTCGATCAACCAGTCCTCGCGCAAGATCGTCGACATCATCTCGGTCATCGACGGTATCGCCTTCCAGACCAATATCCTGGCGCTGAACGCTGCCGTGGAAGCGGCGCGCGCCGGCGAACAGGGGCGCGGTTTTGCGGTCGTGGCCAGCGAAGTGCGCAACCTGGCGCAGCGCAGCGCGGCCGCGGCCAAGGAAATCAAGGGGCTGATCGGCGCGTCGGTCGAGCAGGTCGACGCCGGCAGCAAGCTCGTGGCCGGCGCGGGTGCGACGATGGATGAAGTGCTGGCCAGCGTCGGCCGCGTGACCGACATCATGGCCGAGATTACCGCGGCCAGCATCGAGCAGACCAGCGGGATCGAGCACGTCAACCAGTCGATCGGCAAGATGGACGAAGTGACGCAGCAGAACGCGGCGCTGGTGGAACAAGCCAGTGCGGCGGCCGAAGCGCTGCAGGAACAGGCGGCGGAGCTGGCGCAGTCGGTCAGGCTGTTCAAGCTCGAGGAAGCGCGCAGCGGTCGCGCTCTGGCGGCGCCGGTGAAACGCCTGGCGCTGCGCCGTTGATCCAGGTGGCTGCCGCTCGCGCGGCATGGGTTCCGACTGGCGTCGGGATGACGTTGGCCGGCGCGGCGGCTGCCTGAAAACCGCCATCCCGGCGAGCGCCGGGGCCCATACGTCGCACGCCCGGGCAACACCGGTGTAAACTACCACTCCCCATTCCCGGAGAGCCCCGTGACCGACGCCGAACTGCAGCAGCAATCCACCCTCGTCTTCCCCGGCCACCGCGTCCGCCCACCCGCCGAGATGTTCGGCGCGATGGCGGCCTGGTGCGAGGCCAACCACGTCGCCAGTCACGACATCTACGGCGGCGGCGCCCTGATCGAACGGTTCGAGCAGCAGGTCGCCGACATGCTTGGCTTCGAAGCCGCCGTGTTTTGCATCAGCGGCACCATGGCCCAGGTGACCGCCCTGCGCCTGGCCTGCGAAGACCGCCAGCGCCGGCTGGTCGCGCTGCACCCCACCTCGCACATCTTCGTGCACGAAAAAGCCAATTACCAGCTGCTGGATCATTTCACGGCGCTGCCGGTGGGCGAGCGTTACCGCCCGTGGACCGTGGCCGATCTTGCCGCCGTCCCGGACCGCCTTGGCGCCGTCGGCATCGAGATCCCGATGCGCGAGATCGGCGGCCAGGTCACGCCCTGGGATGAACTCGGCGCGCTCAAGGCGCACGTGCGCGGGCGCGGCGCGCACCTGCACATGGACGGTGCGCGCCTGTGGGAAGCGGCGGCGGGCTACGGGAAAACAGTGCAGGAGATCGCGGCCGGTTTCGATTCGGTCTATGTGTCGCTGTACAAGGGCATCGGCGGCCTGGGCGGCGCCATGCTGGCGGGCAGCCGCGCCTTCGTCGACCGCGCCGCCGAGTGGTTCCGGCGCGAAGGCGGCAATGTCGTCCATCGCTCGCCGTATGTCGTGGCCGCCGCCATGCAGTTCGAGCAGCGCCTGGCTGCCATGCCGGCGTACTTTGCCCGGACCGAGTGGCTGTATGGCGCCTTGAAGGCGCACCCGATCATTCGCGTCAACCCGGCGGCGCCCCAGGCCAATATGCTGCACCTGCATTTACCCGTCTCGCGCGCGCGCGCGCTGGCGATCCGCAACGCCATCGCGCAGGAGCACAAGACCTGGTTGTTTACGCGCGCTTCGCATGCGGCCCTGCCCGATACCAGTTATGTCGAACTGTACGTCGGGGACAACCTGCTCAACATGAAAGACACCGATATCAGGCAAGCACTGGAAATCTTCGCCGGCGCCCTCGCCTGATACAATCGCGGCTTGAATGCAGCGGGCAACACACAAGACCAATCATGCAACAATATCTCGACCTCATGCGCCATGTGAAAGACCATGGCACCGTCAAGCTTGATCGCACCGGCACCGGTACGCGCTCTGTGTTCGGCCACCAGATGCGGTTCAATCTGCAGGACGGCTTTCCGCTGGTGACCAGCAAGAAGCTGCACCTGAAATCGATCATCCATGAGCTGATCTGGTTCCTGGCCGGCTCGACCAACATCGGGTATCTGACCGAGAACGGCGTCTCGATCTGGGACGACTGGGCCGACGCCGACGGCGAGCTCGGTCCCATCTACGGCTACCAGTGGCGCAGCTGGCCGGCGCCGAACGGCCAGCACATCGACCAGATCGCCCAGGTCATGGACCAGATCAAGTTCAATCCGGACTCGCGCCGCCTGATCGTCTCGGCCTGGAACGTGGCCGACATCCCGCGCATGAAGCTGCCGCCCTGCCACGCGCTGTTCCAGTTCTATGTCGCCGACGGCAAGCTGTCGTGCCAGCTGTACCAGCGCAGCGCCGACATCTTCCTCGGCGTGCCCTTCAATATCGCGTCGTATGCGCTGCTGACGCATATGATGGCCCAGCAGGCCGGCCTGGAAGTGGGCGATTTCATCTGGACCGGCGGCGACTGCCACCTGTATTCCAACCACATGGAGCAGGTCGAGCTGCAACTGGCGCGCGCCATCAAGCCGCTGCCGCAGCTCATCATCAAGCGCAAGCCCGAATCGATCTTCGACTACCGGTTCGACGACTTCGAGATCGCCGGCTACGACCCGCACCCGGGGATCCGCGCACCGGTGGCCGTCTGATGGCGCACCTGACGCTGGTGGTGGCCATCGACGCGAACAATGGCATCGGCGTGGACAACAAGCTGCCCTGGCACCTGCCCGAAGACCTGGCGCACTTCAAGCGCGTCACGCTGGGGCGCCCGATCGTCATGGGCCGCAAAACCTTCGATTCGATCGGCCGCGCGCTGCCGGGACGGCGCAACATCGTCATCACGCGCAACGCCGCCTGGTCGCATCCTGGCGTCGAGACGGCGCTGTCGCTGGACGCCGCGCTCGCGCTGCTCGATGGCGAGCGCGCCAGCATCATCGGGGGCGCACAGATCTTCACCGCGGCGATGGCCGTCGCCGACGAGATGATCGTCACGGAAATCGCGCACACCTACGATTGCGACACCTTCTTCCCCGCGATCGACCCTGCCGCCTGGGTCGCCACCGCGCGCGAAGACCACCACGCGAACGGCGTCGATTTCGCCTTCGTCACTTACCAGAGAAAGTAATCCATGTCCTCAGGCGGTTTCCACGTGCACGGCCCACACGACCATGCGCTCGAACACGTTGCCAGCGGCGAGCACCATGCCGACGGCTTCTCCAATAATATCGCTGTCATGACAGCCATCCTGGCCACGGTCGGCGCGCTGTTCGGCTACCTGGGCGGCGCCACGCAGAACGATGCGGCGCTCTTCAAGAACAACGCGGCCATCGATAAAACCGAAGCGGCCAACAAGTGGAATTATTACCAGGCCAAGTCGAGCAAGCAGAATCTCGCCGAGCTGGCGATGGCGCTGCCTGGCGTGGACCGCCAGCATTACGAAACCGAAGTGGCGCGCTACGACGTCGAGAAAAAAGCCATCAACCAGGAAGCGAAATCCTGGGAAGCCAAGTCGCAGGCCTGGAACGACAAGTCGGATGCGGCGATGCACAGCCACCACCAGTGGGCGCTGGCCACGACCGCCGAGCAGATCGCCATTTCTCTGGCCGCGATCACGCTGCTGACGCGCCGGCGCTGGCTGCTGGGCGTGACCTACGGCGTGGCCGTGATCGGTTTCGTGCTGGGCGGTTTCGCGTGGTTCCACTTCGATCCGCTGGCCGCCGGCACGCAGCACGGCGCCGCCGTGCATGCCGCCGTGAGTGCGACTGGGCAGGCTGCGCACTAACGTGCTACAGGCACGGCCGCATCCGGCTAAGCTGCTGTAAACTTTTTCACCATCGCGCGGAAATTTCTGCGAAAATCCGCGACTCTTTCTACCGGTGCCGTGCGCGGTGGCCAGCCAGTGTGGCTGACCGCTCCCACGGCGCTTCGCTTTGGAGCTGTCCATGAAATTTCGCTTCCCCATCGTCATCATCGATGAAGACTTCCGTTCCGAGAACACCTCGGGCCTTGGCATTCGCGCGCTCGCCGACGCGATGGAAAAAGAAGGCATGGAAGTGGTGGGCGTGACCAGCTACGGCGACCTGTCCCAGTTCGCCCAGCAGCAGTCGCGCGCCTCGGCGTTCGTGCTGTCGATCGACGACGAGGAGTTCGGCGGCGGCACGCTGGAAGAAACCAACTTCGCGCTGACGGCGCTGCGCGCCTTCGTGAAGGAAATCCGCCACAAGAATGCGGACATCCCGATCTACATCTACGGCGAGACCCGCACCAGCCGCCATATCCCGAACGACGTGCTGAAGGAACTGCACGGCTTCATTCACATGTTCGAGGACACCCCGGAATTCGTCGCGCGCCACATCATCCGCGAAGCGAAATCCTACCTCGACGGGCTGGCGCCGCCGTTCTTCCGCGCGCTGGTCAACTACGCCAACGACGGTTCCTATTCGTGGCACTGCCCCGGCCACTCCGGTGGCGTGGCCTTCCTGAAATCCCCGATCGGCCAGATGTTCCACCAGTTCTTCGGCGAGAACATGCTGCGCGCCGACGTCTGCAACGCGGTCGAGGAACTCGGCCAGCTGCTTGACCACACCGGCCCGGTGGCCAAGTCCGAGCGCAACGCCGCCCGCATCTACGGCGCCGACCACTGCTATTTCGTCACCAACGGCACATCCACGTCGAACAAGATGGTCTGGCACTCCACGGTGGCACCGGGCGACATCGTCGTCGTCGACCGCAACTGCCACAAGTCGATCCTGCACTCGATCATCATGTGCGGCGCCATTCCCGTGTTCCTGATGCCGACCCGGAATCACCTCGGCATCATCGGCCCGATCCCGCTCGAAGAATTCACGCCGGAGTCGATCGCCCGCAAGATCGAGGCGAATCCGTTTGCGCGCGAAGCCGTCAACAAGAAGCCGCGCATCCTCACCATCACGCAGTCGACGTACGACGGCGTGGTCTACAACGTCGAGACGCTGCGCGAAATGCTGGACGGGAAGATCGACACCCTGCACTTCGACGA
>Ga0265780_10002135_pt1 | contig 27234 bp, 25 predicted proteins | sample P1T30metagenome_FD_192432 | JGI IMG/M metagenome (GOLD analysis project Ga0265780, IMG submission 192432) | Plant litter microbial communities from East Loma Ridge, Irvine, California - P1 T30 | ecosystem: Environmental > Terrestrial > Plant litter > Unclassified | place: USA: California...
AAGTTTGGTGCGGCCGAAGATGCTTGACGCTCAGCATGGGTACCGGCTTTCGCCGGTATGACGGTTTTTCGTTTGGTGGTAGAAGCACGTAGTTGCGGCGGGCAGACTTCATAATTACCGTCTCCAAACCCCCCCCCCCCCCCCCCCCGCATAAGCAAATAACAAACCTGTCGTTCGCGTTTCCTGATCGCCCCGGTTACCCTCGGGCTCGACTAAGGAATCCGCATGTCTTTTACCTCATCGCAGCAGGCTTTGCCGTCGGCCTGCTGGTCGGCATGACGGGCGTCGGTGGCGGCTCGCTGATGACGCCCTTGCTGACACTGCTGTTCGGCGTCAACCCCGCTGTTGCCGTCGGCACCGACCTCGCCTTCGCCGCCGTCACCAAGAGCGTTGGCACCGTTACCCATCGCATCAACGGCACGGTCCAGTGGCACATTGTGCGGCGCCTGTGCCTGGGGGCGCTGCCGGCTGCGCTGGTGGCGACCTTGGGGCTGGCGCATTTTGGTGCGCTGGACGCCGCCATCGGCCAGTTCATCCGGTATTCCATTGCTGTCTCGGTGCTGTTGACGGTGCTTGCCCTGATCTTTCGCACCCGTATGCTGGCCTGGGTCCACGCCAAACCGGGTCGCCAGTTGCAGGGCAGGGCGCTGGCCACGGCAACGATTGTTTCGGGCGTCGTGCTGGGTACCCTGGTGACGATTTCGTCGATTGGCGCCGGCGCCATTGGGGCGACCTTGCTGGTGATGCTGTATCCGCGTTTGAGCCCGGCCGAAGTGGCCGGCACCGACATTGCCTATGCCGTGCCGCTGACCGCCATCGCAGCGCTCGGACACTGGTGGCTCGGTTCGATCGACTGGATGCTGCTGCTGACCTTGCTGGTGGGCTCCGTTCCCGGCATCACGCTTGGGTCGATGGCTGCGCGCGTGGTCCCGGAAAAATTCCTGCGCGTTGTGCTGGCGCTGACGCTCACTACCGTCGCCTATAAACTGGTTCAATAAAGCTTATAGCCAAACTGTCTATGCAAATGAATTCTGCTTCGTTTGCCTTATGAGGTTTGCATGCGAATATCACGCCTTATTAGAAGAAAATGTAATAAGGCTGCCATGACCGCTCTCCTTCAGCCACGTGCTGCGCCGACCCGGGTTTTGCCCGGATTCGGGCTCACGCTGGGCTTCACGATCTTTTATCTGGCGCTGATCGTCCTGATCCCGTTGTCGGCCGTGTTCCTGAAAACGTTCACCATGACGTGGGACGCGTTCTGGAGCGCGGTGACGTCGGCGCGCGTAATGGCGTCGTACCGCCTGACCTTTGGCGCCTCGCTGATTGCTGCGGTTCTCAACGTCATCTTTGGCGGCATTGTGGCGTGGGTGCTGGTTCGCTACAAATTCCCGGGCAAGCGTTTCATCGACGCGCTGGTCGACCTGCCGTTCGCGCTGCCCACCGCCGTGGCAGGCATCACGCTGACCGCGCTGTATTCGACCAATGGCTGGATCGGCCAGTATTTGGAGCAGGCAGGCATCAAGGTTGCCTTTACGCCGCTGGGCGTGGTGGTGGCGCTCACTTTCATTGGCTTGCCGTTTGTCGTGCGCACCGTGCAGCCGGTGCTGGAAGACGCCGAACGCGAACTGGAAGAGGCTGCCGCCAGCCTGGGCGCCACGCCGTGGCAAACCTTCTGGCGTGTGATTTTGCCGAACCTGGTGCCGGCGCTCCTGACCGGCTTCGCGCTGGCGTTTGCCCGGGCGACCGGCGAGTACGGGTCCGTGATTTTCATTGCGGGCAACATGCCGATGGTGTCGGAAATTACGCCGCTGTTCATCATCACCAAGCTCGAGCAGTACGACTACGCCGGCGCCACGGCCATTGCCGTGGTGATGCTGATCGTGTCGTTCATCTTGCTGCTGACAATCAACCTACTGCAGGCGTGGACACGCAAACGGGCGGGGAAAGGATGAGCGCCGTGACCGATCTTCCCGCCAAACCCGTTCCGCGTACGCGGGCGGCGCCCACCAACGCGCTCGAGCCGGCCTGGATCAAGTATGTGCTGGTGACCATTGCCCTGGCATTTTTGACGCTGTTCCTGTTCGTGCCGCTGGTCGCCGTCTTTGCCGAAGCGCTGAAAAAAGGCTGGGACGTCTACGTCGAATCCATCCTGGAGCCGGACGCCATCTCCGCCATCAAACTGACGCTGATTGCCGCCGTGATCTCCGTACCGCTGAACCTGGTGTTTGGCGTCTGCGCTGCGTGGGCCATTGCCAAATTCGAGTTCCGCGGCAAGAGCATCCTGCTGACCCTGATCGACCTGCCGTTCTCCGTCTCGCCTGTCATCTCCGGCCTGATCTACGTATTGATGTTCGGTGCGCAGGGCTGGATCGGCCCGTGGCTGCAGGAACACGACATCAAGATCCTGTTTGCCGTGCCCGGCATCGTGCTGGCAACCGTGTTCATCACGTTTCCGTTTGTCGCGCGCGAATTGATTCCCCTGATGCAGGCGCAGGGCAGCGAAGAGGAAGAGGCCGGGTTGGTGCTGGGCGCGTCCGGCTGGCAGATTTTCTTCCGCGTCACGCTGCCCAACATCAAGTGGGGCCTGCTGTACGGCGTGATCCTGTGTAACGCCCGTGCCATGGGTGAATTCGGCGCCGTGTCGGTGGTCTCGGGCCATATCCGCGGCGAAACCAACACCATGCCGCTGCAGGTCGAAATCCTCTACAACGAATACAACTTCACGGCCGCGTTCGCGATTGCGTCCCTGCTGGCGCTGCTGGCCCTGGTCACGCTTGCCATCAAATCCGTGATCGAATGGCGCTTGCACCAGTCCGGCGACACTGCCGCTGATGAAGCTGCCCTGATGCCTGTACCGCACGCTGTCGCCCACCCAGTCCGGAGCACCGTATGACCATTGCAGTCAATAACATCCACAAACAATTTGGCAATTTCACGGCGCTCGACAATGTCTCGCTGAACTTTCCCAATGGCGAACTGACCGCGCTGCTGGGTCCGTCCGGCTGCGGCAAGACGACGCTGCTGCGCATCATCGCCGGCCTGGAAAACCCGGACAGCGGCCAGGTGCTGCTCGATGGCGAAGATGCGTCGCTGCGCAATGTGCGCGAGCGCCAGGTCGGGTTCGTGTTCCAGCACTACGCGCTGTTTCGCCACATGACCGTGTTTGAAAACGTCGCCTTCGGTCTGCGCGTGCGCCCCCGCAAGGAGCGTCCAAGCGAACAGCAGATCCGCGACAAGGTGAAATCCCTGCTCGAACTGGTACAGCTCGACTGGCTGGGCGACCGTTATCCACCGCAACTGTCCGGCGGCCAGCGCCAGCGTATCGCCCTGGCGCGCGCCCTGGCGGTCGAGCCGCGCGTCCTGCTGCTCGACGAACCTTTTGGCGCACTGGACGCAAAAGTGCGCAAGGAATTGCGCCGCTGGCTGCGCCGTTTGCACGATGAGCTGCACGTCACCAGTATTTTCGTGACGCACGACCAGGAAGAAGCGCTGGAAGTGGCCGACCGCGTGGTGCTGATGAACAAGGGACATGTGGAACAACTCGGTTCGCCGTCCGAGGTGTACAACCATCCCGCGTCGCCGTTCGTCTACGGTTTCCTCGGTAACGTGAACATTTTCCATGGCCGCGTCCATGAAGGCGTGCTCAACACCGGCGACGTGCGTTTCGATGCGCCGCAGCATGCCGACGTGCAGAACGGCGCCGGCATTGGCTACGTACGTCCGCACGACCTCGACGTCGAGCGCTATGTGCCGGGCATGGAAGGCGTCGTCGCAACGTTGCGCCGCGCCCATGCCATCGGCCCGCTGGCCCAGCTCGACCTCGAGCGCAGCGACAACGCGCAACTGATCGAGGCAGTCATGGCCAATGAACGCTTCCAGGGCCTTGGCCTGAAAGAGGGCGATACCCTGGTGGTGCGCCCACGCAAGATGAAAGTGTTTGTTGGCGACGCCGCCAATGCATTCGTCGACGCGGGCGCAAATATATGAACTTCCAGCAATTGCGGTCGGTGCGCGAAACCGCGCGCCGGGGTTACAACCTGACCGAGGTGGCCAACGCCCTGTTCACGTCGCAGCCGGGCGTGAGCCGCCAGATCCGCGAACTGGAAGACGAACTCGGCGTTGTCATTTTCGAGCGCAACGGCAAACGGCTGACCGGCATGACCGGGCCCGGCAAGGGCATCCTGAAAATCATCGACCGGCTGCTGGTGGAAGCGGAAAATTTGCAGCAGGCCAGCCAGGAATACGCCGGCCAGGACAGCGGCACGCTGACCATTGCCGTGACCCACACGCAAGCACGGTACGCGCTGCCGCAAGTGGTGCAATCGTTCCGTGCTGCGTTTCCCGGCGTGCGCATCGCCTTGCAGCAAAGCGCGCCGGAGCATATCGCCGAGTGGGTGCTGTCCGGCAAAGCGGACATCGGGATTGCCACCGAAGGCTTGTCGGCGTTCCCAGACCTGGTTTCGTTTCCGTGCTACCGGTGGAGCCACGTGGTGGTGGTGCCGGAAAGCCATCCGCTCCTGTCCGGGGGGGTGATTACGCTGGAACACCTGGGCCAGTATCCATTGATCACGTACGACGTCGGTTTTACGGGCCGCGGCCATATCGACGACGCGTTTGCCAAGGCCGGCGTGGAACCGGACATCATGCTTACCGCCATGGATTCGGACGTCATCAAGCAGTACGTGGTGCTGGGGATGGGAGTCGGCATCGTCGCCTCGATGGCCTTCGACCACGGCCGCGACCACGGCATGCGCGCGGTCGAGGCGTCGCACCTGTTCGCGCCCAACGTCACGCGCCTGGCGGTACGCCGCGGGGCGTTTTTACGGGCGTATGCGTATCACTTCATTGAACGGTTCGCACCGGGCGTGAAACGCAGCGATGTGGAGCAGGCGCTGCGGGTCAACGTGGACGCGTGACGCTGCACGTCAGGACTGGATCTCCACCGGTGCTTTCAATGCCCTGGCGCATTCGCGTACCAGCGACGGACCCTTGTAGATCAAGCCGCTATACAGCTGCACCAGTTGCGCACCCTGGCGGATTTTGACGGCCGCGTCGGCGCCCGACAGGATGCCGCCCACGCCGATGATCGGGATGGCGTCGCCCAGTTCGGTTTTCAGCGCGCGGATGACGATGTTCGACAGTTCGAACACAGGCTTGCCGGACAGGCCGCCTGCTTCAACGCTGTGGCGCATGCCTTCGACATCACGCCGGTTCAGCGTGGTATTGGTGGCGATCACGCCATCGATTTTGTGGCGCAACAGGGCGCCGGCAATGTTGCGGATCTGGTCGCCGTCGACGTCGGGGGCGATTTTCAGTGCCAGCGGTACATATTTGCCATGCTCGTCAGCCAGGCGCAGTTGTTCCGCCTTCAGCTGCGCCAGCAGGGAATCGAGTTCCGATGCGCTTTGCAGCTGGCGCAAATTCTTGGTGTTGGGCGACGAAATATTCACCGTCACATAGCTGGCGTACTGGTACACCTTGCGCAGGCATTCCAGGTAGTCGTCGGCGGCTCTTTCAATGGGCGTATCGGCGTTCTTGCCGATATTCAAACCCAGCACGCCCTGGCGGTCCTGGTAAAAGCGCGACGCCTGCACGTTCTGGATGAAGGCGTCGACGCCGCCGTTATTGAAACCCATGCGGTTAATGATGCCGCTTGCCTTCGGGATGCGGAACATGCGCGGGCGGGGGTTGCCAGCCTGTGCGCGCGGGGTGACGGTGCCGATTTCAATCGAGCCGAAGCCCAGTGCCGCCAGGGCGTCGATATAGGCGCCATCCTTGTCCAGGCCCGCTGCCAGGCCCACGGGATTCGGGAACGTGATGCCCATGACCACGCGTGGATCGGCTTCAGGCTTTTTCACGCCAAGCTGCATGCCACGCTGATGGGCCCGGCGTAGTGCGGGCAAGGTCAGGTTGTGGGCCGTTTCAGCGTCCAGCGCAAATAGTACGGGACGGGCAAGGCGGTACAGGATTTTATCTGGCATAGGGTGCTTCGACAGGAAGATGGCTGTATTCTAACCCGCCAATCGCTTGCATTTTAACAAGAGGTGTAAGTATTGGTGAGTTGGCTAACCCGGCACTTCGGCCAATAGCCGCCAGACGCCGTCCATACGCGCTTCCAAAGGGCGAAAGTTGGTTTTATAGGCCATCTTCGGGCTCTGCGCGATCCAGTAGCCCAGATACACATACTCGAGGTGCAGTTCGCGCGCCTGGGCGATTTGCCACATGACGTTATAGGTGCCGTACGAGGCGCCGGCAATGTCCGGGTCGAAGAAAGTGTAGACCGACGACAGCCCGTCCGACAGCACGTCGATGATCGAGACCATGCGCAGCACGCCGTCAGGCTCGCGGAACTCCACCAGGCGGGTATTGACCCGGCTTTGCAGCAGGAACTGGGCATACTGGTCGCGGCTGTCCTGGTCCATGCCGCCGCCGACATGGCGCGTGGTCTGGTAGCGCAGATAGAGCGCGTAATGCTCGTCGGAATAACTCAGGGGCGCCACCGTGGCATGGAGGCTGGCATGACGGCGCCATGCCCGCTTCTGACCGCGGCTGGGCACAAATGCGGCGCTTTGCACCCGAACCGGGATGCAGGCATTGCAACCGTCGCAATACGGGCGGTAAGTAAAGATGCCACTGCGCCGGAAGCCGCTTTTTACCAGTTCCGAATAGACGTCCGAGTTGATCAGGTGGGACGGCGTGGCGACCTGGGAGCGGGCCTGGCGCGCGTCGAGGTAGCTGCACGGGTAAGGCGCCGTGGTGTAAAACTGCAGCGTGGCAAAGGGCAGGTCATTTAAGTGCGTCATGCTGGAGCTCTCGAGACGACATGTTCAGGCTATTGTAGCCAAACTTCGCATTCGCAACGCACAGTTCACGCCGGGGGGGCGAATGGCGCCACAGGCTGCCACGGGCCGATCGACGGCTGGTCGACCGCCGCGCGCAAATGCGCCAGGAAAGTTGCCCGTGAAATGGGCGCGGCGCCCAAGGACGCCAGGTGACCTGTTTCCTGCTGGCAGTCGATCATGTGCACGCCGCGGCTGCGTAAAAAAGCGACCATGTAAGCCAGTGCAATCTTCGATGCATCGGTGACGCGCGCAAACATCGATTCGCCGCAAAACATGGCGCCGATGCCCACGCCATATGCGCCCCCCACCAGTTCGCCTTCGAACCACACTTCCGACGAATGCGCAAAGCCCTGCGCATGCAGGCCCGTGTAGCCTGCAATGATGTCGTCCGATATCCAGGTGCCCGGACCGTCGCGGCGCGGGGCGGCGCAGGCGCGCATCACGTCCTCGAACGCGCCGTCGAAACGAATTTCCCATGGTCCCCCTTCCTGGCGGCTGCGCTCGACACGGCGCAGTGTTTTCCTGAGGCTGGCGCTGATGCGCAGGTCGGCCGTCATCAGGACCATGCGCGGATCGGTGCTCCACCATAAGATGGGCTGGCCCTCGGAAAACCATGGAAAGATGCCGTTGCGGTACGCCAGCAGCAGGCGCGCGGGCGACAGGTCGGCGCCGGCCGCCAGCAAGCCAGGCGCGTCGGTCTTCAGCGCTTCCGACACATCGGGAAACGGCGTATTCGCTTCAAGCCACGGAATCATGCTGCCAACCTAATCAGGTTCGTGCGGAGCAATCATCGGGCGCACGATGTCCTGGGTGTGCACACCGTATGGCGCACCTGTTTCCAGGTGTGTGACGCAGCCGGCTGAGGCGCGGTCGGCGAAAAACAGTTCCAGCGTTGTGCGGATGGTGGGGAAGGCCAGGTCATCCCACGGAATCTCTTCTTCCGAGAACAGTGCGACTTCCAGGCTTTCGATGCCGGGCGCGAAATCGAGGTCGCGCAGGCGCGCCAGGTAGAACAGGTGAACCTGGTGCACGTGCGCCACGTTCAACAGGGAGAACAAGGGGCCCAGTTCAATGTTGGCGCCGGCTTCCTCTTCGGTTTCGCGCAGCGCCGCTTCCGCCGTCGTCTCGGCGTTTTCCATGAAGCCGGCCGGCAAGGTCCAGTAGCCGTAGCGCGGTTCGATCGCGCGCTTGCACAGCAGGATCTTGAAGGCGCCGTCCTGCTCCCATACCGGCAGCGAGCCGATCACCATTTTGGGATTCTGGTAATGGATCGTGTGGCAATTGCCGCATACAAAGCGCGGCCGGTTGTCCCCTTCAGGCACGGCCAGGGCAACGGGATGGGCACACTCGGAGCAAAATTTCATGGGTCGATTGATAAGAATAATCCGCCTACTTTACACCGATTGCGCGCCCGGCGCAGCTAACAACGGACGAGATCCCGACGTCAGGTGGCCATCAATCCAACCAATCAGAAAAGAATATTGGATTGGCGTTGCCTAATCAAACCCACTCCGCTATAATTCGTTCCGCGGGGTGGAGCAGTCTGGCAGCTCGTCGGGCTCATAACCCGAAGGTCACAGGTTCAAATCCTGTCCCCGCAACCAATAGCTAGCCGCTGATTTCGAAAGGAATCAGCGGCTTTTGCTTTTGTGCGCTGCGTTTGCCATAACGTGAGGCGGCGCAAGTGTTCGCCATCTGGCAGGAACGCAACGCCGGCGGCGTGGTCTGACAAAGGTCGACCATGCGGAGCGCGCAATGATTACTGTGGATGAGATTAACGAGGCCTGGGGCTGGGTTGGCCTGAACGCCGTGGCGGTGCTGGGCTCGAATCCTTTTGGCAACCTGCTATTGCTCGACGACGAAGGGCGCTACTGGCGCCTGCGGCCGCAGGACCTGCAGTGCGAGCCCGTGGCCAGCAACCGGGCCGGCCTGGCCGCGCTGTCATACAACCAGGCGTTCCTGGACGAGTGGTACATGCCCGATATGGTGAAACTGGCCGAGGCCACCCTGGGGCCGCTGGTGGACGACCGCAAATACTGCCTCAAGATCCCCCGGTCGCTGGGTGGCGACTATCTCAGCGACAACCTGTCAATGGTGCCGTTGGCAGAGCTGATCCGGTTTGCTGGCGAGGGGGCGCAGCAGTTCGAAGGGTTGCCGCGGTTCGGGATGACAAGTTGACCTCAGCGAGTTGACATCAGTTCGTTTGGGCCAGGCTGTCCCACAAATACGCCGCCACCATCGTCCGGTATGGCGCGTACTGCGCCAGCCAGGCTTCGGTGCGCGCAAGACCCGGTTTGACATCGTCGCCCAGCAACCGCTGCAGCGCAGAGCGCACGGCCACATCCCCCTGCAGCGAACAGTCCGCATAGCCGTATCCGCGCAGCAGCGCGTAATTGACTGTCCACGGCCCGATGCCTTTCACGGCCAGCAGCTGGTTGACGACCTGGTCCACCGGCACGTCGGGCGCCAGCGATAATGCACCTGACTCCACCAGTTGCGACAGTCGCAGGATCGTCTCGGCCTTGGCGCGAGAAAACTTGCGTGATGTGAGGTCGGCAATGTCCAGGGCCGCCACATTGGCCGCCTCCGGATAGCACCACAGTCCGGTACTGTGCTGCTGTCCCGCCTGCAAAATCAGTGTGCGGCGCAGGCTGATTGCAAACGGCAGGTTGATCTGCTGCCCGATGATGGCCCAGGTCAGCGCTTCGAACACGCTGGCCGATTGCACGATGCGCAGTCCCGGCATGCGCGCCACCAGCGGGCCGAGCAGCGGATCATTGCGGACCGCTGCAGCAAACGGCGCCGGGTCGATCAGGAGGCCCAGCATGCCGGGCAGGGCATCGGTGGCGGCGCCAGGCAATGCGCCATCCGCCGCCAGCGTGCAGTGCGCCACGCCGCCGGCAAAGGTCACGTCGAAGCGCACCGGCACGCCGTGCAGCATTACACCCTTGTAAAAACCTGTTGCGTGCACCTGCTCGGCAACACCCTCCCCATCACGTGCATGAAACGCCAGTACGTCCGCCATGCGGTAGTCCGGCGGCAGCGGGATGGCGAGCTGGGTCATCGCGCGGGGGCCGGCGCCAGCTTCTTCGGCGCGCCGATAAAACCTGTCACCAGCGCGGTCCCCAGCAGCACGATGGCCGAGCCCACGATCGTGTGCCAGCCCACCACCTCGCCAAGGAACAGCGCGCCCCACAGGATGCCGAAGACGGGCGTGAGGAACGTCACCGTCAGCGCGGAGGTTGTGCCCACTTCGTCGATCAGCTTGAAGTACAGGATGTACGCCAGGCCGCTGCAGACGATGCCCAGGGCCAGCGTCGCGCCCATGATGCCGGCCGTGGGCGCGCCTGGCGAAGGAAAGAACGGCAGCAGGGGCAGCGCGAGCAGGGTGGCAGCCCACATGCTGCCGTGCGCATTGGCGAAAGGCTCCACGCTTTTTGCGGTCTTTGCGTACAGGCTGGCGATGCCATAGCAGAGCGCCGCCACCAGTGCCGCGGCAATCGCCATGCCGGCGCCGGGACGCGTGGCCACATGGTCGAAGCCGACCAGTAGCGCGACGCCGGCAGTGCCCAGCGCCAGGCCGGCCGCCGTGCGCAGGCTCACGCCCGTGCGGCTCCAGGCCGCACCCAGCAACGCGCCCCACATCGGCGCAGTGGCGTTGAGGATGGTCAGGACCGACGCCGACAGCGTGCGCGCGGCAAACGCGAACAGGAAGAACGGCAGCGCCGAATTGAAAAAGCCCAGCACCAGGTAGTGGCCCCAGTTGGCGCGCACAGCGATTTTTTTGCGCAGGACCAGGCCGACCAGGAGCAGGAACACGGCGGCGAACAGCACGCGGTATTCAATCAGCACGGCGGGGCCGAGGACCGGCACGGCAATGCGCATGAAGAGAAACGAGCAGCCCCAGATGGCGGCCAGTACGAACAGTCGGATCAGGTTGGCGGTGCTCATCTCGGGACCCAAAAGGAAAAACCGATGGTGGCGCCTGCGCACCCTGCATGCAAGCCGTTTCTTGCGATGGCCGTCAAGCCGGCTTACGCCGCCTGCGCCATCATCGCTTCCGCGTGCGGGATCTGCAGCGTTTGCGGCACGGCGTTTTTCACGGCGGTCAGTTCGGCCAGGATGGAAATGGCGATTTCGGCCGGCGTCTTGCTGCCGATGTACAGGCCGATGGGCCCGTGCAGGCGGTCGATCTGCGCGTCGGTCAGGTCGAACAGCTTGAGCCTCTCCCGGCGCTTGGCGTTGTTACTGCGCGAGCCAATGGCGCCGATGTAGAACGCGTCGGATTTGAGCGCTTCCATCAGCGCCAGGTCGTCCAGTTTCGGGTCGTGCGTCAGCGCGACGACGGCGCTGCGCGCGTCCAGCCTGGCGTCCATGACCAGGTCGTCCGGCATCACGTGCACCAGTTCGACGCCAGGCAGCGACCAGCCGGCCCGGTATTCTTCACGCGGGTCGCACACGGTGACGCGGTAGTCCATGGCGGTGGCCACTTGGGCCAGGAAGCGCGACAGCTGCCCGGCGCCGATGATGAACAGGCGCCAGCGCGGGCCGTGGATGGTGGCCAGCATGCCGTTCTCGAGACGCTGCACGGCGCCAGGCGCGGCAACGGCAAGCCTGACCGCGCCGGTGGCCAGGTCCAGCTGGCGTTCCAGCAGGTCGTGGCCGTCGAGTGCGGCGAGCAGCTCGCCAATCCCGCTGGCGCTTGTCAACGGCTCGATGGCCAGTTCGATGGTGCCGCCGCAGGGCAGGCCGAAGCGGTGCGCTTCATCGGCGCTGATGCCGTAGCTGACCACTTCCGGCAGCGTGCGCGTGATGCCGTGCTGGCGCACGTGCTCCACCAGGTCGTCCTCGATGCAGCCGCCCGACACCGAGCCCACCACCACGCCATCGTCGCAGATGGCCAGCGTGGCGCCGATCGGGCGCGGGCTCGAGCCCCAGGTCTTGATGACGGTGACGAGTTCGCAGCGGTGGCCGGCGGCGAGCCAGGCGGCGCAGGTTTTGAGTACTTCGAGGTCGATGCTGTCCATGAGTGACACGCGGGCGGCACGGCGCGCTGAAAGGAAGAAGGGTGTCAATCATACAAAAAAAACCCGGGACGCGTCGGCGCGGCCCGGAAATGCGCGCGCTAGCCGATGGCCGCGCGGGCCAGCGCCGTGTCGTCGCTGAACAAGCCGTCGATGCCGGTTTCCAGATAGCGCCGCATTTCGGCAATCGACCCGGCCTCGTTGCGCGCGCCTGCGCCGGCGTCGTTGCGAAAATCCGCCGCCAAAAACATGTTCTCGGGCCGGAAGGTCCAGGTGTGGACTGGCAGGCCGGCGTTGTGTGCATTGGCGACAATGGGCAGCGGCTTGGCCAGGCGTTCGTCTGCGCCGAGGGGAATCACGCCGCGCGTGGGCGGCGCCACGATGTCGGCGTACGCGGCGATATCGCGCAAGCCGCGGGCCGACGTCATTTCGCCAAACGTTAGCGACCCGCCTGCCGCGACGACATCGACGGGGCGCCGCGCATCCATTGCGCCGCCATTGATCACCAGCTGCACCAGGCGCACGTTGTCGGACCCTCCCAGCGTTTTGCGCAGCGCCTTTAAATTGGCCGTCTCGAACGATTGCACGTGGACGGGCGCGGTGCGGGTGTAGGCGTGCGCGCGCAGCGTGGACACGAAGCGTTCTTCCAGCGGCAGGCCGATGGAAGCAAAGTAGGTCGAGTGCTTCAGTTCCGGCACCAGGCCGATGATGCGCCCGCGCGCCGCGGCTTCGGCCGCGACGAAATCGATGATTTCTTCAAAGCCGAGCAGCTGGAACTGGCCATCATAACCGTGGCTGGTGCCGCGCACCGGCAGGCGCTCCACCGCGCGCAGGGTCTTCAGTTCGGCGAACGTGAAGTCCGACACGAACCAGCCCTCGTGCGGCGCACCGTCGATGGTCTTCTTCGTTTTGCGGCTGGCAAATTCAGGCCGCGTGGCGATGTCGGTGGTCTCGCTCATGAAGTTTTCGTGGCGCGCAACCAGCACGCCATCGCGTGTGCAGACCAGGTCCGGCTCGATGAAGTCGGCGCCATCGTCGATTGCCTTTGCATACGCTGCCAGCGTATGCTCGGGCCGCAGCGCGCTGGCGCCGCGGTGCGCCAGCAGCACCGGACGTGCGCTTGCGTCGAGGCGCCGGCTGCCTTGCGTCATCGCGCAGCCGGGCAGGGCACTGGCCAGGGCCAGCGCCCCTGCGGACCGCAGCACGCTGCGCCGCAATGGTTGTGCGAGTACCGGCATCAAATATCGGCTTTCAAGGTGATGAACCCCATGCGTGGCGGGATCGGATAGACGGCGTAGGCGCCGCTGGCGGAACCCACGATCGGTTGCAGCGCGCCCCGGCGGTTGGCCAGGTTCGTGACGTTCACGTTCCAGGTCAGGTTCTTCAGCCAGGCCGACGCCATCGGCAGCCTGCCCGACACGTTCAGGCCAAGCAGGACATAGCCGCCCACCGACAAATCGTTGGTGTAAGTGGCATAGCGCTTGCCCACGTAATCTCCGCTGAGCTGCATTTCCGTGTCGCCCAGGTTCACTGTGGCGGCAAACTTGTTCATCCACTCCGGCGTGTTCGGCACCAGCTTGCCGGCGGTAGGAACGGTCGCCGTGCCGGAAACGTAATTGTCCTGGTACTCGGAACGATTGTACGACAGCGCATTGTAGAGAGAGAAAGCAGGGCCGAAGTGGAAGGTGCCGGCCAGGTCCGCGCCCGTGGTCTTCACGCTGCCCACGTTGGCCAGGATGGTGACGCCGCCCACGTACGAGTTGGGATTCGAGTTGATCGCCAGCTGGCGGTTGCGGAAGTCGACGTGGTACACCGATGCCTGGCCTTCAAATGCGGACAGGGCGCCGGCGTCGAGCTTGCGCTTGTCGCGCAGGCCCAGTTCATACGTGAGCGCGGTTTCCGGCTTTGCAGTGGCCTTGAACAAATCGAACGCCGCCTGTGTGGACAGGCTCCACGGCGAATTGCCGCCACCGCCGTACGTGACGTACTGGCGCATGTTTTGCTGGATGTTGGCAAACACCTGATCCGTGGTGCTGACGTCCCAGCGCGCGCCAAGCTGCGGCAGGAACCATTTTTTGGTGTCGATCTTCCCGACCGGCAGGGCGGTCGAGCCGGCGATTGCGCCGAGGCGCGGCTGCACCGGGAACGAACCTTCCGCGAACTGCAGGCTCGATTTGAAGCCAGCCTGCAGCGCCAGGCCGGGACGCACCGTCCACTCGTCCTGCAAGTGGAACTGCACCACCTGGTTGTCGATCTCGCTGCCGTACTGCGTGATCAGGGGATTGCTTGGGCGGTCATACGGCGAATCCGGATTGTTCACGTCCAGCGCATACCAGCGGCGGTACGCGCTCGACTGGTTATGCTCATACCAGATGCCGCCTTCGACCTGGTGGTTGCCGGCATCCCAGCGCACATTCGACACCAAACCCTGGCGCTTGATGTCGTATTCGGTGGTGCGCGTGGCGTAGCCCGAATTGCCGAATACGGTTTTCAGGTTCTGGCCCGGGAAGTACACATTGAAGAGGGCCGGCAAACCAGCCTGGCCCACCGGGCCGGCCACGATGCCGGCGCCATCGTTACGGTGGAAGTAGTACTGATTGCTCCACGTGAGCGCGTCCGACAGGTACGCCTCGTACTTCACGTAGGCCAGCTTGTCGGTGCGCTGGGCTGCGCTGTAGTAGTTGCGGAAATTCTGGCCGGCGGCGGCGGGCGGCGCGGCCTTTGCATCGAGGTAGGACAGGGCGGCCGCAAAGTCCGGGTACAGGAAAGGGCGTGTGTACGGCGTCTCCTTGCCGGCCTGGTACACCGAGCTGTCTTCGTTCGGCTCGGTCTTGTCGGACCAGTTGGCGTACACGGTCAGCTTGCCGGCGTCGCCAGCGTGGACGAACTTGGCGTTGACCTGGTCGTTGCTCTGGCGGCCGTTGAAATCCCAGGCCTTGGCTTCGTGGTGCAGCGCCGAAATGTACGCGCTGTTGTTGCCGCCAAAAGTGCCGGTGTCGTAGCGGATGAACGTGCGCGATGCGCTGTGGCTGCCCAGCGTCTGCTGCAGGTTGACGTTGCGGTCCCTGGACGGGTCGCGCGACCAGGTTTCGATGGCGCCACCGAGGTTGCTGGTGGAGGCGGTACCGAGGTCGCCGGCGCCGGTGGCCAGCACCACGTTGCGCACGTTCTCGCTGGTGAGCGCGCGCTGCGGCGCGAGGCCATTGTAGTTCCCGTATTGCTGGTCGCCGAGCGGCACGCCGTCCATTGTGTAGCCAAGCTGCTGGCCGTTGAAGCCGTGCACGAACAGCGACAGGTTCTGTTCGTTGTTGCCCCATGGGTCGGCGGTCTGGAAGCTCACGCCCGGCAGCGCCGCGATGGCTTTCAAGGGATTCACGCCGGGGATGACTTTCTGGATGTCGGCACTGCCCATCGACATCGACGAGCGGGTCTTGGTCGACGTGACCTGCACGGTCGCCATGTCGCCGGCGTCGACTGCGGGGGCATCGGCTTCGGGTTCGGCGGCATGGGCGCCGCTGCACAACGTGGCGACAGCAAGGGCGATCAGGGAAAAACGGCAAGGCTTGGACATGGCGTGGGCGCGTGAGTGGAGATGCAGCGCAGCGTAGCCGTGCGATATGACCTCATGATGACGATCCCACAACGCCACAACGCAAAACGGCAGCCGTGATGGCTGCCGTCTGGAAGATGACAACTGCGTGTTTATGGCACCAGCGGCTTTTTCGCAGCGCGTTTGGCCTTGACCTCGATCTCGGCCTTTTCCAGCGCAGCCACGCGGGCATTGGTGGCCGGATGGTTGGCGACATACCCGTTCAAAATGGTGGGCGGGTAGGTGCCGTGCAGGCGCTTCCAGAAGTTGGCGGCGCCATCGATGTCGTAGCCTGCGCGCGCCAGCAGGTACAGGCTGAGGCGGTCGGCGGCGGCGTCGAGGTCGGCCGGCATGGCCTTGATGCCGCCACTGCCGATCAGCATCGACGTATCGGGCCGCACGCTGATGAGGCTATTGATGATGTCGCCGATGGTGGCGGCGTTGCGCTGCATGGCGGCGTGGCCGAGCATGTTGTGCGCCATGGTTTTGGCGACGACGTACGCCAGTTCGTTGTCGTTGCGCGTAAAGGCGATCAGGCCGCGCGTGACCATCACGCGGCTGCCATCGGCGTACGCGTTGATGCTGTCGGCGTTCCCGAGTTCGATGGCAAATGCACAGGCGCGCGTGACAGGCACGTTCAGGCTGCGGGTTTCGCCAGTACGCTCGATGGTCAGTGGCAGCGCCGCCTTGGAGGCGATGATGGGGCCGAACACGGCGCCGGCCGAAGCCAGCGCATTCGGCCCGGTCGGCAGGGTTTTGCCAGCTGCCGCCACCAGGCCGTCGCCAACGCGCAGGCCCACCTTGGCCGCGCCGCTGCCGGCCAGTACGCCCGTCACTTGCAGGCGCTCGCCCATGCCGAACGCCGCATGCGCGGCCTCGTTGAATTCGCCCGGATACGAATAGCGGTTCTTGGCAGTGAAGCCCAGCAGGTTGCGCGCCTGGCTCTTGCATAATTCGGCGTTGTTGATCAGCAGCGGTGCAGCGACGCGGTAGAGGCGGTCCTGCAAGGCAGCCATATTCGTGAGCATCTGCGCATTGGCGGCCATTTCCGGCGTCAGGACCGGCACGCTGTCGCGCGGCGTCTCTGGCATCGGCGTCTCGCCGAACGGGCCGGCCGGCCGCACGGCAGGCGTCTGGCACGCCGCCAGCACGGCAGCGGCAATCAGGCCGAGCGCCACGCGGCGCAGGGAAGGCAGGTGCTTCATGGTTGTCCTCGTTTTTATTGTTGGCGCAAGGCGCTGTTGATGTTGGCTTACTGCTGCCCGGTGCTGCCGAACCCTCCGGCGCCGCGGTCGCTTGCGTCGAACGTGTCGACCACATTGAATGCGACCTGCATCACGGGCACGATCACCAGCTGGGCAAGCCGGTCCAGCGGTTGCAGCGTAAAGGCAGCCTGGCCACGGTTCCAGGTGGAGATCATCAATTGACCCTGGTAGTCCGAATCGATCAAGCCTACCAGATTCCCCAGCACGATGCCGTTCTTGTGGCCCATGCCGCTGCGCGGCAGGATCATCGCGCAGTAGCCGGGATCAGCAATGTGGATGGCCAGGCCGGTGGGGATGAGCACGGTGGCGCCGGGTTCGATCGTGATCGGTGCATCGATGCAGGCGCGCAGGTCCAGACCCGCGCTGCCAGGGGTGGCGTGAGCCGGAAGCAGGTCGCGCATGCGCGCGTCGAGGATTTTGAGGTCGATGGATTTCATATGTGATAAATTGTTTAATTCATTAGCACCAACGTCATCCCGGCGCAGGCCGGGACCCATGCTGAGCGTGCTGTGTCAGGAAGTGCATATTCAGCATGGGTCCCGTTTTTCAACGGGGTGACGGTGGTGGGGGTATGTCGCGTCTTACTTCAGCAGCGAGCGCTGCGCGAGCCGTTTGGCGATTTCCGACACGATCTGCCGCGCCAGCGTCAGCTTGGGTGCTGTCGGCAGTACCGTGTGGCCTTGTTCGTCGAACAGGATGACGGTATTGTCGTCCTGCCCGAATGTACGCGGCCCGATGTTCCCAACCAGTAGCGGCACGTTCTTGCGCGCCCGCTTCACGGCGCCGTATTCGACCAGGTTCTCGGACTCCGCTGCAAACCCGACACAATACGGCCAGCCGGACAGCGACCCGGTGGCAGCGACGGCCGCCAGGATGTCGATGTTCTGCTCGAACTGCAACTGCGGCGGCGCGCCGCCTTCTTCCTTTTTGACCTTGTGCGCGCTGGCGTTGACCACGCGCCAGTAAGCCACGGCGGCCACGCCAATGAAAACATGCTGGCCTTCGATGCCGGCCATGACCGCGTCATGCATCTGCTGGGCGCTTTGCACATCGATGCGGCGCACGCCGTGCGGCGTCGGCAGCGTCGTGGGACCGGACACCAGCACCACGTCGGCGCCCGCTTCACGCGCAGCGCGCGCCAGGGCATAACCCATCTTGCCCGACGACAGGTTGGTAATGCCGCGTACCGGGTCGATTGCTTCGAACGTCGGACCGGCCGTGATCATCACGCGCCGCCCGGCCAGCACCTTGTCCTGGAATGCCGCCACCAGTTCATCGAGGATTTCGTCGGGTTCGAGCATGCGCCCCAATCCTACTTCGCCACACGCCTGCTGGCCGGCGGCCGGCCCGAACACGCGGATGCCGTCCTGGCGCAGTTGCGCGACATTGCGGCGCGTGGCCGGGTTGTCCCACATCTCCACGTTCATTGCGGGCGCCACGTGCAGCGGCACGCCGTGCGGGCGGGCCAGGCACAGCGTGGAGAGCAAATCGTCGCACGCGCCGTGCGCGAGTTTGCGCAGGAAGTCGGCGGAGCAGGGCGCGATCAGCACAGCGTCGGCGCCGCGCGTCAGGTCGATGTGCGCCATATTGTTGGGAATGCGCGCATCCCACTGGTCGATATGCACCGGGTGGCCGGACAGCGCCTGCATGGTGACGGCGCCGATGAAATGCGTCGCCGCTTCCGTCATCACCACCTGCACGTCGGCGCCCTGTTTCACCAGGCCGCGGCACAGTTCCGCCGCCTTGTAGCAGGCCACGCCGCCAGTCAAACCCAGCACGATTTTTTTACCTTGCAGGTCCATGCGCAACTCCTTTGTCAGTGCTTGTTCACGCGGCGCAATTCGTCGGCGATGAACAGGACCACGCCAATGGAGATGGCGCTGTCGGCGACGTTAAATGCCGGGAAGTGACCCCAGCCGCGCAGGTGGAAATCGAGGAAGTCGATCACGTGGCCGTACATGATGCGGTCGATGACGTTCCCGATGGCCCCGCCCATGATCAATGCCAGCGCCCAGCAAAAGGTGCGCTGGCCGGCATGCTTGCGCAGCAGGTAGACGATGAAGGCGACGGCAACAACTGCAATCCCCGTGAAGAAGTAGCGCTGCCAGCCGTTCTGGTCGCCCAGGAAGCTGAACGCTGCGCCCGGGTTGTAGGCCAGGACCAGGTTGAAAAAGCTGGTGATGGGGCGGGAGTCACCCAGGTGGAATGTCCTGGTGATGGCGATCTTGGTGACCTGGTCGAGCAGGATCACGATGAATGCAATGCCCAGCCACGGCAGCATGCTGCCGCCCTTGTTCGAGGCGGTCGAGAAGATTTGTTTTTTTTTGGTGGCCATGGTGGTCGGGGTGAAGTGGAAGGGCCGCCGCGCCGCTGTCAGGGCAGCGCGGCGGTACATCAGGCGTGCTTACGCAAAGCGGCGGCGTTCGCCGGCGCCAAACAGGTTGCTCACGCACCGTGCGCACAGGCCCGGATGGTCGGCATGGCTGCCGGTATCGGCACGGTAGTGCCAGCAGCGCTCGCACTTGGCGTCAAGGGACGCATGCACGGCGACCGTTTCATCGGCTTCGCTGGCCACTTCGACGGCTTTCGCCTGCGAGGTGATGAAGACGAATTTCAGGTCGTCGTCCAGGCTATCGAGCAGCTTGAATTTTTCCGGCGCGGCCTGGATCGTCACTTCGGCCTGCAGCGACGAGCCGATGGCGCCCGACGTGCGCAGTTCTTCCAGCTGCTTGGTGACGTCGGCGCGCACGGCGCGCAGCTGCGTGTATTTGGCCAGCAGCGCGTCGGCTTCCGGCACGTCTGGCAGCGTCCACCAGGTTTGGGTGAAGATGGTTTCGTCGCTGGCGGCAAACGCATCGGCGCCGGCAAACACGGCCCAGGCTTCTTCGGCCGTGAACGACAGCGTCGGCGCCATCACGCGCAGCAGGCTGTGCGCGATGTGCCACAGCGCCGTCTGGGCCGAACGGCGCGCGTGCGAACCCGGGGCCGTGGTGTACAGGCGGTCCTTGAGGATGTCCAGGTAAAAGCCGCCCAGGTCTTCCGAGCAGTAGTTGGTCAGGCGCGCGATCACCGGATGGAACTCGTAGCGCTCATAGTGCGCCAGGATGTCTGCCTGCAGCTGCGCCATGGCGGCGACAGCGTACTGGTCGATTTCCAGCATCTCGGCCACCGGCACGGCGTGCACCGCATGGTCGAAGTCCGACGTGTTCGCCAGCAGGAAGCGCAGCGTGTTGCGGATGCGGCGGTACGATTCGGTGACGCGCTTGAGGATCTCTTCCGAGATCGACAATTCGCCCGTGTAATCGGTCGACGCGACCCACAGGCGCAGGATGTCGGCGCCCAGGGTGTCGGAGATTTTTTGCGGCGCCATGGTGTTACCAAGCGACTTCGACATCTTCTTGCCTTCGGCGTCGACCGTGAAGCCGTGCGTGAGCAGAGCTTTGTACGGCGGCACGCCATTTAACATCGACGACGTCAGCAAGGACGAGTGGAACCAGCCGCGGTGCTGGTCCGAGCCTTCCAGGTACAGGTCGGCCGGGAAGGCCAGCTGGTTCTTGTGTGAACCGCGCAGCACTGTCTGGTGCGTGGCGCCGGAGTCGAACCAGACGTCGAGCGTGTCCCGGTTCTTTTCATACATGGCGGCGTCGGCGCCCAGGAAATCCTTGACGTCCACGTCCTGCCACGCGTCGATGCCGCGTGCTTCGAACAGCTTGGCGACCTGCTCGAGCAGCTCCGGGGTGCGCGGGTGCAGCTCGCCGGTTTCCTTGTGGATGAAGAAGGCCATCGGCACGCCCCACTGGCGCTGGCGCGACAGGGTCCAGTCGGGACGGTTTTCAATCATGCCGTGCAGGCGCGCCTGGCCCCAGTCCGGGAAAAATCTGGTCTGGGCGATACCCGCCAGCGCGGTCTCGCGCAAGGTGGGGCCGCCATTTTTCGGCGTGGCGTCCATGCCGGCAAACCACTGGCTCGTGGCGCGGTAGATGATCGGGGTCTTGTGGCGCCAGCAGTGCATGTAGCTGTGGTCGAACATTTTGACTTCGAACAGCGCACCGGCAGCGGTCAGCGCCGCGCAGATGGGTTTGGACGCTTCCCAGATGGTCATGCCGCCAAACAGCGGCAGCGTCGAGGCAAAGCGGCCGTCGCCCATCACGGGTTTCAGGATGTCGTCGTCCTTCATGCCGTGCGCCTTGCACGAGACGAAGTCTTCCTGGCCGTAGGCCGGGGCGGAGTGGACCACGCCAGTACCGCTTTCCGTGGTGACGTAATCGGCCAGGTACAGCGGCGACAGGCGGTCGTAGAACGGGTCGGCAGCATGTAGCGGATGGTGGAACGCGATGCCGGCCAGTTGCGCGCCGGTGGTGGTCGCCACGACCGTGCCTTCGAGCTTGTAGCGCGCCAGGCACGATTCCACCAGCTCAAGCGCCAGGATCAGCAGCAGCGGCTGGCCATCGCGCGTGGCCTGCACCAGCGCATACGTCACATCGGCGTTGACGTTGAGCGCCTGGTTGGACGGGATGGTCCATGGCGTCGTGGTCCAGATGACGATGAAGCCGGCGCCCGCAGGCAATGCTGGCACGCCGAAGGCGGCGGCCAGTTTTTCAGGCTCGGCAAACGGGAAGCCGACGTCGATGGCCGGGTCGCGCTTGTCCTGGTATTCCACTTCCGCTTCAGCCAGCGCCGAGCCGCAGTCGAAACACCAGTTCACCGGTTTCAGGCCGCGGTAGACATAGCCCTTTTCCAGCAGGGTGCCGAGCGCGCGCAGTTCGTCCGCCTCGTTCCCGAAGGCCATCGTCATGTACGGGTTGTCCCACTCGCCCAGTACGCCCAGGCGGATGAAGCCGGCGCGCTGCTTGTCGATCTGCTCGAGCGCGTACGCGCGCGCTTTGGCCAGCACTTCCGCGGTCGGCAGGTTTTTGCCGTACAGTTTTTCGATCTGGATCTCGATCGGCATGCCGTGGCAATCCCAGCCCGGCACGTACGGCGCGTCGAAGCCGGCCAGCGTGCGCGCCTTGACGACCATGTCCTTCAAAATCTTGTTGACCGCGTGGCCCAGGTGGATGTCGCCGTTGGCGTACGGCGGGCCGTCGTGCAGGATGAATTTCGGGGCGCCGGCGCGCGCCTTGCGTACGCGCTCATAAATTTTCTTGTCCTGCCAGGATTTGACCCAGCCCGGTTCGCGCTTGGCGAGGTCGCCGCGCATCGGGAACGGGGTGTCGGTCATGTTGACCGGATATTTGGACTCAGGCTTCTTGCCCTGTTTCGGGGCTGGTTTGGTATCGGACATGGGCTCTTTTATAAGGGGTCGTGCTGGAATTCGTCGATGGCTGTCACGCCGCGGGGGAGGTGCGCGTCAGCGTCAAATTCGGTCGGTGGCGGACAAGGCGCTGGCGCGGTCGCCCTCGGCAGCGGCGACGCGCGCCGGCCGTTTGAAATACGCGCGCGCCTGGTCGGCGTCGTTGTTGATGGCGGCCGTCAGCGCGGCCAGGCCATCGTATTTTTCTTCGTCGCGCAGCTTTTCCAGGAACTCCACGCGCACCAGCTGGCCGTAGCATGAACGCGCGACGTCGAGCAGGTGCACTTCAAGCAGCATGCGGCCGCTGTCGTCGACCGTCGGGCGCTTGCCGAGGCTCGCGACCGCAGGCAGCGGCACATCGTCCAGTCCATGCACCTGCACGACGAAGATGCCGGCCAGGGCAGGACGGTGCGTGACGCGCAGATTGAGCGTCGGGAAACCAAGGGTGCGTCCCAGCTTCTGGCCGTGGATCACGTGGCCGGAGATGGCGTACGGATGGCCAAGCAGCTCGCCGGTACGCGGAAAATCGCCGGCGGCCAGCGCGGTGCGCACGGCTGACGACGAGATGCGCGTGGCGTCATGCATCACGGCCGGCAGCGTCTCGACATGGAAGCCGTACTCGCGGCCCGCTTCGGCCAGCATCTGCACATTGCCCGCGCGGCGGGCGCCGTAGCAGAAGTCTTCGCCCACCATCAGCCATTTCACGTGCAGGCCGTCGACCAGCACACGCTTCGTGAAATCCTCGGGCGGCATGGAAGCGAACGCTTCGTTGAAGTGTTCCACGATGACGCGGTCGATGCCGGCGTCGGAGAGCGACTCGAGCTTGTCGCGCAGGTTCGCGATGCGGGTGGGAGCACGCGACAGGTCGCCGCTGCGGGCGGCAAAGAATTCGCGCGGATGCGGCTCGAACGTCATCACGGCCGCTTCCAGTTGCAGGTCACGGGCGGCGGTCACGACGCGCGCAAGCAATGCCTGGTGGCCGCGATGGACACCGTCGAAGTTGCCAATCGTAAGGGCGCATGGGGCGCGCGCCCGGTCGTTGGGAAGACCGCGAAAAACCTTCATGGAGACAATCTGTGGCTTGGCCGAAATACCAGATTATACAGTCCCCGCGCAGGCCTCGGCGGCCCCGCTGTGATCCATGGCACGCTGATGGGCCTCTGAAGTTGCGAGTAAGTTGGCCGCAATAAAAAAAACGCCGCCCTGTCAAAGGCGGCGTTTGGTCAATCGATCCAGCATGGGTGCTATGGATCCCCGCCTTCGCGGGGACTTAGCTCATCGGATGGTTGATGGCCATGATCCAGTAACGGGCCAGTTCAGCCGTGCCGTCCTTGCCGCCCACGCCTTTGAGCGTTGCGATGGCTTGCGCCTTCTTGCCGGCAACAGCGTATGCCTGGCCAAGGTGAAGTTTGGCATCTTCAGGATTGCGCGAGACGCCGGCCTTGATCGCGTCTTCCATCATTTTCAGACCCTTGTCCGACTGGCCGGCCTGCACCAGGCCATAGCCCAGTGCGACCAGGCCGTCGTTGTCCTTGGCTTTGACCAGCTCAGCTTCGGTAACAGCCAGGTTCTTGGTGTCCTCGGCCAGCGTCTTGGTGGCCAGGTCCTTCAGGCGCTGATGACGCGCTGCATCTGCACCGACACCCAGGGCACCGGCTTTGTAACCCTTGTCGATGATTTTCAGGGCTTCGGCAGGCGCTTTGGCCTGGATGACCAGCTGGGCCATTTCCAGGTATTCGCTTGGCTTCTTGATCAGGTTGTTCGCCAGTTTCAGGCGATACACGTCGACCGACAGGCGCGAAGAGAAGCCGGGTTTACCGACCACGCGATTGAGCAGGTCGGTCCAGTAGCTGGCCTTCGGGTAGTTCGCAGCGAGCTTTTCGATCGTGTCGACGTAACCAGCCTTGTCATTCTTTTTCAGGTAGATGTTCGCCAACAAACCAAGTTGATCTTCGGTCAGCTTGCGGCCGCCCTTTTGCGTGTTGTTCAGTTCGTTCTCAGCGCCGGTCAGGTTGCCGCTCTGATAGTAGTTCTGGATCAGGTAAGCGCGCAGCTTTGGATCGTCACCGTTTTTCAGCTGGCGGTTGATTGCTTCATTCGCCTTGCCGAATTCCTTGGCGCGCATGTAGATGCCGATCAGGCCTTCGGAAAAATTGGCACGCTCTGCAGCCGACAGTTTGCCGGAAGCGATCAGCGTTTCGAACGAACGGGCAGCAGCATCGTAGTCGCCGGCGGAAGAGGCAGCAGCGGCGCGGACGCGCTCGATCAGGTAAGCCTCGTTCGGCGTCTTGTTCGACACTTTGTCAGCATCGCGCAATTTGGCCAGTGCTTCTTTCGACTTGCCTTGCTTCATCAATGCTTGTGCTTGTTGCAGTGGCTGGCCGATTTCAGGGCGCAGCGCTTCTGCAGCGTAGGCGGTGGACAGGCCCAGCACTGGGCTGGCGGCGGTGAAACCAAGGGCGGCCATCACAAAGCCGAGGTGTGCGATACGGAATTTGGACATTGTCAGAAATCTTTCTTCAAAATGGACACGGCAGGGAAACCCTGCCGTGTCGTCACACTACCGTGTGTTTTATTGAAACTGCTCGTTACCAACCATACCAATTTTGGTGACGCCAAGACGTTGCGCCGACGCCATCACACCAGCAACCGATTTATAGGCTACCAGCTTGTTGGGACGCAGGTGCACTTCCGGCTGGTCTGCCTGGGCAGCAACTGCGGACAGTTTCTGGTCCAGCGTTGCGCGGTCAGGAACAACCACGCCATCCCAGGTGATCGTGCCGTCGAAGTCGACGTCGATCGTGACAACCACTGGTTCAGCGGTTGGCGGAGGAGGCGTACCAACAGGCATGTTCAGATTGACCGAGTGGTTCTGTTTCGGGATGGTGATAATCAACATGATAATCAAGACCAACATCACGTCGATCAGGGGAGTCATGTTCAGTTCCATCATTGGTTCCGGATCAGCATTCTTGCTGCCGGAACCCGAACCGACGTTCATACTCATGGTGTTTCCTTTCAAATGTTGAGGTGACTGCCGGGGCAGGGGACGGTGCTGCTGTCCCTGTCCCCGGCAGGAGGGGTTTAACCCTTGTCAGGCGGTTCGGTGATGAAACCGACCTTCTGCACCCCAGCACGTTGTGCCGTGTAAATCACCTTGCCGATGAACTCGTAGCGCGTTTCTTGATCGCCACGAATGTGTACTTCCGGCTGCGGCAACTTGACCGACTCTTTCTTCAGGAACTCGAACAATTCGTCCGTGTTCGCCAGGCGCTTCTGATTCCAGTACATATCGCCATCTTTGTTGACCACGATATTGACGTCTTCAGGCTTGGTTTTCACTGCCTGGTTGGTCTCGTTCGGCAGCGCAACTTGCTGCAGTTTAAGCACAACCGGGCTGGTGATCAGGAAGATGATCAGCAGAACCAACATGATGTCGACAAGCGGCGTCGTGTTGATTTCTGACATGACAGCATCTTCGTCTCCGTTATCGGAGCCGACACTCATCGACATGATTTATCCAATCTTTTTGGCGCCGGCAGCACGGCCAGCTTCGCTCGAGGACATGGCGCCCGAGATCAGCACCGAGTGCACGTCAGCGCTGAACGAACGCACGTCTTCCATGGCGGTCTTGTTACGACGAACCAGCCAGTTGTAACCCAGAACGGCAGGAACAGCGACCAGCAGACCGAACGCGGTCATGATCAGCGCTTCACCCACTGGACCTGCAACCTTGTCGATCGATGCGTTACCGGTCATGCCGATGTTGGTCAGCGCGCCGTAGATACCCCAAACGGTACCGAACAGACCGATAAACGGTGCGGTCGAACCAACGGTTGCCAGGAACGACAGGCCATCCTGCAGACGCGATTGCACTTTATCGACAGCGCGCTGGATCGACATCGTGACCCAGGTCGACAGGTCGATCTGCTCGAGCAGGGCGCCGTCGTGGTGCTGGGTAGCCTTGGTGCCGGTTTCAGCGATGAAACGGAACGGGCTGCCTTCTTTCAGCGATGCCGAACCGGCAGCGATCGATGGCGATTTCCAGAACTTGGCAGTCGCTTCTTTCGACTGCTTGAAGATTTTCATCTGGTCGAGCAGTTTGGTGATGATAATGTACCAGGTACCCATCGACATCAGGGCCAGGATGATCAACGTTGCACGTGGCACGAAACCACCGTTCCAGACAGCTTCGAAGCCGAATGGGTTGTGCACTTCTTCTTGCGTGCCAGGAGCGACTGCAGGAGCAGGAGCGCCAGCGTCGGTTGCTGCTGCTGCCGGAGCGGCGGCATCGGTTGCCGGTGCCGCAGGTGCTGCTGCCGCGTCAGCTGCTGGAGCAGTCGCTGCAGCAGGTTCCGTGGTCTGAGCGGAAGCTGGGATGGAGACCAGCGCGCCAGCCGCGGTTACCGAGAACAGGACTGCCGCCAGGACAGCGGACAAACGGGTATTCTTAAACATGCTTCCTCCAAAATTAGAAAATAATCAGTTCGCTGAACAAAGTTAGACAACGAATTTCAAGACAAGAGACGAGGTTTGTTGCCCCGATTTATTGCAGCGTCCAGACGTAAGCAACTGGAGACCACGTTTCCGTTGGTCGGCCATCTACCATGGCAGGCTTGAATTTGCACTTGCTCAGTGCAGATTGCGCAGCCCGATCGAGCTCACGCGAGCCGCTCGATTTTTGCATCTTCGCATCCTTGACGCCGCCATCCACACCAATCAGGAAGGACAACGTCGTGGTGCCGGTTTCTTCGTTACGCTGCGCAGCCTTCGGATATTCCGGAGTGCTGCACGTGCTGAAGTCGACCACTGCATTCACGCGCGACGGACCTGCTGGTGCAGGAGGTGCTGCCGGTGCCGGCGGTGCAGGTGGCGCTGGCGGAGCCAGGGTCTTTGTTTCAGGCTTCACGTTGGTCGTCGCAGCGATCACGTTTTGCGGCGGCGGCGGTTGCTGTACCTGTACTTCAACCGGTGGAATGAACGGTGGCGGTGGCGCCTTCATCTCCGGTGGAGGTGGCGGTGGCGGCACATCCGGTGGTGGGGGAGGCTTTACCTCTTCAATAATCTTGGTCTCCACTGCATCAGCCATCTTCGTGACCATGCGCTTGCCAAGACCGGTAATGATCCCGTAGGCGACGATGACGTGCAAGATGATGACAATGGCAATACCAGTAAAATTTTTCCCGGGTTGCTTCTCATGCGAAAAATCCATGCCTGCTTT
>Ga0265780_10002136_pt1 | contig 27232 bp, 23 predicted proteins | sample P1T30metagenome_FD_192432 | JGI IMG/M metagenome (GOLD analysis project Ga0265780, IMG submission 192432) | Plant litter microbial communities from East Loma Ridge, Irvine, California - P1 T30 | ecosystem: Environmental > Terrestrial > Plant litter > Unclassified | place: USA: California...
GCACTCCCACGCAACACGTGGACTGCACTTGGTTGAGCCGTGGAAGGCTGCAGGAGGATGCGACGTCTCGATCATACGAGTACGTCATCGGAAGAAGAAGCAAGGCTGCAAAGCGGAAGCAGATGCTTCGGGCGGGGGCAGCATCCGTGCCACAGTCGCACAGCCACTCAGCTGCGCCTGGTCGTCGTCGACGCCACACATCCGGGTCGAGACGGAGGAAGAAGTGAGCATTAAGAAGCGCCGTTCTGAAATGAGAGTGATGGACGTTTCATAGTTCGTGCTCTGGTATCGACGTGTCTACCAAGTAGCATGTCGTGCGAAAGGTGTACCACACACAGTAGATAGCATCTGCAATGTCAATACTGTATCCCAGAACAATACTTTGTAGTCCACCTACAATCATGTGAAAGCTCCGCGACTGACTAGATCAATGCGAGGTTCGATGAGGTTTTCTCGGCGCGTGCTGTCGTATCTGAAGTCATGAGGGGTGACCTCTCCTCGGCAGACTTCGCTCGGCAGATGAGCAAGAAGTGTCGTTTCTTGACATCGACGCATGTGCGCATAATTCACATGGCGATCTGCATGGCTAGGACCCATTTCATTGCATTACCTGCTTGCCACTGCATGTTGGCTGTTGCTGCGGTGACACTAGGCAGCTCAAATAGTCATCAGGGGTAAACTTATTGCGAGCTCCTAGAAGAGCCCGGATGTATTCGAAACATTAAGATACTCTACCCAAGTCTGTTAGAAATTCTTGAACATATACAGGCTACCCCTTCATCTCTTCTCGATGGACGAGGCCTGGAGGTGGTTGATAACATGTCGTAGGCGTCGATGGGGGTCAACATCACTAAAGCACGAGACATGAAATGTCGCAGATGGGCACTCTCGATCGAAATGCACACACAAATGATAAGAGATGATGGCGATGCAGCGCACTTGCTGTCACTGTCACCAGGTGGCGCAACAACTCGTGCCCGTTCTTGCGCATGATGACTAAGGCTGTCTATCTCCAATGCCGCTTTATGGATTTATCGGAGGCTCATAAACAGTTTGAAGCTATACAGGCTGGTCTATAGCTCGGTAGGCAGTGTCTAAGAACATCGCAAATTTAAATAGAGCGGGCACGAATAGTCGCAGCAGCTGGTGCTGTGAGTTGGTGATGATCCTGCTGTTCTGGACGGACCTTGGCACGTGACGTCCCCACTATTGCTAGCGCGCGCACGAATTTACGCGAGACCTTTGTCGAAATAGCTACCGACACAATTGACGACAACACCACCTCGACGCCCAACACACCAGACTCGCAACCATGGCTGTCGGCAAGAACAAGCGTCTTTCAAAGGGAAAGAAGGGTCTCAAGAAGAAGACCGACACCTTCGCAAAGAAGGACTGGTACAACGTCAAGGCGCCAGGAACCTTCGCCATTCGAGAGTAAGAAACCTGCCGCTGGCTTTCGCCCTCTCAATGGCAGCAGTACTGATTGTGTGCCTCTCGCAGTGTCGGCAAGACCCTCGTCAACCGCACCACGGGTCTGAAGAACGCAAACGACGCCCTCAAGGGCCGGATATTCGAGGTCTCGCTCGCCGATCTCCAGAAGGACGAGGACCACGCGTTCCGCAAGGTCAAGCTCCGTGTCGACGAGGTCCAGGGCAAGAACTGCCTGACCAACTTCCACGGCCTCGACTTCACCTCCGACAAGCTCCGCTCGCTCGTCCGCAAGTGGCAAACCCTCATCGAGGCCAACGTCGTTGTCAAGACCACCGACGACTACCTCCTGCGCCTCTTCGCCATCGGCTTCACCAAGCGCCGACCAAACCAGATCAAGAAGACCACATACGCTGCTTCGTCGCAGATCAGGGCCATCCGCAAGAAGATGGTTGAGATCATGACCCGCGACGCCAGCTCGTGCACTCTTGCCCAGCTCACCCAGAAGCTGATCCCCGAGGTCATTGGTCGCGAGATCGAGAAGTCCACCCAGGGCATCTACCCCCTCCAGAACGTATGTGGTGACCAGGCACACAAAGCGGGGGCACACAGCTAACATGGCGCAGGTCCACGTACGAAAGGTCAAGCTCCTCAAGGCTCCCAAGTTCGACCTTGGTGCTCTCCTCGGACTCCACGGCGAGTCAAGCGCTGACGACTCTGGCCAGAAGGTATGGCTCCTCCCCGCTACCCCGCGCCTCCCCGAACACTGCCTAACATCACACAGGTCGAGCGTGAGTTCAAGGAGACCGTCCTCAACGAGGTGTAAACGAGCATGGTTGATCAGGCAAGGGGTTTCTGGGTCTTTCAATCTTCTACGGCATGATATGGGCATACCAAAAGGTGTTATGTTTACAAATGAAAGGATGAACATAACCCTCATGCGCTCCCGCGACAGTGACTGGCGTGCATGGCTACATCTTCGTTCGGTGTTCATGCGGCGGTGCGGGAAAAGTACGATCAACGAAATGACATTGACAAGACACTCCATGTTCCACTTGCTCAATGTTCCTGGCCTCGACGTGATGGACCACTATGACGAACTTGCCAATGAAGGCTTGGCTTGACAATGTTTGACAATGCCTCTGATGCTCGTCAATAGTCGCCGCATCCTTGTCGCCACCAAATCCCTGTGACTTTACAGTTCGATTCTATCGTTTCACCTTTTTATAACCCAATCTCGCTCGCCACCCGGACACTAAATTTACACTTGAACAAATCCTTGCATGATTCGTCATGGCTTAGCCCATCCCCAAGACAATGCTTGTCGAGATATCCCACTTCCAAAATGTTTACCACAGAGCGTCATTCTCGTAACAAGAAACAACGGAGATCCACCCATGGCCGCCTCACTATTTTCGTCCATCTCTATCCCACCCTCCTCATCCCAAACCCACCCGCCGGCAGTCCCTCCCTGCGCCTAATCCGCACCCTAACATCCGCCTTGGGAACCTTGATACTCGCCCCGTCCACCGCCTTGGGCATAACCCACTTGCCCGCCTTCCCTTCCTTGTCCCTCTTCTCCTGGAGCTGCGCATTCTTCGCCTCCAAATGCTCAGCCGTCAGCGGCGTGGCGCGGATCTGCGCCTCCTCGCGCGCCTCCTGCATGTGGTCGAAGAAGCTCTTCTTGGGCGCCGGGCTGATTTCCCAGAGCTGGAATATGCCCGTCAGGATGGCGAGGGTCAGGGCGGATTTGTACGGGTGGGAAGGGGAGGTAGGTGGTGTTGGTGGGGAGGTGATGAAGCGGTCGGGTTTGTAGGAGGTAGGGTTGGGGAATATTGCTGAGGAGGAATTGATGAGGGATTGGGAGAGACCGATGTCCAGGTAGGAGTTTGCGTCGAGGACCCAGGTTTCTTGCTGGACGCTGGGGTTGGGGTCCGAGAGGGTGATGGGAGATTTGACGAGATAGGTGAGGGCCGAGCAGCTGTAGAGGCGGCGGGATTCGTTCATGCAAGAGTGGAGGTATGGCATAAGGTCTACTGGTAGTTGACTGAAGGTAGGGTCGAAAGTAATTGCTGGAGGCGATGGGAATGATGGGTGTATTGATGGCGGTTGGAATGCTTGTGCCCATGCTTTTGTCTCGGCTATGATCTTGCCAATCGGTATGACTTCGAATGCTTCGGTTGCTGGTCCTTCTGATGATGCATAGACGTGCATCAGTGTCCAGAACACGAGTGGCACGACTTCCGCGACAATGTCGTGGACGAGCTGCAGAGTTATTGACGCTCGAGCGTTCAAAGATAGACCGTGTTTCGTAAAGAGTTCGTTCAGCTTCACCACGGGTGTGAGCACATCTGCATCTGTTTCCTCTCCGCTAACACTCTCATCGTCGTCGGGAACTCGCCGCACTGGTGGATTCGCAAGCTCGCTGAACATTTTTGTGAAGTTGTACACCAAGCGTTTCTGTGACAGGGCCGCTCCTGGCAGTCCTTGAATGGGTGACAGCCGCGGTAGTCCAAGTACAAGCGCCCAGTACCGCGAGTTGAAAGCAGCCAGATCTGTGGCTAGCAGTTGGTACGATTCCGTAAACTGTGAGCCAACAATCGGCGGAAGGACGGCGTTGCAACAGAACTCGTTGACCAGTGCAAAAAGGTCGCATTCGGCTTCCGAGGTTCCATCCGAAAGTTCAACGTTAGCCACGCGCTCCCACTGCATCTGGTCCACGATCGAAGAGTTGAATGTGACGAAATCGGGCAACGATTCGGAGAGGGTGTTGAGTGTCGGAGCCATCAGTGCCAGCATCTCTTCGTACAATTCAGCCACAACCTTCTCTTCGATGGCGGACTCTATTTGGAAGTACTGTGATTTTGTGTCGCTTGATATGCTGAAAGCGTTGCGAAGAACAGCCCATTTCGTGGTATCGGGTACTTCAAGATTGCTCGTTTGATTAGACACTTGCGCCAATATTGAGTCCTCTGTCAGTGTGTCGTTGAGTATGATGTTGTGTTTTGATCCAAATGCATTATACGCAACGATGCTTTCAAAAGTTGAATGCCTTGGATAATCAGTCTCGTCACGTTACATTTCTACTGATCGACTTACTGAACGCCATTCAGCCATGCCTCCCCGCCAGAGATGATGCTCCAAAAATGTCTAACTCCTGGTATCCAGTATGGTAATGCTTGAACCCGTCTTTTCCCATCGCTGCTTTTACTCACGCCTCCGGAACCAGATAACAACCTCGTGGGTAGCAGCACTACAACCGTCAAGACCGCAATCTGAGGTAACAGATCGAACCAAGAGAAGTCCTCCGGTATGTACGTCTTTACTGTTCTGCCGAATCCAAGGTACCATCCGGCAAGCGTCAAGAACGGGCTGAACAACAAGACATAGAAGAAAGGTAGAAAGAGCACCCTTATGATGACATTAGACGTGTGAACACCGAGAAATAGAGTCCTGAGAGAGCCCATGATGGCTAGGGATCAGTGGAGAAGAACCTCCAGGGTTGTTTGTTTGGCGATATGCCAGTCCTGCAGGCGTGCCAAGTATTGTCCTGTATTAGAGAATGAGGCTCAAGCCGCGCCGTAAACTCCTCGATTCGATGCAATCACAAAAACCCTGGTAGCCGCAAATAATCTAAACGACTCGGAAATGAACGACGTTGGTAGAGGATGGGCGTTGATGCCAGCTACGGTGAGTTCCTCAGCTCATCAGGGCGCTAGAGAACGCATGCGGCTTGACGTCTCGCTTAGCCCCAAGGATAGTATCGCGCCTTCCCCGTCCTGGCCATGCAGTGAATTTTGTATGCTGTACTTAGCCCTTTTGCTTGTCTGCACCGAACGCCGAGACTTGTGATTGCTGTTCTGAGGGCGTGCTTGGTAAGTGAAGCTCACGTGTAGTGCGATTTGCAAGCCAGCAATTCCGCCCGAAGAGTCACCCCCAGCTGCTCATACAATCCCAGATTATCAAGAGCGCGGAATTACAATCTTAGAGCGGACAACCTGATATCATAAAAGCTCTTCCTTTGAAAATTTGCACTCGCATCAATCTTGCATCTTTCTCATCTCGAGGCAAAATCCAGCAACCATCCAAGATGTCCCCCACCCCCGCGCACCTCAACTTCATAACCGGCAACAAGAACAAACTCGCCGAAGTCCAAGCCATCCTCGCGGGCGTCATCGAGCTGCGCAACGAAAACATCGACCTCGTCGAGATCCAAGGCTCAGTCGAAGACGTCACGACCGACAAGGCGCGGAGAGCCGCCGAAGCCGTACGTTCCAATTCAATGTTCACATTCATTTTGTGTAATTACTAGGCTAAGAAGTGTGGGTGTGGTAGATCAAGGGCCCGGTTCTGGTTGAGGATACATGTCTCTGCTTCAAGGCTATGGATGATTTACCCGGGCCGTATATGTATGTGCCATCCTTTCACGTTTCATGTTTTTGTGACGAGGCACTGAGATTCAACACAGTAAATGGTTCATGCAATCTCTCGGCGCTGCCCAGATGCACAAGCTCCTCGCTGGCTTCGACGACAAGTCCGCGCAAGCTGTGTGTACGTTTGCGTACTGCGAGGGACCGGGGCATGAGCCTGTGTTGTTCCAGGGCCGCACGGATGGCAAGTTGGTGGAGAGTCGGGGGCCTACTGTGTTTGGTGAGTTAGCTTATGTTTTCTTGATTGATGTATTTGCTGACGATGGATAGGTTGGGACTCATGCTTCGAGTACGAGGGCAAAACGTATGCTGAAATGGACAAGAGTGAGAAGAATAAGATAAGCCATCGCGGCAAGGCGCTGGATAAGTTGAAGGAGTGGTTGGCGCAGAAGGTGGATGCGTAGAGGCTGGTAGAACTCACCAATTCAGCCCAAAATGCACGATTGAGTGACCACAATTCTTTCTTTCATTTCGATACCCTCCCCAGTTCAAGCTTCTCCGTTACTCACATTATCCTTCTTCCAATTCTCCACCCACGCCTCTATCCTCTCCAAATTCCCCTCCACATCCTCCGTGCTCTCGCTCTTCAACTCCACCACAATTTCTTCTTTATAGCTTTCGCGCGCCTCGTCTAGCAAAACCTGCATGATCTCGCTATCCATGTTCTGCTCCAGCTTCTTGCCCTTGTAACCTCGCGCCGTCAGCCTGTCGTAAAGTAACGTGGAGTCGCAGCGCAGCACGATGACGAGGTCGATCCAGCGCTCGGGGAAGAGGTCGCATGCGTGCCAGTCGAGGATGTAGCCGCCGTCGGAGTGGAGGGGGAGGGCTTCTAGGTAGTCGAGAAGCTGGGGTATCAGTTAGCAGTTTGATTCCATGACTTGAGTATCATGTGGAAGGAAAGACGCACCTTGTCCTCGTCCACGACCCAGCTTCCAGTCTCCTCGTCTTTGCCCTCGTGGAATCCCTCGTCTTTTACAATCTGGTTGACAGAGATGTGTTTGAAACCTGTCGCTTGCGCTAATTGTTCTGCGTGTGTCGTCTTTCCCACACCAGGAGTACCCGTAACTACGATGTTTGGATTCGTTCGCGCCATGGTGTGCTGAATTGTCGCCAGCGGGTCCGTGGAGTTTGTGGAGGTAATACGAGTGAATGTGGGGCGTCAGAAACCTTCAGAGGCCGTGTAACAAAGCGTCGCTGAATATGACTGTTCAATGAGGCTCAATTACTATCTGATCGATCTCGTCGTCTGTGACCCAGAAGTTGTCGCATTCCCTAGAAATTTACCAGCGCCCGGGGTTTTCCCGATAGGACCCCGCTACCCCGCGCTAGCCATGTTCGTCCACATGGCTTACCTTCGCACAATCTAGTGTTTAACAAAAGTTTGAAGGCCAGCTTTTGGTGGCCGAAATACAATTCCCCCGTCTGTCACATTGAACTGGGCTAACAAGAGGCCTGGGTTACATAGCGATGTAGACATGAGTAAGAGATCGCGCTGGGGGCTCAAGTCACGAATGTACATCATTCACTGCAAAGGGACACACACCATGGGTTGATTCAAAAACAATGTCTCTAGAACTTTTGGGTGCCGTGGGAAACGTGCTAATTCGTTTCTTCTATCAAACAAACTACAACGAGGTTCAAAACTCCACCGAATGACGCCATACATGCTCATGTGTTGAGGAATGTCCAACAATTCGTAAAACATGCTCGACTAAGGAGACGAGAAATGGTGCCACTGGATTGAAGCTCAGGAACAGCTACCTCGCGAGTGTGCGAATCACTGTCGCTAAATACCCGCCTCCCTTTTCCTTCAATGCAGTATTACGCGTATATGAGACTTGCGTGAGGACAAAACGGGGGGTATGGGGATGTAAAGGCCAGATCAACGAGCTGGCGCGGCACTATAGCCACTGAAATGCGTTCTGGTAGATGGGAAGAACATGCCCAACATCCCTAAGGCAAGGAAACCGTGTCCGTAGTTTGAGAAATCTAGCTCTGCTTGCACTCAGCAGCCTCCTGCTTGGGTTTTGTGCCGTCATTCTACTTCTGTTAGCACGTGGTTTGTGGGTTTGAGAAAGGGGTGATATCTCATACCTCGTCATCTGACTCCTCGTCCTCGTCACGGTCGTCGCTAAGCTCGTCCTCGTCCTCATCGTCTTCATCCTCGAACTCGCCCTCGTCGAAGTCCTCGATGTTCTCGTACTGCAGAGCCTCGCCGGTGAACCAGTCGATCGCGCGGGGAATGAGCTTCTCCTTGATGTCCTCACCGAGCTGGTAGTCGAGCTCGAGGCGCTCCTCGATGTCGGAGGCAGCATCGTCGTCCTCGTCCTGTGGGGGCTTGGGCGGGTCGAAGAAGTTGAAGAACGACTCTGTGGGAACGGTCTTCTTGACGACGCGCGTCTGCTTGGTGTCTGCAAATAGTTAGCATACATGATTCGACGTACTGCGAAGTGTCACTCACTCTTATTCCTCTGCTTCTTGCTCTCGATGCGAACAGTGAGGTCCTTGCCAGTCTTCCAGTCGATCTTGTCGCCCTCGGCGTGGTCGTAGATGAAGTCACCACCGTAGCCGTTCTCCTCCTGGTAGAAGTAGGTCTTGGTCACGGTCTTGTTGGTGAAGAACTCGTTCTCGTCAAACTCGAAGATGAGACGGAAGCCGGGGCGGTCGAGGTACTCCATGCGGACGTCAGTCAGAGACTTCAGCGCGGCCTCGTCACGGTCTGTGATCATCTCGGCGAGCGAGATCTGGTTCTTCATGGCGCTGAGCCAGAACTCTGGGATACCCTTGACGTCCTTGCCCTCGTCCTGGTTGAGCTCGGTCTCGGGCTTGTCCTCGTCCTCATCTTCCTCGTCCACCTGCTCGCCCACCTTGACCTGGTCCTCGGAAGGCTCGGTGGCGCCGTTGACGATCTTGGCACGGGTCTCGTAGAGCGGTGTGAACTTGGCGAAGTACTTCTTCTCGAGCAGGAGGACCTCCTCTTGGAACTCAGCCTCGAGCTTGGAGTGCTCCTTCTGTACGCCCTTGAGGCCGGCAACGCGACGGCGGACCGAGGCTGGCAGCGACTCGATGTAGCCGCTTGAGCGGCCGACAAGCGAGCCGAGCTTGTTCTGCATCATGGCGACGAGGGCGGGGTTGGCGGCGAAGAGGCCGGCGGCGGTGCGCTCAAGATCCTCTGCAAAAGGCGAGTTAGCGGTCACGCCCACTTGCGCCGCCCTTCGCGGGGTCGGAGGGGCAGGCAGGCTGTTGCGACTTACCTTCCTTGATGGTGCCGACGCCGGGCTTCTGGGCGTGCGACGATATGGGGGCCGCATTGGCGGGTGTGTTCTGCGGGGTGCTGGTGACAGGAGCGTTAGACTTGGGGACGTCCATCTTGGGCGGTGTGTGTGCGGTCTTGTGTGCGTGTGTGGAAGAGGCTCAAAAAAAGTGTGTTGCGGGGCACCAGGTACTTACGGAGCGGAGATGGAGTCCATCTTCTTGTTGCGGATTGGCTCAGACATCTTGGCGGTTCCCGGTCGTTGATGTGCGGGTGGCGGATTGTTGAGAATGGTCGTGTTGATGGTGAGCGCTCTGCAGAAATGTTCGGCGAGATCAAGAGCGACCCCGTTGTTCGCCTCTCTCGCTGTGTAACTAGTTGCGGCTAGCGAGGGTCGATGGCGGCAGGTTTGTTTGGCTCTCAGTGAATGAAATAAATCGTCCTAGCTCGACGACAAACAGCCTACGAATGGCCAACTTTTGTACAGAGATGGGGGGATTTTGCGAGTGTTGCGAGGGCAGAGCAGGATCGTGTGTGCTATTTGAATGCAAGGTTTACCGCTTCTTGCTGCCCGCTGGCACGTGTGGTGGCCACCCAACCTTGCTACATACATACACCACGATACAGCGACTCAGACCACGGCTACCTATGGAAGCGACACACGGAGCACGCACACGCCGCAGGCTATCGCAGCAGACTTTTCGAGCCCACGGCCGACCTTGGCCGCTTCATGGGTTGGAGTGGTGAGCAAACTGTCTAGCAACCTAGTCCGCTGCCGCCCAGTACCGTGTCCGCGCAGTGATGCGATGCATCGTCGGATGACTGCTGCTGGCGTTGTGCTCTTATGCACGCTGTTTCCGACGCCAGCTAACTGTGCAGCAGCAGCGCTCGATACGAGCAGCAAACTGCATGCGGTCCGTTTCCAACGGTTTCTCCAGCTACATCCTGGTCTCAGAGCCTGCATCCTAGCCGCACCTGCCCTTCTAGAACGATCGTGGAAGGCGGGACTGTTACCCTGACAATTCTCCTACGCCATTGCACTTGCCTCGGTCCTGAAAAGGAAAGCGCCATCTGGTCAGGGTGAATTCGTGCTGGTACGTCAGTCAAGGCATTCTGTCCAGCGAGTCGCTCCACCATTTTCTCCGATACACACTCATGCACAGGCCATTGTCTGCCCATGATCACAGCAAGAAAAGTCAGACTTTAGTACACAGCGGTGACATCCGTTCTACCTACGCAAGCTTCTATGGGTATCAATAAGTCTGAAACTGCTTCAACCTTCTTGTTGCCAGCGCAGCAAAACACGCGCAACAGGCTCCAATGAAAAGACAAACAGCAATCGCATTCGGGCCGTCCGTCGAATGATGTTCTTCTGGCGGTGCCTCTGAGAGCTCAGGGCTCTTACCAGGCTCGAGTATTGAGAAGACAACCCACGATATCCCCGTCCCGACGAACTGCGGCAGCGTCGTGTACAAGTTCATGATGCCTAGGTATTTGCCTGTGTCGCCGCCACCTGAGCTGCTCGCTTCCTTGCTCGCTTCGTCTAGACCGCCGTTGATGTGGAGAGGAATCGGTGATTCGAGCTCGACTGAGTTGCGTCCGACGCGAGAGTATGCATGGCCGTTGGCTTGTGTGATGCGGTTGATCTCCACTCCGAGAAAGGCGAAGGGCGCCCAACAGGCCACTGACCACGATCTACTGTCATTAGCCCCAATTTTTACAATGCGTTGTGATACACTTACACTCCGCAGATTGCGATGATAAAGGTTGCAGCACGCAAGCTTCTGACAAACGGCGCGAAGATCATGGAGCTGGCGAAGAGGCAGTGCGCAATGGTCCATGCAGTGAGCAGTGACGGCTTGTATTTTTCGACGCCAGCCACAACGGTGGATAGGCCTTTGGGTGGTCGAGGAGTAAAGCCATTGGCTTTCTCGTCTTCTGGCGACTTCACGAAGAACGGCAGCAACACAGACATCACGAATGTTATGATGCTGAAGCAGATCAGAGCCGAGGAACCAATGCGCCCGACTTTACCTGTCAAATCGCCTGCCGCCTTGACATCTGCGGGGGCGTCGTAGCGCAAGTATACTTCGCCAACCCAGGTCGTGCTGTAGAAAAGGAAGGGAAACCATCCTAGCATGCAATTAGTACCCATAACATGAACAGATACCCGTGATAACATACCTATCCATGCCCAGAATTGCACATAGCAGATTGCCTGTATGCCTCTCGGCAAGTCCATTGCCGTCTTTGCGATTGTCTGCAGCACCTCAACAGGACTAATCTTCTCTTGCGCCTCATCAATGACCCTGACCCTCTCCGTCACCGCCCAACTCGTCACACCCACAGCCATACACAGCGTCAGCGCCGCGACAGCCGTGAGCTGCTTGAACTGTGTATCTCCCAGCATTGGTCCAAAAACACTTCTCAAGTCGATCGCGCCAGCTCCGTATCCAATCAACGAGCCCACGGCAACCATGCGACTCGCCCAACTACTCCCTTGTTGTTGCTTCGCAATCGGTAGCGTGTCCACAATCAGCCCTCTACAGCTCCCTTGTACAGCATTGATTGCAAAGTCAATGCCATAGATGCTCAACACGGCCAGCACAATTGTCTTGCTCTTCGCGCTGGCCTCGTCTTTCACGAAGTACCGCACCACCTCTTTCGTCCAGCCCAGCAGCAGCAGGAACATGGATACGAGTATCGTGCCGCCGAACATATAGGGTCTCCTCCGTCCCCAGCGCGATGTCGACCGGTCCGCTACGACGCCCACGATGGGCTGCATGATCAAGCCGCTGAGAGGGCCAGCGACCCATACGAGGCTGATTTTCGACTTCGTGAGGCCGAGCTCGAGGAGGTAGGGAGTGCAGTAAGTCATCTCGACATTCCACGTGAATCTACCAAGCTTGGTCAGAACAACGCGGGGCTTGAGACTTTGGGACTTACTGCAACCCAATCAAAGACGCAGTCAACAGCGCCATGCGCACACTCTCACTCGCGCCCTTGACCGCGGGCGTCCCCCTCCATCGCGCAACCGACGGCATCCTCTTTCCCGATCCTCGTCCAGAAACAAAAGTCGCGTGCGCAAAGTTCAAGCTTAGGGAAACGCGGTAAGTGGCATTGGGCGGTTGTCACGAGACAGAAAGAGCGAGCGGAGGAGACAGGAACTTCAAGCGCAAGTTAAATACATTGGTGAAAACGTAACTGCATAACTCTATGTGCGGCTGCAAGGGGAGAGTTTGAGGGGGAACGTAAGCCCTTCATTGCTTGGCTTTGGGAGGGAGCATGCTGGACCCTGGATGCGCGGGCCGTTGTAGGGACCGAGGACGGTTGATTCGGTCCAGCGCGGAATTGCGGCCGGTGACATTTTTGACACTTCGGACGATGGACTTGAGCACCTTCACTCGCCTTTACTTGAGATGCTTTTTCTTTTTTTATGAATTGATGAACATCTGTTGCAAAGGCGAATCGCGACAGCCGCGCGTCGTAAGCAATTGGGTCCACTGTATGAACCGCCTTATCCAGCTGGGCGTGTGGTATGAGCGCGGACTACCGGTATGGCCTATGCATATGAGAGCGACGTCATGAGTATGATTCCTGTTCAGATACTCCCGCTACCACATTACGATATATGCAATAGATCCAATACATGTCCTTGGTACTCATCATGGGTGAAACGGGGCAATGCATACACTCACCTTAACTTGAATCGTAGCTAGAAAGTCGATGACTATCTCAAGGCAGCAAAACAGAAGCTGAAGACCTGTATATACCATTGGACAAAAGGAAGTCGGGTACTGTAGCATATGCTTATCGAGAAGCGGCATAAGACATGCCTTATATACCGTCCTATATACATCCTTCATGGGGCGACTCCAAGCCTCTGCGTATGGTTCATGAAAGGGTGTTGCTGGGACTGTGAAGCGAGATGTAGTCGTTGTAATGGCACTGAGCGAGTGGGCCTAGTCGAGGTGGTGCTGACCCAAGCAATGTATAGTATGTGTAGAACGATTGGCGTAAGACCGCATCTTGACAAAAGAGTCGTTTCAAAATATCTCTCAGGCACGAAGGACAAGCATTGAGGGAGAGTACACAGCTGATGGAATTGGAATCAACGCGAATTGGGTCTCGACGCATCGTTTGGTATGCGACGCTGTAGGAGTCCATTGCCTCGATGTCGGTCGTGTTGCGAGGTGTTTGCAAGACATCGGTCTGCGACAAGACCTAAAGGTCACTGCTCTGTGCGCATTAGCTTGTCCATTTCCCAATTGCGCACATTATGAGATCCTAAATGTAATCCGCATCACAGAGGCCAAACGTGGGACGGTTGATGTTTGATCATTTTTGATTGATCTTGGAAGGAATCTTGATTGATTTCGCCATTGTCATGGATTTTCCGAAAACAATGACACCGTGAACCAGCCTGAACATGCCATGAGAAAGAGGACGAGCCTGAATGTCTCTGCTGCCATTCTCTCGCTCTTTGCCCGAGTTTTGCGCCGTGTCACCCTCCACTCCTTCGCTCATCTATCGTTCGTTTCCATACCCAGAGTCGTGACGGGAATTATATCGAAGAAGGGTAAAGCATGACGCGGACAGAGGCACCGAAAGACTTGGGAGGCAGGTTGGACCTGAACTTGGCGCGAACGGCACCGCTGTTTCCGTGTGGCCGGGTGACCTTGCCCCAGATGACGCGGATCTTGGAGCCCTGGATGGCCTTCTGAGCACGGTAGACATCTGCGAAGCCGTTAATCCTCCATTCCATTGTGCGCGTTCGGGTTCAAGTGTACGTACAGGCTACGCGCTTGCCACAGTACCAGTTTGCCGCCTCGGTGCTGTCAACGCCCTCGAGCTTCAACAGCGAAGTGCCGGGGTTGGTGTTGCGCTTTCCTCGCTGGTAGCTGTGGTTGTTAGTGATACAGGAATTGCATGTCGCGGCGGAGCATGCTCACGAAATGTGCTTTCCCTTGACATAGAGGCGGTGGGACTTCTCAGACATGGCGAACGATTTGCTTCCGGGTAATGTGGGAGAAGGGTATCGAGACCGTGGTCGTGATGTTGCTGCTGGTTAGTCTGGGGTCTTCGATTGTCGCTGCTCGAAATCGACGAAATTGACGAGGAAGCGAGTGGGCACTAGCAGCTTGGCGCTCCGCCGCTCACCACAAGGTTTCCCGTGACCATTGGAAGGTGCCCATGTGCACAACTCCAAATCACCACGCAGTGGCGATTTCGTGCCTGCTCTGCACCTACAGCATGAGCTGATTGTCATTAGCGCGAAGTTATTGCAAGCTCCTAGAGGAGCGTGGATGTATTCAAGGCTCTGAGATACTCTACCCAATTCTATCAGCAATCCTGGAACATATACAGGGTACATCTTCCTCAGTCTCTTGCTACCGTGTTTCTCTTAATTGCACGTCAATGAGCACATACGTTCTCCAGCTCGTGTTCGCCATAACTCAAGACATTGATAGTCATGCCAATCTACGCAGCGCCTGCGAAGTACGTGCATGAGTTACATATTGCACGACCTAGTGCTGTTTGCTTCCGCTTGTTTCTGCCAGTGATCCGAATGGTGCAAGTACAGCGAGCGACTGTTTGAGCCTATCAGCACTGCGCGACCTATATAACGATAGGGCTCTTACCAGGCGAACCGTATTGACAGCCTAACTCAGTTCCCGTATACCTCCAGGCTCTCTTGTGGAGGAAGGGGAGAGTGATGGCTGGTGTGGATGAGATCCATGGCGCACCAGCTGCACAGCTTTACTCCTACCAAGTCTGCTTCCTTTCCAAAAATTGCCCAAGAGAATCATACCCTAATGGCACATAATTTGAGGTCGCTTTGGGTGCGGCCATACCGAAATCTCACGCCTGTCAACTAATTTGCTTCCATAGCCTTGCAAACTGAAGTCAGCCGATGATGACCGCAATATGAGAACCGCCGGTCTAATGCAAACACCGAGCTCGTAATACACAACCACCTCCGCGCGCCATGTGCTAATTACCAACGGCAGAAGTCCGACCTCGTGCAAGTTCTCCAAAAGCGATGCTTATTGGTCGACAGCAACAATCTGAACCTAAAACAGCTGTACATGGTTATACTGAGTTTGGGACGTGCCACTTCTCACATTATCCCGCCCCCAGACGTGCTTTGGGAGCCCCTGAATTCGGAGCGTGAGCAGCAGAGCGGGGCACCAAAGCGCACGCGTACGCTACCTTCACAGCGCTGCGACAACAGTGAAACAAGGCCGAATTTTCGGACAAATGTCAGATGATTGAGATCTCGGTCAGCTTCTGTGAGCTTTGTCATGCACTTCCCTCGCGCGTGAGAAGCTGCCGCAGCATAAATGTAGGTCATGGTGGGGATTCGTCCGCGACCACCGGTTTTAAGGGTCCGGCCAGCATTGTTGTAAGATCTGACTGGCGCCGGAGTTGTGCTTCGCGAGACGTGTTGTGCCGCTAAGTGATGCTTGATAACTTGGATGCCTCCTCAAGGCTCTTGTAAAAGACGTCAAGGCCTCGCTTTGAGACCTGTCGTGACTTTCTCTCTAATCGCTGTTGAGCACTGCTGCACTTGGAGAGGCGACGGACGACAATACGTCAAGAAGACCAGAACGGCCGCTAGACGCAGGGCCTCTGACCCCACCACCGAAGCTTTTCCTTCAAACAACACAGCCCCTCCGCTCCTTCCGCCATTCCTCTGACGTCTTGTTCGTCCTAACCTCCGATTGATTTCGAAAGCCCCCAATTGACCTCCGCCCCTCACCATCGCCCTCCCCGCGCAGCATTCGCAGTCTCCCCCCATCTGCTATCATGGCTGACACTGTTATTCAGCCTAAGCACGATGAGCTCACCGCTGGGTAGGTCTTTTCCCACTCCCGGCTATGATTTCCGGGGCTCCCGGATGTGCATGCCCATTGTATTTTGATTCTGAGCCTTTTCGTGCACAATATGGGTTCCGCGTTCTGGTGGAGGGGCAGCTCCCAAATGTGGAGAGCGCGACTTCAAAGCATACGAGACACGACGGCTAATCATCCTTCCTACGCAGCAACATGGAGCTCAAGGACAACACCATCATAGTCGTTCTAGGCGCGTCTGGCGATCTGGCAAAGAAGAAGACTGTGAGTACTCGAGGGACGATAATATCTGCCACAAGACTGACCTCAAGCAGTTCCCCGCGCTTTTTGGCCTCGTAGGTACCACGTCTGCAGCCCCCCGCGCCCAAAATTGACAGTCTGTAGCACCGCAACAACTTCCTCCCGAAGAACAGTCGCATCGTCGGATATGCACGAACGAAAATGGACCACGACGAGTACCTCAAGCGGGTCAAGTCGTACATCAAGACCCCCACAAAAGAGCTTGAGAAGCAACTCGAGGAGTTCTGCGGCTTCTGCACATACGTGTCTGGCCAGTATGACAAGGATGAGTCCTTCCAGGATCTCGAGAAGCACCTCAAGGACCTCGAGAAGGGCCGCAAGGAGACCAACAGGATATTCTACATGGCGCTCCCTCCCAGTGTCTTCATCACAGTCTCGCAGCACCTGAAGCGCAACTGCTACCCAAAGAATGGCATTTCTCGTGTTATCGTATGTTGTCCGCATTCAGTCATTCCAATTTGCAGCTAATCGTGGAGCAACAGGTCGAGAAGCCCTTCGGCAAAGATCTGCCCAGCTCCCGTGAGCTTCAGAACGCGCTTGCACCAGACTGGACCGAAGATGAGCTCTACCGTATTGATCACTACCTGGGCAAGGAAATGGTCAAGAACATCCTCATTCTCCGATTCGGTAACGAGTTCTTTGGCGCCACATGGAACAGGAACCACATCGACAACGTGCAGGTACGGGACACATGCGATCACGGAGTTCGACCGCTAACAAGGTTAGATCACATTCAAGGAGCCTTTTGGCACAGAGGGACGGGGCGGCTACTTCGACGAGTTTGGCATCATCCGCGATGTCATGCAAAACCGTAAGTCAACCCGTGAATAATCATGTAGGCACGACTAACAGGCCCAGATCTGTTGCAAGTCCTCACTCTCCTCGCCATGGAGCGACCAATCTCCTTCTCCGCCGAAGACATTCGTGACGAGAAGGTCCGCGTCCTTCGTGGCATGGCTGCGATCGAGCCAAAGAACGTGATCATCGGCCAGTACGGGAAGTCTCTTGATGGCACGAAGCCCGGCTACAAGGAGGATGACACCGTCCCCAAGGACTCTCGATGCCCTACCTTTGCCTCGATGGTCGCATACATCAAGAACGAGAGGTGGGATGGTGTACCTTTCATTCTGAAGGCAGGAAAGGCCCTCAACGAGCAGAAGACCGAGGTGCGCATCCAATTCAAGGATGTCACTTCAGGCATCTTCAAGGACATCCCCCGGAACGAACTCGTCATTCGTGTGCAGCCGAACGAGAGTGTGTACATCAAGATGAACTCGAAACTGCCCGGTCTCACCATGCAGACTGTTCTCACAGAGCTCGACCTCACCTACAGGCGGCGCTTCTCCGACCTGAAGATCCCAGAGGCCTACGAATCACTCATTTTGGATGCGCTCAAGGGTGACCACTCCAACTTTGTCCGTGACGATGAGCTTGACGCTAGCTGGAGAATCTTCACCCCTCTGCTACACTACCTCGACGACAACAAGGAGATCATTCCTATGGAGTACCCCTACGGTAAGCTCTAAATGGAAATTCGTGTCTACTTCTATTGCTAATCATGTCCCTAGGATCTCGCGGCCCCGCGGTGCTTGATGACTTCACGTCATCTTACGGCTACAAATTCAGCGACGCAGCAGGTAGGACCTCACCTCTGTGACAGCTTGTCAATGTACTGACCAATTTACAGGCTACCAATGGCCCATGAACGAGCAAAAGTTGTAAAATGCGCTCACGCGTATACGAGTCGGGAACATTGGAACCTTCGTTAGGAAGTTGTTCAGGATTAACGAACTTTGGGCGGTTGCATGACACCACCAAGGAGCAAATATTAGTCTCAACACACATAGATAATGAATGCCATGGCTCTTCATCGCAAACCAGATTTCCCCTTTAGCCTCTTCTTCGGGGTTTTGCTTGCCTGCAAAATACACTATTGCTGGCGCCTCATCAATGCCCCGAAAGCGGAGCATCGCACAAGCCACCATCAGCATTTTGGTGATGGAGGGGCTAGCGCGATTGCATCATGCGGCGCGTCAAGAAATTTTGTAGACTCGACTTTGATGGAGTCATATGTTGCTGTCAGCTTTGCTTTGTCAAACACAAATCGGCCCAGCATATACTTTGTGTTAGAGTGGAGACTTGTTGACTGGTTCCTGTTGTCGCTGTTCCTTGTCACTGCGGTCATCCTTTCATTGATGCTGCACTTGCCATCGCAATAAGCCCTCATCACCTAATTTTCCGCAGCAAGATTTCAACACCGACCTAAGGTCTTATCTCTACTTATACCTGGAACCTCTTAGCACCTTCCGGATCGTGCAACCAGATTGAGTTGTAACACCCCGCCCGAGCGTGCTCCGCAAACTCCGTGCACATCATGACACCTCCACAAGACATCGCGGGCAGCCTCGCACGCAGTGTTTCCAACAGCCTAAACCTCAGTACAAGCCCGAGCCTATCCTTCCATAGCCCGCCTTCGACATTTCGACAACCGCCTTCCGGAAGCTTCCAAGATGGTCGCAATGGTAGTGTGCCCGCGCTTTCACATGCATCGCAACTGGCAAAACAGCTGAAGCCGTTCGACACGAAGGATTTCAAAGTACTGTTGTTGGAGAACGTCAACGATGCTGGTGTCGATATCTTGAAGGGACAGGGCTACCAAGTCGAGGCTTTGAAGAGTAGCCTGCCAGAAGACCAGTTGATTGAGAAGATTCGCGATGTGCACGTCATTGGTATTCGCTCTAAGACCAAGCTCACGAAGAGGGTGCTGGAAGAGGCGAAGAACTTGATTGTCATCGGTTGCTTCTGCATTGGCACGAACCAGGTCGATCTCCAGACCGCTGCGCAGAAGGGCATCGCCGTCTTCAACTCGCCCTTCAGCAACTCGCGCTCCGTCGCCGAACTCGTCATCGCCGAGATCATCGTGCTCGCCCGCCAACTCGGCGACCGCTCGAACGAACTTCACAATGGCACCTGGAACAAGGTCAGCAAGGGCTGCTGGGAAATTCGTGGCAAGACACTGGGCATAGTCGGCTACGGACACATTGGCAGTCAGCTAAGTGTCCTGGCAGAGTCGATGGGCATGAGCGTCATCTACTACGACGTCTTGACCATGATGGGTCTGGGCACTGCGCGGCAGGTGGCTACGCTGGACGAGCTGTTGCAACAGGCTGACTTCGTCTCACTACATGTACCAGCGACTGCCGATACCAAGGACCTCATCGGCGCCGAAGAGCTGGCAAAGATGAAGGATGGCAGCTACCTCATCAACAACGCGCGTGGCACCGTCATCGACATCCCTGCCCTCATTGAAGCCTCGCGCTCAGGAAAGATTGCTGGCGCTGCCATCGATGTGTTCCCCAACGAGCCTGCTGGCAACGGTGACTACTTTGCGAATGACCTGAACTCGTGGACCAAGGATCTGGTCGGTCTCAAGAACATGATCCTGACGCCACATATTGGTGGCAGCACTGAGGAGGCCCAGAGTGCGATTGGTGTCGAGGTCAGCACAGCGCTGGTGCGATATGTCAACGAGGGCACCACGTTGGGTGCGGTCAACTTGCCCGAGGTCAACCTGAGGAGCTTGACACATGACGAGCCAAACAGCTTGCGAGTCATCTACATCCACAAGAATGTACCTGGTGTGCTGCGGCAAGGTAAGTCGAAATGGTCGAACCTAAGCCAGAAAGTGAGGCTAACGTGCGGGCAGTGAACAACGTGCTTCTCCACCACAACATCGAGAAGCAGATGTCTGACTCAAGGGGCGAAGTCGCCTACCTTATGGCGGATATCAGCGATGTCAAGGAAGAGGAGATTAGAGATCTCTTCCAGAGCCTGGAAGAGCTTTCCTGTGAGTAGTCCCTTTGTTGAGCAAGAACGTTGACTAACAGAAGCAGCTTGCATCCGAACCCGGGTTCTGTACTAGAGAAGGGCGGGTGTCTAGTTTCAGGATGTTCCCACAACATTGGCAGCGTGTTCTCCAACTCGCAGTAGGATAGACAGGCAAAAGCAAAAGCAAAAGCAAAAGCATTCAACATGGCGTTGTCAAGATAATCGATCTCGGGATACACGGGCGGATCTGGGCGCATAGAGGTGATTTTACCATAGCAAATGCGAGAATCTGATAAAGCTACGTCGTTGTTTCAGCATGCGGGTGCCACGCAAGAAACAGCGGTAGACGCCGGGCTTCGAAACGTTGGCAGCGTCTTGACGTCGATTACGTGTGGGACACCAATGCCCCGCTTGGCCTTTAGGCTGGTCGACTACTTTGGTGAGGTGTGTGTGTGAGCAAGTTCAGCCATCGAGGGTGGCACAACATGTGCTCGAGGCGGTTCGACTTTTCCCGGTGGAGACTGCAGCATGGCCCTCTGAGTGCGTCTGTGGTGAGACGACTTCATGCGCGGCTCCAGGTGTTCTGCGTGGGCTTGAGCCAATGCCCCGTCTGTATGGCTGCGTCTCCTGCGTCTGGCTCGTGCGGCAAGCGGGACACATGGGCGGTGAGACTAGCGTGCCTTCCATTTCCTGAGAGGTTCGACACCGCCAGCATGCCGAAGACTCAACACGCACACAATTCCCTCCGCCATGCACCTGACGCTGTGACTGCGGCGATCTTGCACGCTGTCTCTTTCACTCCCAGCGGCCGCCCCCAGATTTAGCGAGCGGGAGTCCGTATAGCCTTTTGCAGCAGGAGTCTTGGACCCTGACTTGCTCCCACCACACGAGGAGAGGAGAAGAGAGGAGAGGGAGCGGGACACGACGACCACGACGACCACGACGACCACCACCATGGCGCACATCTACGAGAACGGCACCCGGGCATGGCAGCCCGACCCCACCGACGGCTGGGTTGCCTCCGAGGTTGTCGACAAGCAGATTGAGGGGGACAAGGTGAAGCTGGTGTTCCAGCTCGAGAACGGCGAGGTACGCACCACACGACGAGGAGGGGCCACGCCCACACGTGAAGAACCCACGGCTGACGATGCACCGCACAGAAAAAAACCGTTGAGACGACCCTTCTCGCCATCCAGACCGGCAACGACCCCAACTTGCCCCCGCTGATGAACCCGGCCATGCTCGAGGCCAGCGATGATTTGACCAACTTGTCCCATCTCAACGAGCCGGCTGGTATGCTTGCGCCCACTGCCTGAACCGACCAGGGCATACTGACTGTCCACAGTGCTCCAGGCCATCAAACTGCGCTATCTGCAGAAGGAGATCTACACATACTCGGGTATCGTGCTGATTGCAACGAACCCCTTCGCTCGGGTCGACTCGCTCTATGTACCGGGCATGGTGCAGGTGTATGCCGGCAAGCAGCGTTCCTATGGCGCACCGCATTTGTTCGCCATTGCAGAAGAGGCTTTTGCGTACGTCACAATCCCCATACTCCCTTTACCCCACGTCCTTGGCTAACTCCGCCAGCGACATGTTGCGGGACCAGAAGAACCAGACCATCGTCGTTTCTGGTGAATCCGGAGCTGGCAAAACCGTCAGTGCCAAGTACATCATGCGATACTTCGCCACCCGCGAGTCCCCGGACAACCCAGGCAGGCGGAGAGGCAAAGCCGACTCGATGAGTGAGACCGAAGAGCAGATTCTGGCGACTAATCCCATCATGGAGGCTTTTGGTAACGCGAAGACGACCAGGAACGACAACTCGTCCCGTTTCGGTAAATACATAGAGATTCTGTTCAACAAGCAGACGGACATTATCGGCGCCAAGATCAGGGTCTACTTGCTGGAACGCTCAAGACTGGTCTTCCAGCCGCTTAAGGAGCGAAACTACCACGTCTTCTACCAGCTGATTGCCGGTGCTACTGACGCAGAACGCGAGGAGCTGTCCCTCAGGCCCGTCGAGGAATTCAGCTACCTCAACCAAGGAAGCGCACCCGTTATCGACGGTGTAGACGACAAGGCTGAGTTCAATGCGACACGGGAGTCCCTCACCAAGGTTGGCGTACCACCAGAAACCCAGTCCGGCATTTGGCGCTTGCTTGCCGCGCTGCTGCATATCGGAGACATCAAGATCACAGCCACACGCACAGACTCGAATCTCGCCCCAGACGAGCCAGCCTTGGTCAAGGCTTGCGCATTGCTTGGTATAGATGCAAGCAGCTTCGCCAAATGGACTGTCAAGAAGCAGCTCATCACAAGAGGAGAGAAGATTGTCTCGAACTTGACCCAGCAATCAGCCATCGTTGTACGTGACTCTGTCGCCAAGTTCATCTACTCCAGCATGTTCGACTGGCTCGTTGAGCGCACCAACGAGAGTCTTGCCACCGAGCAGATTCTCGCCCAAGCCCAGACCTTCATTGGTGTCCTGGATATTTACGGTTTCGAGCATTTCGCGAAAAACTCTTTCGAGCAATTCTGTATCAACTACGCCAACGAGAAGCTGCAACAAGAATTCAACGCCCACGTCTTCAAGCTTGAACAGGAAGAGTACGTGCGCGAACAAATTGACTGGCAGTTCATCGACTTCGCAGACAACCAGCCGTGTATCGATCTCATCGAGGGCAAGCTGGGTGTTCTGTCCCTGCTTGACGAAGAGTCTCGCTTGCCCATGGGCTCTGACGAGCAGTTCGTCACCAAGTTGCACCACAATTTCTCTGGTGACAAGCACAAGTTTTACAAGAAGCCCCGGTTTGGAAAGTCCTCTTTCACTGTCTGCCATTACGCAGTCGACGTCACATATGAATCTGATGGCTTCATCGAGAAGAACAGGGATACCGTCCCTGACGAGCACATGGAAGTCCTCAAGGCCTCCAGTAACAAGTTCTTGCTCGAAGTCTTGGATGTAGCTGCACTGATCCGAGAGAAGGAGACCGCCTCCACTCAGTCCGCCAAGCCCGGTGCCACCATGTCCGCTGGCCGTAGAATTGCAGTGAACAGGAAACCTACGCTCGGTGGCATCTTCAAAGCCTCCCTAATCGAGCTGATGCACACTATCAACTCAACCGATGTTCACTACATTCGCTGCATCAAGCCCAACGAAGCCAAGGCTGCTTGGCAGTTTGACGGCCCTATGGTTCTCAGTCAATTGCGAGCTTGTGGTGTTCTTGAGACCGTCAGAATTAGTTGCGCAGGTTACCCAACAAGATGGACCTACGAGGAGTTCGCTCTTCGATACTACATGTTGGTTAGGTCAAACGAATGGACTCCGGAAATTCGAGACATGGCTACCGCTATCTTGAAGAAGGCTCTGGGTGCCGGCAAGAACGATGGCACCGACAAGTACCAGATGGGTCTGACAAAAATCTTCTTCCGCGCCGGTATGCTTGCGTTCCTCGAGAACCTCCGAACGGCCAGACTCAACGACGCCGCCATCATGATCCAGAAGAACCTCCGCGCTAAATACTACCGCCGTATCTACATGGAGATGCGCGAGGCTGTTGTATCTGTCCAATCCTTGGCTAGGGGTTTCATGGCAAGAGAGCGTGCCGAGGACGCCAGGCAGGTTCGCGCCGCAACAACCATCCAGCGGATCTGGCGCGGCAGCAAGGTTCGCAAAGAGTTCCTCATCATCCGGCAGTCAGTCATTGCACTCCAGGCTCAGGCCAAGGGAAGGTTACTCAGGCAGGCTATTATGGACCGCCAGTGGCTGCGAGCTGCCCTCATCTGTCAACGCAGCTGGCGATCACAGAAATTGCTCAAGGACTGGAGGAACAAGAGGAAGAGTGTCATCATGGTTCAGAAGCTGTGGAGAGGAAAGCAGGCTCGCAAGCAGTACAAGACCTTGCGTGCCGAGTCTCGCGATCTCAAGAACATCTCCTACAAGCTGGAGAACAAGGTCGTCGAGCTCACCCAGACTCTTGGTTCGATGAAGGAACAGAACAAGTCTCTCAAGTCGCAAGTGGAGAACTACGAAAACCAGATCAAGTCCTACAAGGAACGAAGTCGTACCCTCGAGAACCGTCAAAAGGAGTTGCAAGCCGAGGCCAACCAGGCTGGCATTACTGCAGCCAAACTGAGCCAGATGGAGGACGAGTACAAGAAGCTACAGGCAAGCTACGACGAGAGCAATGCAAAGATGCGCCACCTGCAGGAAGAAGAGAAGGAACTCCGCGCCTCGCTCAAGAGGACAACCGACGACTTGGAGCAGTCAAAGAGGAGGAGCAACGTCACCGAAACCGAGAAGCTTACCCTCCGACAACAGCTTGCCGAGCTGCAGGAGCAGATGGAATTGATGAAGCGCAATGGGCCCATCAACGGCGAGCTTTCAAATGGGCACGCACCCCTGGCTGCCAGCGGCTTCCTCAAGATGGTCACTTCAAAGACACCCAAGAGGCGAAGCGCCGGGCCCGATACCCGCGATCTTGTCGACCGCTTCAGTGCCACATACAACCCGCGACCCGTCTCCATGGCTCCTGGCACCTCTGCGCACAGGCAGAACCTTTCTGGTTCGACTTTCGCCCACTTCGATAACGTCGAGGCTGAGCTTGAGTCTATCCTTGCTGACGAGGACATGCTGAACGATGAGGTCACTCTTGGTCTGATCAAGAACCTGAAGATCCCATCGCCAACCTCGCAACCACCCCCTACCGACAAGGAGGTTCTGTTCCCAGCTTACCTTATCAACCTCGTCACCTCGGAGATGTGGAACAATGGCTTCGTGAAGGAGTCTGAGCGTTTCCTGGCGAACGTCATGCAGTCGATTCAGCAAGAAGTCATGCAGCATGACAGCGATGATGCGATCAACCCCGGCGCCTTCTGGCTTAGCAACGTCCACGAGATGTTGTCCTTTGTCTTCCTTGCCGAGGACTGGTACGAGCAACAGAAGACGGACAACTACGAGTATGATCGTCTACTCGAGATCGTCAAGCACGACTTGGAAAGTCTTGAGTTCAACATTTACCACACCTGGATGAAGGTGCTCAAGAAGAAGCTGCAGCGCATGATCATTCCTGCTATCATCGAGTCGCAGTCACTTCCTGGATTCGTTACGAACGAGTCTAACCGCTTCCTCGGCAAGCTTTTGCAAGGCAGCAACACGCCTGCCTTCAGCATGGACAACCTCCTCAGTCTGCTGAACAGCGTTTACAAGGCCATGAAGGCTTACTACCTTGAGGACTCAATCATCACTCAATGCGTCACCGAGCTCCTCCGTCTCGTTGGCGTTACCGCTTTCAACGACCTTCTCATGAGGAGAAACTTCCTTTCGTGGAAGCGTGGACTTCAAATCAACTACAACATCACTCGTATCGAGGAGTGGTGCAAGTCCCACGACATGCCTGAGGGCACACTCCAGCTTGAGCACCTCATGCAAGCTACCAAGCTCCTTCAACTGAAGAAGGCTACTCTCAACGACATTGAGATCATCCAGGATATTTGCTGGATGCTGAGCCCGAACCAGATTCAGAAGCTTCTCAACCAGTACTTGGTTGCCGACTACGAGCAGCCCATCAATGGCGAGATCATGAAAGCTGTCGCTTCGCGAGTAACCGAGAAGAGCGACGTTCTGCTGTTGACAGCAGTTGACATGGAAGACTCGGGCCCGTACGAGATTGCGGAGCCCCGTGTCATTACTGCACTAGAGACATACACGCCATCTTGTAAGTATCCCACATTTACCAAAAGCATCGTTCACGCTAAAGAAATATCAGGGCTCCAAACTCCACGCCTCAAGCGCCTCGCCGAGATCGTCTCCCAACAAGCCATCGCTCAACAAGAGAAGATGGACTACGACGGCGACGACGACGATGTCACCAACGGCACCAACGGCGATGGCATGATGAATGGCAACGGCAACGGCATTCACGAGCATGACACCATCCAGGAGGAGATTGCCGCGTAGATGGCAGCGCACTAGATTTACGACGCCACGAAATCATCATTGTACGTGTAAGTCTTTTTCTCTTCTTCGCTGAAAAAGAGGGGACTGTTGGGGGAGGGGCCTTTTTGGGTAGAATGTGTAATGTGACCAACTTTTTTTCTTTTTGTGGAATGTGGATGAAGGGATGGATGGGTACTTGGGGATATGAGATTATTGATTACTACGACGGAAATGAAAGGACGTTTGCATTGACTGCGAAACTGCAAAATCGTTGGATGTAATGTGATGAGTGAGATTTAGGTATTATTTTGCTGAGCTGAACTGAATTGGATTGCGTAACGCCCTTCTCTTCCCGCAGCCGCAAGCCTATTCCCTGTCTTCGTGAACAACGGCGCGTATCCCAGTGCCTTCAAACCCCATAGTGAGGTTATCTCTACGCTCCACATCCTCCTTCAGTATCTCGTCGCGCGCGAAGCGGAACCGATCAGCTAGCATAGAGCGATTGTAAGAGTAGCTTCCGCACACGCAAGGTTGATCCCAAGAAATTATCTCGCACCCTTCGAAAAGCGTCACAAGATGCTTAATCTAAAAGCAGCAAATGCTACTCCGCTCGCGCATCCCAGCGTGTATCTTCGACATGAAGCGCCCTGCGCCAGATTAGCATACCGGAAGGGCGACGGCAAAGCTGTGTGAAGTGGATAGCTACATACATACATGGCATCGTCGTACGTAAACATGCCTGGCATGCAAGAACCCGATTAGATCAGTGAAGGTGTGGTCATTGAATTATTTATGGCATTTCTCATAAGATGCGTTGTATTTCTTTCGTGTACAATATGGCTACTTCTTCATGTTCCGCATCCTTCACCCTACCAGATTTTTCCCCACCAGTCTTGAACCCTCAATCGCTCTCGCCCTCATCCGTGTCTGGCATTTCCTCATCCCCGCCCTGACCTTGTTGCCCCAGCTGGTTGAGTAGGAGCCCGCTGATAGCACCGCCAGCGCTATTGAAAATGCCATGCTGGACAGGAGAGACTGCTTGAGGACTTCCTACTTCCGTGGGTGGGTAGTTGGCATCGAATGACGCGTTCTGGTTCACAGGCGTCGAGGTGCCGGGGCTGTCTGAGTGCTGGAAGAAATTGCCGGGCCCATGTGAGCGAGCAACTCGAGGAGACGTCTGTATCACTCGTGGAGTACT
>Ga0265780_10002137_pt1 | contig 27227 bp, 24 predicted proteins | sample P1T30metagenome_FD_192432 | JGI IMG/M metagenome (GOLD analysis project Ga0265780, IMG submission 192432) | Plant litter microbial communities from East Loma Ridge, Irvine, California - P1 T30 | ecosystem: Environmental > Terrestrial > Plant litter > Unclassified | place: USA: California...
TAGTGCTCTTGATAACGCATAACAGGCCGCAGCTATAGCGCTGTTGCTAACCGGAAATCACGTTGCTACAAACATATAGCTCCTATCTAACTGCCTGCTTTCTATCGTCCGCGTTTGCGATCTTCTATCCTTCTTATCGTGCGTTTGTAACCTACCCACAAGCTTCTATTACTTTAGCGTTCATAGGGATGATACGTTTGTATAACCCCAGACTATACTAATCGTTTTAAAGACATGTGATTGGAAAAAGGGCTCTTATCGTCCGCGTTTGCAACATACCCACAAGTACAGCATCAAAAAAACAATGTCAAAGACCGTCAATTTTAATTGTAAACATGTATTGATAGCTGCAGAGCAGCGACCTGTTTGTAGAAAATTGCCTTGATTGTACGTAAAGCTGCAGAGCAGCGACCTGTTTTAAATTTTTCAGGTCGCTGCTCTGCAGCTTTCATGAAAATCGCATATCGTGTTTCTACAAACAGGTAACTCCTACGGAGCTGAAGATCGCTAAAAGAGTATTTAATCGATTTTTTTCACAAAAGATGTGGGTAGGTTTGCAACGCGGATGCAGCGAGCCAAGCGATTGTATCGCTTCTTCCCCCTTAAACCAAATTAAAAAGATCATTCACCCCGAGCAATTTAGATGAAGTATACCCTTCCCCAAACTCACCTCCCACATATTTTCCAAATTCCCTTGCCCGGCCTTCTACCACCTTTACGAAACCCGGCTTTGAAATATAGGTCTGATCTTCGTCTGAAATATAATCGGCGCTGAAAAACTGTGTTTTATAAGCCTGGATAGATTCCAGCTTTTTATCCCAGAATTCGGTTACATCGAGAATAATATCAGGTTCGATATAAGCATCCTGTATAAAATGGAGCAGCAGTCGCGGGCGCCATGGTTCCTGCGCTACGCCGTTCAGCTCTGTTCTGATCTTGACAAGTCCGGAAAGAAATGCTGAGTCGCTCACCAGGATGCCCCCTTTGCCATGATCAGGGTGCCTGTCATAATGGGCATTGCAGAGAATGATCTCGGGGCGGTACTGCCGGATCTTCTGAATTATCCTTAACTGGTGTTCTTCATCGTTTTTGAAAAAGCCGTCGCGCATTTCCAGGTTCTCCCGGATATCCAGTCCGAGGATCGCAGCTGCTGCAGCAGCCTCTTCCTTACGTGTTTCTGCAGTGCCCCTTGTTCCAAGTTCTCCCCTGGTAAGGTCAATGATCCCGGTGGCTTTTCCTTCAGATTTATATTTAAGCAGTGTTCCGGCGCAGGCCAGTTCCGCATCATCGGGATGAGCGGCAAAAACGAGAATATCTAATTTCATTATTGTGAATTCTGTTACAAGATGTTCCGGCAAACAACTCTGACCTATGCAGCAGTCGGCACACTATACACATCTTTGTTAAAGGCGCAAAATTAGCACTTTGGTAACATTACGCTAAGTAATCTGAATATCCTTTTTTAAGATTGGATTTATTGAAAGGCAGATAAAATAAAACTCCGGACTTATTCCAGCGGGTAATTAATTTAAGCGGGTGCTGTACCAGCCATAACGCTGGATGATATTTTCAATATCACGTTCCTGCTGAGGATCATATTTCTGTTTAAGATTATGGCCGAACACGCGGGCTACACCCTGGTAGCAGAACGCAGTAAAACCACCCTTCAGCTCTTTAACCAGTTCATAACTGCTGTTCCCGGTTTCACGGTCTACCAGCTTGATCAGTATCTCGCCCTGAGTGATGGTCATGTTCTTGATCTCGCGGTTAAACATATCTTTAATCTCTTTCTCACAGGCTTTTACCAGCCTGCGCTGATCCTTTTTGCTGGTGGTTACCTCAAGCTGCTGATTAAGGCGTGCGTACCGCTCTTTAGCGAACATAGCATAAGGAAGAACTTTAAGAACATTATATCTCAACCTGTTAAACTGAGTACGGGCAGCGGCATTTGCAAACAGGCGGGTGGAATAAATGGAGACATCGGCAATAGGGATCCAGGGAATTACATCGCCATATTCGTCGGTAGTGACAGCGACTCTTATGGTATCGTTTTTGCCTTTGGTTTTAGCATCAAACTTATCCTGAGCAAAGGAAGAAATGCTTAAAAACAATGAAAATGATAGTAAAAGCGTTAAAATTTTCATATCTTAGTTAGTGCAAAAATACACCTTTATTTCGTTTATTATTAATATCCAATATACGAAATAGTAACCCTTAAAGTTATAAGTTTCCTGTTTTTTTACAGGAACTTACAAATTGAATATGAAGGAATTAGTGATTGACCTGGAAGCAGAAAAGAAAGAAATACTAAAAAGGTACCGTACTTTACTGAAAGCGAGTAAAGCTACGCTGCAGAAGGGCGACAAGCGGATGATCAGGCAGGCATTTGATATGGCACTTGACAGCCATAAGGATATGCGCAGGAAATCCGGGGAGCCCTATATATACCATCCTATTGCCGTAGCGCAGATCGCTGCTGAAGAGATAGGCCTGGGAACCACTTCTATTGTGTGTGCTTTACTGCACGATGTGGTAGAAGATACAGACATTACACTTGAGGATATAGAACGCGAATTCGGAAAAAAGGTAGCCAAGATCATCGACGGCCTTACGAAGATCGCCGGAGTTTTTGACTATAACAGTTCCCTGCAGGCAGAGAATTTCAGAAAGATGCTGCTTACCCTGGCAGACGATGTACGCGTGATACTTATCAAGCTGGCTGACAGGCTGCATAATATGCGTACCATGGAGTTTATGCCGAGAGACAAGCAGCTGAAGATATCTTCAGAAACTGTTTACCTCTACGCTCCGCTGGCGCACCGCCTGGGTCTTTACGCGATGAAGTCTGAACTGGAGGATCTATCCATGAAATACATGGAGTCTGAAACCTATAAGTTCATCGCCAGGAAGCTGAATGAGAAAAAAGCAGAAAGGGAACAATATGTAAAAACCTTTGTTGGCCCGATCCAGAATATATTGCTGGAGCAGGGTCTGACGGCAGAGGTATACGGCAGGCCGAAATCCATCAACTCCATATGGAACAAGATGCGTAAAAAGGGTATTCCTTTCGAAGAGGTATACGACCTTTTTGCTATCAGGATCATACTTGACAGTAAGCTGGAAAATGAAAAGGCCGACTGCTGGAAGGCTTATTCTATTGTGACCGACCTTTACCGGCCAAATCCGGACAGGCTGCGCGACTGGGTGTCATCACCGAAAGCCAACGGTTATGAATCTCTGCACACCACGGTAATGGGCCCTAAAGGCCAGTGGGTGGAGGTGCAGATCAGGACCCAGCGGATGAATGAAATTGCAGAAAAGGGCTTTGCCGCACACTGGAAATACAAAGAATCATCGTCAGACAGCGGGCTGGATCAGTGGATCCAGAAGGTTCGCGAGATGCTGAAAAACCCGGCTTCGAATGCCCTCGACTTCCTCGACGACTTTAAAATGAACCTGTTCTCTGATGAGATCTTCATCTTCACCCCTAAGGGTGCACTGATGCAGCTGCCTCTCGGAGCTACAGCGCTCGACTTTGCGTTCGAGATCCACTCAGACCTCGGTGCGAAGTGTATCGGTGCGAAAGTGAATCACAAACTGGTTCCGCTCTCCCACCAGCTTCAGAATGGCGACCAGGTAGAGATCATAACTTCCAGCAAACAGACACCTAAGGAGGACTGGCTGAATTTCGTAGTGACCGCTAAGGCCAAGTCGAAGATCAAGTCGAGCCTTAAAGAAGAAAAACGCCGTGTAGGCGAAGAGGGAAAGGAGATTCTGGAAAGGAAGCTGAAATCTTTAAAGATCACCTATAATTCGGAGAACATCCATAAGATTGCCTATTATTTTAAATTCCCATCTCCCCTTGAGCTCTTTTATAATGTAGCGCAGGGCAAGATCGACCTGAAGGACCTCAAAGAATTCCAGGCTTCTGAAAAAGGGGTTGAGAACAAGGCTCCGGACCGTATAGAGGCCCAGCATATTGAAGGTCTGATCAATAAGGTTAAAGCAAAAGACAGCGATACCCTGCTCATTGGTGAAGATATGCAGAAGATAGATTATAAACTGTCTACCTGCTGTAACCCGATACCCGGCGACGATGTATTCGGTTTTATCACCATCAATGACGGCATCAAGATACACCGCACCATTTGCCCCAATGCCACCAAACTGATGTCGAACTATGGCTACAGGATCGTTAAGGCAAAATGGACATCGCAGAAAGAACTCGCCTTCCTTACAGGGCTGAGAATAACGGGAATTGATGAAGTTGGACTGATCAATAAACTCACCACCGTTATTTCGAATGATTTTAAAGTAAACATGCGTTCCATTACTGTAGACAGTGACGAGGGTATATTTGAAGGCTCGATCATGGTCTATGTGAATGATACGCAGCATCTGGAAAATCTGATACGCAAATTAAAACAGGTGAAGGGAGTAACTTCCATTACCCGTTTCGACTCTGAACCTCATAATATAGGTAAGGCCTCATAAAGTTTTTATTAATCCTATTTTTTTGGATAACTTTGGAGCTGTTAGGATAAATATGCCAGTACAAGAAACTATTGCAATGGTCAAAAAAATTTTCGAGGCATATCTTGAAAATAAAAGCCTGCGCAAAACGCCTGAGCGTTTTGCCATTCTTGAAGAAATTTATTCAAGGACCGACCATTTTGATGTGGAATCTCTGTATATCCACATGAAAAATAAAAAATACCGTGTGAGCCGGGCTACTGTATACAATACACTGGAGCTCCTGGTATCCTGTGACCTGGTTACCAAACATCAGTTTGGCAAGAACATGGCACAGTTTGAAAAATCTTACGGCTACAAACAGCACGATCATATTATATGTATCGACTGCGGAAAAGTAGTTGAATTTTGTGACCCCCGCGTAGGGCAGATACAAAGCATGATGGGAGAGCTGCTTAAGTTTGAGATCAAACACCACTCTCTGAACCTGTATGGTAACTGCGCTAAACTTAAAGGCGGTCACTGCGAATCCTATTCAAAAAATTAATTTCCCATATACAATAATCTAATGGCAGTTGATGTACTCCTGGGCCTCCAATGGGGCGACGAAGGAAAAGGAAAAATTGTTGATGTACTTAGTCCGAAGTACGACCTGATAGCCCGTTTTCAGGGTGGTCCGAATGCCGGGCATACGTTGGAATTCGACAATCAGAAATATGTGCTGAACACCATCCCTTCAGGTATCTTTAATGAAAAGACCATGAACCTGATCGGGAATGGGGTAGTAATAGACCCTATAATCCTGAAGCGCGAACTCGACACGCTGAAAAAAAGCGGGTTCGACCCTGTGGCGGCAAATAAATTAGTTATAGCCAGGAAGGCTCACCTTATTCTTCCTACTCACCAGCTTCTGGATGCTGCATCTGAAAGCAAGATGGGTGATGACAAGATAGGTTCTACGCTGAAAGGTATAGGCCCGACCTATATGGATAAAACAGGTCGTAACGGACTGCGTGTCGGCGATACCATGCTGCCTGATTTCAAAGATAAATACGAACGTCTGGTAAACAAACACAAGTCTATTCTTGCTCATTACGGCGAGATTTCTGATTTCTCTGAGAAAGAAGCGGCTTTCTTTGAGGCGGTAGAATATTTAAAAACCATCCCTCAGGTAGATAGTGAACATTTCGTAAACAATTATCTTAAAGAAGGAAAGAGCGTGCTGGCCGAAGGTGCACAGGGCGCTATGCTGGATGTCGATTTCGGTTCTTACCCTTTTGTTACTTCTTCTAATACTACTGCTGCAGGTGCTTGTACCGGTCTTGGTATTGCTCCTAAAAATATAGGTGCTGTTATCGGTATATTCAAAGCATACTGCACACGTGTAGGAGGCGGTCCCTTCCCTACCGAACTGTTCGACGAAACAGGTGAAGAACTTCGCCGTATCGGCCATGAATTCGGGGCTACTACGGGCAGAGCCCGTCGCTGCGGATGGATTGACCTGCCGGCACTTAAATATGCTATCATGCTTAATGGCGTTACTGAACTGGTAATGACTAAAGCCGATGTTTTAAGTGGCTTTGATAAGATCTATGCCTGTACGCATTATGAATATAACGGCGAAAAAATAGATTACATGCCTTACGATATCTGCTCTTTGCAGGCTAAACCTGTTTACCAGGAGCTTGAAGGATGGAATGAAGATCTTACAGGGATTAAAACCATCGGCGAAATACCCGAAAAACTGGTTGCCTATGTTGAATATCTTGAAAAAGAGGTTGGTGTTCCTGTTAAATATTTATCAGTAGGCCCAGACCGTATTCAAACGCTGGTTCTGAACTAGTCTCCTGATCCGGAAATGGAAAGCAGGCTGTATTCTCCGGAAAATATTATACTTTTTAAAGAACAGGCTCTGCAATGGGCCTGTTCTTTTGATATAACAGCTTGTTATGATTCAAACGGGTTTGAAGATCCCTATTCGGCCTTTGACCTGCTGATTGCTGCCGGGGCGAAACATACGCTGGTAAGTTCGGCCGACAAAGCCGCATTTTCCAAACTGAACGATTTCCTGAGCATCTCTGAGGGCTGGCTGCCCGGCTTTTTGAGTTATGACCTGAAAAACTCACTGGAAGAACTTCGCTCTGACAATGCCGACCGGCTTGATTTTCCGGATCTCTTCTTTTTTGTGCCTGAACACCTGCTTATACTGCGGAACGGCAGGATCGAGGTTCTCTCTGACACTCCTGACCTCATCCTGGAGCAGATCGCTGCGCTGGTACCAGACACCTCGCCTTTAAGTTTCGAGGGTGAGCTCAGATCAAGGTTCAGCAGGGAGGAATATATAACAACTGCAGAACTGCTCAGGCAGCATATTTTACGGGGCGATATTTATGAGGTTAACTTTTGCCAGGAATTTTATGTGGAACAGGTTTCTGCCGCGCCCTTAAGTCTTTTCCATGCATTAAATAAGCGTTCGCCGACGCCCTTTTCGGCTTTTTTTAAAGTCGGGCAGCAATATATACTATCTGCAAGTCCGGAACGCTATTTATGCAGGCGGGATAACAAACTAATCTCCCAGCCTATTAAAGGCACTGTGAAACGCAGTAAGGACCCCAAAGAAGACGAAGCGCTGAAGCAACAGCTCAGGGACGATCCGAAAGAACAGGCGGAAAACGTTATGATCGTTGACCTGGTAAGGAACGATCTTACCAAATGTTCCATGCCGGGAACGGTACGGGTTGAAGAGCTTTTTGGAATCTATACTTTTAAACAGGTGCACCAGATGGTGTCGAGGGTAGTGAGCCAGGCTGAAACTTCGGCAAGTAATGCCGCGATCATTGCTGCTACTTTTCCTATGGGTTCTATGACCGGTGCGCCGAAGATCAGCGCGATGGAACTGATAGAGCGGTATGAACGCAGCAAACGCGGGATCTTTTCGGGTGCGGTGGGCTACTTCGGCCCGGGGGGCGATTTCGATTTTAATGTGATCATCAGGACATTGCTTTACAATGCAGATACTGGCTATTTATCCTTCCAGGTAGGCAGCGCAATTACTTATGCCGCTGATGCGGAAAAGGAATATGAGGAATGCCTGCTGAAAGCGGAGGCGATTATGGGAGTGCTGGGATTGCGTTAAAAACGCGGTTCTCGCTGCATCCACGTTACAAACATGGACAATTGAAAAAGCATTAAACAAAAGATCATGCATTCTACATAGAAAAGGGGTCTTCAGACTCGCCGGGCCTGATGCCTAACGAGTCTGAAGACCCCTTTTTGTCTAACGATCTTAGACATCCTTCGAAAGTCTAAAGACAGTAAAGATGTTTAAGCAGCCAGCATAAAACCTGGTTGCCTTGTTTTTCAACCGCCCTCCTACAAAGGCTTATAATACTGCTTAGCCTCCGGCAATCTTTTCTGAATATCAGCGATACGCGTCTGATCGCTCGGGTGAGTACTTAAGAACTCCGGCGGAGCACCTGAAGCATCTTTCGATGCAGCCATTCTCTGCCAGAATGAAACTGCCGATTCAGGGTTATAACCCGCCATAGACATGAAGATCAGTCCGAGCCTGTCAGCTTCAGATTCCTGTTTCCTGCCGTACTTCAGCAAAGCCAGCTGGCCGCCGAGGCCGTAGAGCTTAGCAACAGATTCAGAACCAGTAGCTGCTCCTACTACTCCGCCTATTGCCTGGGCGCCCATGGTCTGAGAATAACGCTCTTCGGTATGACGTGCAATAGCATGCGCAATTTCATGGCCCATAACTGTCGCCAGTCCCGCATCATTCAGCGTAACCGGCAGTATCCCTGTATAAACGGCAACCTTACCGCCGGGCATACACCATGCATTGATATCCTTGCTCTCTACGAGCGTAAATTCCCATGCAAAATTATATTGGTTGGCATAACCGTTCTGGTTAAGGTACGTTTCAATAGCTTTTGCGATACGGTTGCCAACGGTTTTGACCCTTTGCGCATTGGCGCCGCTGCTGATCACTTTCGTCTTCGGATCTTTCAGAAATTCCTTATAAGCTTCCAGTGATTGTGTTCTGATATCTTCAGAATTAGCAAGATTAAGCTGCCGCCTGCCGGTAAGCGGTACTGTAGAGCACCCTACCAGGATAAAAATAAATACTATAGTAGAAAACAGTTTAATTTTTCTCATTGTGTGATGTATATTTTAGGATGTAACAGTTTTTAGCTTGACGCGGTTTTCTTTCGGAAGAGATTTACCTTGGATTCCTTCCCCTTCAGCAGTCGTTCTATATTTTTCTGGTGTGTTACCAGGATGAGGATGCAGATACACATCCCGTAAAGAACGATGGAGCGGAGCGGTGAATGAAATACGAATATCACGCTGAGCGGAAAGGAGAATCCTGCTATGATCGAGCTCAGGGAGACATATTTCGTTACTGTAAGCACGATAAGAAATACAAGGACACAAATCAGCGCCGCCTGCGGATGCACCGCCAGGACCATACCGCAAAGCGTTGCAATTCCCTTACCTCCCCTGAAACCGGCAAAAACCGGAAAAAGATGGCCCATTACTGCGGTTATACCAAGTGCGAGCTGGTAATTGGTAAATTGTATGGAATGCTGCGGACCGGTGACAGACAAACCGATGAGGTATGCCAGGTTGGTGGCCGTCCAGCCTTTAAAGATGTCAAGGATCATGACGGTAATGCCGGCCTTTTTTCCAAGCACCCTGAAAGTATTGGTTGCGCCTGCGTTACCGCTGCCATATTCGCGTACGTCGACGCCATAAAAAGCCTGCCCAATCCAAACAGCACTGGGAATAGACCCAAAAATATATGCCGCTATAAGTGCCGAAACAGAGTATATCGATATCATTCAGCCTGCAATTATACTAAAAAAGAAAAGTCAAATTCATGTAAGTTTTTTGAAAGTTTAATCTTTTATAGCTTTTAAGCTCATATCCAAACTTTTAACAGAATGCGTTAACGCGCCCATTGATATATAATCTACACCGCAATCGGCATATTCACGCACGTTTTCTTCGGTAATACCACCGGAAGCTTCGGTACTGAAGCGTCCGTCAATAAGTTTTACAGCCTCTTTTAACGTTTCGAAATCGAAGTTATCCAGCAATATTCTGTCTGCCCCCCCGATCTCCATAACCTGTTTGAGTTCTTCAAGGTTCCGGACCTCAATTTCTATCTGCAGCTCCTTGTTTTTCTCATTCAGGTAATCTTTTGCCGCAGTGAGAGCTTGTTTAATACCTCCGGCATAGTCTACATGGTTATCTTTTATCAGGATCATATCGAACAGTCCGAAGCGGTGATTTACACCTCCGCCGATCTTAACTGCCGTCTTTTCCAGAAAGCGCATATTGGGAGTGGTTTTACGGGTGTCGAGCACCCTTGTACCTGTATCCTTCAGCAAATTAGCAATTCTTTTGGTAGTTGTAGCAATCCCGCTCATTCTTTGCATGGTATTTAATACCAGGCGCTCCCCGGTAAGGATTGAATAGACGCTGCCTTTTACGATAAATGCTACATCTCCGGCTTTTACGGCAGCACCGTCGCGGATAAATACCTCTATGCTAAGCTGCGGGTCGAGCTTTTTAAATATTCCCAGCGCCACATCTACTCCGGCGAGGATCCCCTCTTCTTTGATCAAAAGTTTCGCAGAGCCCTGCATTCCGGCAGGGATAGTTGAGAGTGAGGTATGATCGCCATCTCCAAGATCTTCTGCCAGCGCATCGCTGATAAACTTTTCAAGTACTATTTTTTCGTCTTCCATAAAATCAGCCGCTAAAATAACAAATACATAAATATTCCATATTTGTTCAGCACATCGAAATGAATATGATTTTGGTCACTTTGTATACATGTATTTCAAATGTATATTTGCGACGTGGAAAATAAAAAATTAGCACTCATCATTCTTGACGGATGGGGATATGGCAATGCCGATAAATCAAACGCAATAATCGCTGCAAATACTCCGTTTTTTGACAGCCTGATAGCTACTTATCCTAACTCCAGACTTGAAGCGTCGGGAATGGCAGTAGGACTGCCTGACGGCCAGATGGGAAATTCTGAAGTAGGACACATGAACCTTGGTGCCGGCAGAGTGGTATACCAGGAGCTGGGCCGTATACATAAAGCGGTAGATGACGGCGAACTGGTTTCTAACCCGGTATTAAGTGATGCTTTTACCTACGCAAAAAACAACAATAAAAAAGTACACCTGATCGGACTGGTTTCTGACGGTGGTGTGCATTCTCATATCAAACATATCAAGGGGCTGTGCGATGCTGCAAAGGCGCATGAGTTCGGAAATGTGTTTATTCATGCTTTTCTTGACGGCAGGGATACCGACCCGAATGCGGGCAAAGATTATATAACTGACCTGGAAGGATACCTGAAAAATTCATCGGGAGAAATTGCTTCTCTGATAGGCAGGTATTATGCTATGGACCGTGACAACAGGTGGGAACGCGTTAAACAGGCGTATGACCTGCTGGTTAAGGGCTCAGGCGAACCAAGCACAAACCTTGTAGCATCGATCGAAGCATCGTATGCTGCTGGAGTTACAGACGAATTTATTAAACCGGTGGTAAAGGTAGACGAAACCGGCAGGCCGCTGGCGCTTATTGAACCGGGCGACGTGGTGATGTGTTTTAACTTCCGTACAGACAGAGGCAGGGAAATCACGCTTGCTCTGAGCCAGAAAGAGTTCCCGGAATACGATCTGAAACCTCTTCCCCTGTATTATGTAACCATGACCACTTACGACGAGACTTTCAAGGACGTTAAAGTGGTATTCAGAAAAGACGATCTTACCGATACTATCGGTGAGGTGCTTGGAAGAAATGGCAAAACCCAGGTGCGTATTGCTGAGACTGAAAAATATCCGCACGTAACATTTTTCTTCTCGGGCGGCCGTGAAAAAGAATTTGACGGTGAAAAACGCCTTCTTATCCCTTCGCCTAAAGTGGCTACCTACGATCTTCAGCCGGAAATGAGTGCAAAGGGTATCAGGGACGCGATCTGCGAGGAACTTGTTGCCAACAAACCTGATTTCGTATGTCTGAACTTCGCGAATCCGGATATGGTTGGTCATACCGGGGTGTTTGAAGCGGTGGTTAAAGCCGTGGAAACAGTAGACAGCTGCCTTCAGACAGTAGTAGAAACGGGCTTAAGCGTTGGATACTCATTCATCATCATTGCAGACCATGGAAATGCAGATTATATGATCAATTCGGACGGATCGCCAAATACTGCACATACCACCAACCTGGTGCCATGTATCCTGATCGACAAGGATTATAAACATGTAACAAATGGTAAACTCGGTGATATTGCTCCTACTGTACTGCAGATCCTGAATGTTCCGATTCCTGAGAAGATGACAGGTAATGTACTTGTTTAAGCCGGATGAGGTTTTCTGCCATACTTATGCTAATATCAGGAACCCTGCTGGGCTCCTGCTCCGATAATAAAGAAGCCGCTGATGGTCCTAAGTCCTATTATGACATCAGCGGCTTCTTCAAATCTGAAGCGCAGCGCCTGCAGCGCCTTAACCCGGAGGTCGAAAAAACAGTTACCCAGGATAGCTCTGTTGAAAGAAAACAGGTTAAAATAAGCAAATGGGAAAACGAATTCGGGCTGTTCAGCTCTTCAGACATCAACAAACCTTCCTGGAAAGACAGCTACGAGATACGTGCCAGCGCAGGCATTGTAGAGTATGTTGCCAGGGATGAGGCTTTGCGTACACTGAAGATCCGTATAGAAAAAAACAAAGCGGGCAGCATCTCCCGTATCACGATCAGCAATAAAGTTAAAAATGCGCTTTATTCATCAGTTGAAACACTTGAATATATTCCTGATTCCCTGTACCGTGTAGACAAAACCAACGAAGTAAAGATCATCGGGAAGAATCATTATATTATTTCCGGAAAATTTTAAGGGCTCATCCAATAATTAAACTTTTCGTCCGTTTTATGGTCTGTAAAGATTATGAAGAGGTTGTTATTGACGGGAGTTTCGGCGTTCCTGGTATTTACGTCGTGTTTGGTTGCTGATCCGTTAATTAGAAAGCCTGTTGCTGCAGCAGGCCCGAAAGCTGCACCGGCTGTCAATTTCAGACAGGAATTTTTGACACAGATAAATCGCGTAAGGGCGCAGGGATGTAACTGCGGAAGCACCTATATGCCCCCAGCTCCTCCTCTTAACTGGAACAGTGAGTTGGAAATGGCAGCTCTGGGTCATTCGCAGGACATGAACAGAACCGGCTATTTTGATCACGTGAGTAAAAACGGCAGGACTATGAAAGACCGCATCACTGCTGCAGGATATACCTATAGCGGATACAGAAGCTTTACCATAGGCGAAAACATCGCCTGGGGGCAGCGTTCTATTGCCGAGGTGATGAAGGGATGGATAGGAAGCCCGGGGCATTGCCGCAACCTGATGAACCCTGAATTTAAGGAAGTGGGAGTTGCCCTGACTAATGCTTACTGGGTGCAGGACTTTGGAGGCCGCACACCTTTCGAGAAGAAAAACGCAAGGCGATAAAAACAAAAAGGGCCCTTTTTGAAGTGAAGCCCTTTTTGTTATATATACTTAATCAGTACAGTTTAGTTATCCAGGTTAGCCATATAAACCCTGGCCTTTTTCATTTCGTCCATGATATCTTTTCGGCCCGGATTAATATCCAGCAGGTGCTGCAAATCACTGATGGCAGATTTAAAAGCTGCAGAGGCAGCAGCCTTGTCATAAATCTTAGGGATCTTTTGTCCTTTTAATATCCCGTAATCACGGTTGGCAATAGCACGGTTCTGGTATAACTTCGCATCATCAGCATTCAGCTCTATTGCCTTACTGAAGTCTTTGACAGAGGCCAGAAGCAGTTTTTCGCGTTCGGCAGGGGTCAGTGTACTGTTCATCTGCGCACCCAGCACATTCCTGGCTTTACCTCTGTAATAATAAGCCGAAACTTCATTCGGACGAAGTGATATAACCTGTCCGAAAGAGCTGACCGCTTTAGTATAATCGCCGGAATGATAATAAGAATATGCCAGCATATAGAGCACGTTAGGATTGTTGCCTTCTGCCGGTAATGACTTTTCAAGATGGGTAACCGCAAGCTTGAAATTACCGTCCATTACAGCCTTCTGACCAAGATTCACATAATTATTATTGGATTCGGCTTTTGACTGAGCATTCGCAACTCCTGTAAAAAGTAATAAACAAGACAGAAAAGGGACTAGTACTTTCATTTGAAATTAATATATAAAACTCATCTAATAACGGGCGAAAGGTAATATTATTTCCGATTATCTTATCTAATAATTTATCGGAAATAAAAGCAGCTGTTCTGAGGCAGATTTTATCAGCTTAGGAATCAGTGTGCTGCTATCTTTGTAAGCTAATATTCTTTAAAACAAATAAAAAATCTTAGGTTAGACTGACTTTTTTGCAGCAGGTAGAGCTAATTCTTTACAAATGCATTTATTTTATGTTATTGGCACAGGGCTTGCACCTGCTGTTATTTAATTAAAGAAACACAACACTTAAAAAGCAACTGTCAGTTTGGCGTTGGAAAGGACTTGAATGAATAGCTTGGATTTTAATCAATCGCTACCTATAATAAACGAAGACACAGAATTTTTTCCTCTTATGTCGCAGGAAGACGAAGAGGAGATGAATAACGAGCAAACGCCTGACGTGCTGTCTATACTGCCACTTCGGAATACTGTTTTGTTCCCTGGTGTAGTTATACCTATCACTGTTGGCAGAGATAAATCTATTAAGCTTATTAAAGATGCTTATAAAGGCGACAGGACCATCGGTGTTGTTTCGCAGCGGGATGTTGCCATTGAGGACCCGGCATTTGAGCAGCTGAATGAGGTCGGCACCGTTGCACTGATCATCAAGATGCTGCAGATGCCAGATGGAAGCACTACGGTCATTATACAGGGGAAACAGCGTTTCCGCCTTAAAGAAGAGGTACAGACTGAACCGTATATCAAGGCTACCATCGATAAATTTGAAGAGATAAAACCTAAAGCCGATAAGGAATTTAAGGCCATGGTGTCCTCGATCAAGGAAATGGCGATGCAGATCATACAGCTTTCTCCTAATCTTCCCAGCGAAGCAGGTATTGCCATCAAAAACATTGAAAGCACCTCTTTCCTGATCAACTTCATTTCTTCCAACATGAATGCTGACGTACCTGTTAAGCAGCAAATGCTGGAAGTGGCTAACCTGCACGAGCGGGCAAGGCTGGTGCTGGAAAATCTGACCACCGACCTGCAGATGCTGGAGCTGAAAAACCAGATCCAGTCTAAGGTTCGTACCGACCTGGACAAGCAGCAGCGGGAGTATTTCCTGAACCAGCAGTTAAAGACCATACAGGAAGAACTGGGCGGTAACTCGCCTGACCTGGAACTGGAAAACCTGAGGGAACGGGCTCTTAAAAAATTATGGAGCAAGGAGGTTGCCGGCCATTTCGGTAAGGAGCTTGATAAACTTGCACGCATGAATCCCGCGGCAGCGGATTATTCCGTTCAGGTGAATTATCTTGAACTGCTTCTTGACCTGCCCTGGAACCAGGCTACGCGCGATAACTTTGATTTGAAACGTGCCGAAAAGATCCTGGATAAGGAGCATTACGGACTGGACAAGGTGAAACGCCGTATCATTGAATACCTGGCAGTGCTTAAACTGAAGAATAACATGAAAGCACCGATCCTCTGCCTTGCAGGCCCTCCGGGAGTGGGTAAAACTTCGCTGGGCAAATCAATCGCGAAGGCATTGGGCAGAAAGTATGTGCGTATAGCCCTGGGAGGTATCAGGGATGAAGCTGAAATAAGAGGACACCGTAAAACATATATAGGCGCTATGCCCGGCAGGATCATACAGTCGCTAAAAAAAGCAGGTGCCTCCAACCCTGTATTTGTACTGGATGAGATCGACAAGATAGGCAACGACTTCAGGGGAGACCCTTCTTCTGCCCTGCTGGAGGTACTGGACCCGGAACAGAACAATGCTTTTGCCGACCATTATGTGGAGCTTGACTATGATCTCTCAAATGTATTATTTATTGCAACGGCTAATTCACTGAGTAATATCCAGCCAGCTTTACTCGACCGTATGGAGATCATAGAAGTGAACGGTTATACCATCGAGGAGAAAATTGAGATCGCCAAACAGCATTTGCTGCCAAAACAGCTCGATCAGCACGGTTTGAAAAAGAAGGATGTAACACTGAAACCGGTTGTCATTGAAAAGATAATAGAGGACTATACGCGTGAATCTGGTGTACGAGGGCTGGAGAAAAAAATCGGTTCTATGGTTCGCGGTGTAGCGACGAAGATCGCTATGGGTGATGAATATATCTCTGCGCTGGGCAAAGCGGATGTGGAAACGATATTGGGAGCGCCGATATTCGACAAAGATCTGTACGAAGGGAATGAGGTTGCAGGCGTGGTTACGGGACTAGCCTGGACGCAGGTAGGAGGCGATATTCTTTTTATTGAGGCTAGCTTGAGTCCGGGAAAAGGGAAATTATCCCTGACCGGTAACCTGGGCGATGTTATGAAGGAATCCGCAACTATCGCAATGGCTTATCTCAGGGCGCACTCTGACAAATTTGGCATTGACTACCGCCTGTTCGACCAGTGGGATGTGCATGTGCATGTACCGGCGGGCGCAACGCCAAAAGACGGCCCATCGGCAGGTATTACAATGCTTACGGCCTTAACTTCGGCATTTACACAGCGCCGGGTGAAACAACACCTGGCTATGACAGGTGAAATTACACTGAGAGGAAAGGTATTGCCCGTCGGCGGAATCAAGGAAAAGATCCTGGCAGCAAAACGTGCCAATATTAAAGAGATCATCCTTTCCAAATCAAATCAGAAGGATATTCTTGAGATAAAAGAGAGTTATGTTAAAGACCTCAAATTTCATTATGTTACAGAAATGAAGGAGGTTATTGATATGGCTCTTACAAATGATAAAGTTAAAGATCCCATTAACCTGAATATCAGGGAACTTGCTTCGGTTTAGTGAGTTTGAAATTTTTAAAAGGAGGTTTGAATAAGCCTCCTTTTTTATTTTAAAGAATACCCTTCCAAGTATATGCGGAAATAACTTATATTTCTGTCCTTAAATACCAGATGTGAAAAAAGCTTTCCTCTTATTACCGTTCTGCCTGCTTTCATCTTTAGCAGGTTTTTCACAGGATAAAAATTTCAAAAACGAGTTCGGATTCAGAACAGATAACGATGCCTATCTCGCTTACGGGCAGGACAGGTATTATACCAATGGTCTATTCATCCGTTTTCGCCATGCCATGAAACAAAACCCGGAGCATGCCAGGCTGGCAAAAAAGATCTGGGAGGCCGAAGCGGGGCAGTATATGTATAACCCCTACTCTGGCAGTACCGACAATATACAGAACGTTGACCGCCCCTATGCGGCGTACCTGTACGGTGGATTTAAAATGAGCTGGTTTAAAACTAACGAGGATGTTTTTAATGTGTCTGTGCAGGCTGGCACGATAGGGCCGCGCGCTTTAGGCAAGGAAGCGCAGGAAACCCTGCACAGCGTGGTTGGCTTTTATAAGATAACTGGATGGCAATACCAGGTTAAAAATGAGCCTGGATTAAATACTTCTGTTGACTACAGTCACCTTCTGGCCAGAACCGGCAGGGATGCTGATATTATATTTCAATCGTATGCCAAATTGGGCAATACCTTTTCGGGAGCTGGGATCAGCGCCTTGTTAAGAGCAGGCAGCATCAACGATCTGATACATTCGGCAAGCAGCAACGGCCGGATATCTAATAGTATCCGGGATACAATGCCTTCAAAGGAATTTTTCTTTTTTGCAAGGCCTTCCCTGCATTTTGTAGGGTACAACGCAACTATACAGGGACCGCTGTTCAGTGATGATAAGGGACCGGTAACTTATGACCCTAAAAGATTACTGTTCAGCCAGGAGCTTGGGGTGATGTATGCGAAAAAGCGATGGACAGTGGATTTTTCCCTGACCTTCCAGTCTCGGGAGATAGAGACGCAGTTTAAATCGCATCAGTATGGGTCGATCGGGATGTATTACAGGTTTAATTAGGAGGAAGGGAATTCCTGCTTTCATTGTGCTGAACGTAAAGTAATGGTGTTTAACCGGTGATTTACATTGTCCGCTTACATCGTCCGCGTTTGAAACGCGGATGGGTGAGATCAGCGATTGCATCGCTGCATGCATTAAAAATGCATTTCTCGCTGCATCCTCGTTACAAACGAGCACGATGTGATGCCGATAATGGTACATCCCGCCTCAGTCAAAACTCCCCTTCCTCCTGTTCAGCTTTTTAAAAGCCAGCTGCTGCTTGTCGTTAAGACGCTTTTCTACAGAGGACTTTTTAGGCTTAGTAGCCTTTCGGGGCTTTTGTATCTGAATAGCTCTTTTTAAAATATGTCCCAACTTTTCTATAGCATTCTCTTTATTAAGGAACTGGCTTCTTTCCTCGTCGGCTATTACCTGGATCAGACCAGATGAAGTCATGCGGTTGCTGAGTTTGGCCCGGATGAGCATCTTCTGCTCTTCAGTTAACAACGCAGACTCCTCAAAATCATAGTTCAGCTCTACCCTGCTCGAAACTTTATTAACATGCTGACCTCCTTTGCCTCCGCTCCGTGAAACCTTAAAACTAATGTTCCGGAGCAAATCCTCTTTAGAAAAATCCATGCTGCAAATTAACCAAAAATCAAAAGCACTGTTTCAAAATCGTCTTTTAAATTTAACTTTGCACTGTGAAGGCACCTAATATTGTAATAGCCATTGACGGCTATTCTTCCTGCGGAAAAAGCACTCTTGCTAAAGCTTTAGCTAAAAAACTTCATTTCATATATATAGACAGCGGAGCCATGTACCGTGCTGTTACCTTATATTTTCAGCGGAATGAGATAGACCTCAGCAATCCTGATGCAGTAGAGTCTGCATTGGAACATATCAACCTTAACTTCCACTCCAGGGATTACCAGACCCATATTACGCTCAATGGAGAAGAGGTCTCTGATGAGATCAGGCAAATGGCCGTCTCTGAGAAGGTGAGCGAGGTAAGTGCAATAAAAGCCGTGAGACAGGCGATGGTGAAACAGCAGCAGCGCATGGGAAAATCCAAGAACATCGTTATGGATGGCAGGGATATAGGTACTACCGTTTTCCCGCACGCCCAGTTAAAAATATTTATGACTGCCGACCCTAATGTACGGGCGGAGCGTCGTTATAAGGAGCTGAAGGGCAAATCTGAAGAAATTACACTCGAAGAGGTTTTCGAAAATATCGCTCACCGCGATTATCAGGATACTACACGCCAGGAAAGCCCGCTCGTACGTGCTGAAGATGCAGTAATACTCGATAATACCAATCTTACTGAGAGTGAACAGCTGGACTTTGCACTGCAGAAGATAGAGCCTTTACTGCAGGAACGTATTGCCTGATCCATGATTTTAAGCCCGTTTTATATCCCGGAGTTTCCGTTTAACCGAATGGATTAATTACCTATCCCGCTGTGTTCTGTTATGAACGCAAAGATTATTATATATGTAAAAGCTTCATTTTATATAGTATATTAGCCTTGAGGCTGATGCCTGAAACCTTATTGTCGCTATATCTGATGAAATCTTCTGTAAATACCGCTTCAATGCCGTCTCTGCTGACAGTATTATTTATTATACTGTCATTTTTCAAAGCCGAGTCGCAAACAATTAAGTATGAACGTTCTCTGGAAAAAGCTCTGGAGCAATCCAGGCTGCAAAAAAAACCTGTATTCCTTTTTATAGACGTTATTGCGCCGCCTCCAAGATCTTTTAAATCGGGGCTCGACGATGCTGCTGTGGTTAAACAGTTCAATACCAGTTTTATCAACGTAAAACTCCGGCCTGATTCTTCTTCGGCAAAGTACCTCAGGAAGTATTATGTTCATTCTTACCCTGCCTTTATTTTTCTTGACGAGCGGGGTAACATGCTCTACCGGTCGCGGGGCAATTTTAGTTCGCCGGAGGTTTTCAGGAAACTCGCGGGCAAAGCCCTGAGCAAGGCAGGATCGGGAAAAACATTGAGTTCGTTTGATGACAAATACAAAACGGGGCAATTAAGGGCCGCTGAAATAAAAGAGTATATTAAACTTAAACAGGAGCTCGGGCTTACCGACAATGCTGAATTAATAGATGCTTATGTAGACTCATTGCCGGTTAGCGCTTTAAATGACTATCAGACCGTACTATTTATCTTAAAGTCAGGGCCATTAGTTTACGGCAAAGCTTATAAACTGGCTTATACCAACAGAAAGGTCGTAGACAGCATCTACAATCGGGAAGACAGAGAGGTTAGGGTGGCTATAAACAATAACATTATCAATAACAGTTTCAGGAAGGCTGTGGCAGAAAAGGACATAAAGCTGGCGACCTCTGTTGCCACATATTCTCAAAATACACACAGGAAACAGAACTTCAGGGAGGGATATAAGAGCTATCAGTCATATATGCTTTCTTATTATAAAGCGATTAAGGATACTGCTAATTATTTAAGGCAGGCACCCATATTCTACAATAACTATTACTACAGGATTAGTGCCGACTCGGCCATGAAACTGGATGCAAAGAACCGGGAAAACGCTATGAAAAAGATGTCTCAAAATCTTGTTAGTGCACCTCCGGTAAAAGAGACGCCCCCTACAGCACTTAGGCAGATGAGCAGCTACAGCCGGGAATCTGTAAAAACCACCTCTGTTTCCAATATTCTAAATACTGCGGCATGGGAGTTCTATCTTACAGGCACCCTTAACCAGGAACATCTGATGAATGCTATCAAATGGAGCAGGAAGTCAATTGAACTAAGCCCGGTATTTGCCTATTATGATACACTCGCACATCTTCTTTACCGTTATGGGTTTACCAGCGAAGCTGAAGCCATGCAAAAGGAGGCTGTTAAATTATCGGGCAGCCAGGGCAGGCCTGCTGATAAACAGCGAATGGAAGATGAACTTAAAAAATGCAGAAAGGCACTTTATAAAAGCCTGTTCTGAAGGCGGGTCAGTGGTTCACAGGCGAACGCAGTACAATCTTCCGGGCCCGATTATTAATTCCCGGACAAAACTTCCATTTTAATGCCATTTTTTCAATGAAATAAATATTTATCTGGAATACTTATTTCTATTCTGAATGGATTTTGTGACCTTTGCAGTCTCAAACATTCTTTAATTACAACACTTTGGAAGAATTAACAGCCCGGCGGGCATCTGTAAATTCGAAAGAAAATCTATTTCCTGAAGTAAAGAAAAATCCTGGCAGGGTACGACTGGCGGTTTCTTTATTTTACTTCGGGCAGGGTCTCAGTTTTGCCTCATGGGCGAGCCGTATTCCCGATATCAAACATAGTTTAAGCCTTTCTGACGCTGCTTTGGGCAGCATATTATTGGCCCTTCCATTAGGGCAGTTATGTACTATGCCCTTATCAGGCAGGCTGGTTACACAATTCGGAAGTAAAAAAGTACTCACGTTTGCTGCCCCTTTATATGTTCTGGCACTCACTAACCTGGGTATTGCAGCTGCATCCTGGCAGCTGGCCATAGGATTGTTCTTATTTGGCATTACCGGGAACATGTGTAATATAGCGGTAAATACGCAGGGGGTAGAAGCGGAAAAGCTGTTCACCAAACCTATTATGACTTCGTTTCACGGGGCCTGGAGCATTGCCGGTTTTACCGGGGCACTGATTGGCCTGCTGATGATCAACCTGCACATAAGCCCCTACCTCCACTTCTGGATCATTGTAGTTTTTATATGGCTTAACGTTTTCCTTAACTACAAACACCTTGTGCCGGGGAAGGCTGCCACGACCGTAAAGAAAACCAGCTTCTTTACCAGGCCGGAAGGATCTTTGCTGCAGCTTGGAATTATCGGCTTCTGCAGTATGGCTACAGAAGGTGCAATGTTCGACTGGAGCGGAGTGTATTTTAAAGAGATTGTTGAAGCCCCGCAATCTCTTGTGGTATTGGGTTATGCGTCTTTTATGGTGATGATGGCAACCGGCAGATTTGTCGGCGACTTTGTTATTCTTAAACTGGGGCGAAAACGCACGCTCCAGACAAGCGGGCTGATCATTACAGCAGGAATGGCTTTATCGGTATTTTTCCCTTATATCTTACCTGCGACCATTGGCTTTATGCTGGTTGGTGTAGGGGTATCTAGTATTGTGCCCAGCCTTTACAGTGTAGCCGGTAAGAACAAAAAGGTATCTGCAGGAATGGCGATTGCCATGGTTTCCAGCGTTAGTTACCTGGGATTTTTAATGGGGCCACCACTGATCGGTTACATTTCTGCCTTATCGAGCCTGCGTTATTCATATGCGCTTGTCGGCTGCCTCGGCTTACTGACTACTTTCCTGGTAACAAAAATAAAGGCTGTAGATTAATATAAACGCAGCGGGTCCGCAAGGACGCCGCTGCGTTTTGAGCTGACCTCATTCCTGCTGGTAAGCATATACCATATTCGTTTTGGTTTTCCTCTTATCCTCGATACGGGCTAAGTGTTCGAGGACTAATTTATGCCCGGCCTGGTTGGTAGACTCTGAAGACTACTTTCACTGAACAATCCAGACAGACACTGCATTTAACTCTCCGGACAAGTGAGCGCTTAACTTTGCGAAGGGACAGAAGCTCCGGCGTTAGGCTCTCCGGACAATAAACGCTTAATAAAATTTAGATAGCAAGGTTAGTCTAATTAGCCACATCATCGTTTTTAATTGCTCTTTTACTTTTTTTCGGCGCCTCTTTTAAACGGCCGAATTTATAGTTAGTACTTATGCGGAATGAACGATAGTAGGTTTGGTCGCTGTTTATCTGGTAAAAGCCGGGATCTGAAACTTCAGTCTGTGCATTCCTGTATTTGGTAAAAGGATTATTTGCTGAGGCCGCGAATGACCACTTGTCTTTTATGAGATCTTTGCTGAAGCCCAGAGATGAACTGATATAGCCATTCGTTGTTCTTTGCAATGAAAAATTGCGGCTTCTGATATTCCAACTGCCATTAAGACGCCAGCCCCCGTTCAGGCTGTAAGCGCTGTTAAGGGCGAAGGCATATAACCATCCCTGCGATTGCAATGTGCCGCTGTTATTGGTTCCTTTCACCTGTCCGTAACCGAGTTTATTGTTACTGTTCAGGCTTAGATTCTTTGACACCGGATAATTTACACTAAAGTTCAGGATGGCCAGTTTTGCCTTTCCTGTGTTCCGGTAGTTTATACGGGTGAGCCTGCTGGTGATATCATATTCGGCAACCTGGTTAATCAGCGCATTATAAAAGGTATAGTCGAACGCCAGATTAAAAAATGCTTTTGCCCTGATACTATATCCTGCCTGCAGGGTATGTGCGGTAACCGGCCTGAGCGCCGGATTTCCGCTCTGCTCTACATCAGGATTAGAACGGTCTGTAAACGGGTTAAGCTGGTAAATCCCGGGGCGCTGTATGCGCTGCATGTATCCGAGAGTGAGGCTGCCGGCAGCGCCGGTCTTTTTGCTGACAGCCAGGGCCGGCACGAGGTTCAGGTGTTGCTGGCCGGGGGGATTTGTTCCCTGGGCGAATCTTGCATCTATCAACGTCTGCTCGATCCGGAGCCCTGCTTTAAAACCCCAGTTTTTATACCCGAACTGCCAGGTGTTATAGGCTGCCAGAACATTCTGCCTGTTGTCATACCGGTTACTGCGCAGGGGATCAAGGTCAAAACTATCGGGTACATCAGTCCGGGACCAGTATTCGAAATCACTTTTATTGATCCGGAAGATCCCCTTTATCCCGGTTTCTATAATTATCTTCTTTATGGTATGCACATAATCCAGTTGGAAAGTATGTTCTGACGCACTGCCCGAGTTCTGCTGCCGGTAATCAGGCCGGGAATAGTTTAGTGTGTCGGATACTTTTATATTGCTGAACTGCTCATTATCAAATTCATAATAGCGATATGAAGCTGTAAACATCCGGTTTTTATCGCGTTTGAAACTAAGCTGATAATTTAAAGACATATCCAGTCCTGCACCTGTTCCGTCATCAGCATTTTCCAGCCTGTATTGTTGTGCTGCTCCGGAAGATGAGTTTATCCCTGAAAACAGGGCATCGGTTTTATCAGACCTAATGCCGTTGATATTAAAGCTGGCTGAAAACAGGTTAAGACTATCCGTCTCGTAACTTAGCTCTGTTCCAAGGTATCCGCTTCTGCTGTCTGTGCTGAAAAATCTTTCCTGCTTCAGATCGTCTGCATCCTTAGCTACCGGGATTCTGTTAAGAAACGACATCGTTTCGGGTGTATTATAAATACCTCCCCCGCCGAAAGCAGTCATACCGAATTTCCGTTGTTTAAAGGAGATTGACGCGCCGGTTCCGGGGCCGCCTGCAGGAGCTGTGCTGAACAAATTTAGTGTAGCCGCATAACCGTCGTTTATATTTTTCGCGGTGATTATATTAATAATGCCAGCCAGGCCTTCTGCATCATATTTTGAAGGAGGTATGGTGATCACTTCGATCCTGAGGATTGTAGAAGCTGGCATAGTCCTCAGAATTTCTTTTGCATTTCTTTCCATCATAGCGGATGGCTTGCCATTTATAAGAATTTTATAGTTGGAATTGCCTTTGAGCTGAACATTGTCGTCTGCGTCGAGAGATAGCAGGGGTACTTTTCTCATCATTTCCAGCACACTGCTGCCCTGGCTTTCTGGATCGGCCTGTATATCGTAAGATAAGCGGTCAATCTGCTGACTGATGAGGGGCCGGGCAGCAGTAACTTTAACTTCGGTAATATTATTATTGACTGGCTGCATACTGATCGTTCCGAGATCGACGGGTTGCTCTATGGCTGTTGGCATAACAACTGTGATCTCTTTAGATTTAAATCCAAGTCCGGATATGATAATGATATAGTTTTGCTTTTGCAGGCGGGCAAACTCAAAAGAACCATCTTTCCTGCTGAGCATAAAGGAAACTGGCTTACCGTGTTCAGTATTGAGTTTTATGGTAAGGTAATCCAGTGGCTTACGGCTGAGCGAATCTACCAGGCGGCCTGCAATTTTCAGGGTTTGCTTTTCCTGGGGAAAAACCTGGAGGCTATTGCTGAATACAATAATCAGCAGTTGCAGGAAACAGATCAGGGTGTTTTTTTTCATGATGTTATTTTTTAGGTTATCGCAGGATACGGCGATCAGTAGCAGGAAGCTGTCAACGGAAATAAGCCCGCTGAGACCGGTAAATCACTTATATTTCTCCGTTCTTTCCGGGCAAAGGTTTCCCATGAAGCAGTGCTCCTGAATTTTTGATACGGGAAAAACCTATTGACCGCCGGAAGAAAGACTGACCGGCCTTGTTGGAGATTTAGAGTTTCTGCCTTTTTTGCGCAAAGTAGTAGGCAAGGAAACCTAATCCGATGAAAACGGCTTCAATTCCATACGGAAGGCCGGATTCATAAGCGTCGTAGGGTATAAATTCAATAACTACGAGACCAAGACCGCCAAATAACAATATCATTCCCCATTTAAGTACTTCTGAGCCTGCACCAGACATGCTTAGGAGATACTTAAGTGCATTTTCGTCGATAGGCCCTGATTCAATGATCTGTTTTTTTATCCTGTAATTATAGAATGCAATAATAATGACCGCAATTACGATACACATTACAATTGGCGTGGCCAGGATTATTTCTTTTTTCATAATTTCAATATTGAATAATTTCACACAGTAGACAAGACCATGTTCTGAAATGTTGCATATTTTTCAGAGTATTTTGAATTAATAAGAAAGAATAAACATGCTGTATCTCCTGCACTGATCCGGATCGTTCACTTAGACCGGTTTTGAGAAGATTCTATTTACTTATAAATAGTGCAACATTTTAATAAGGCATGTTGTCTAATGAAATATGTTTGACGAAAGGGAAGTAATTCCCAGGATACTTAGAGGTGATCTTAAGGCTTTTGACTTATTGGTAAAACAATATGAGAAGCTTGTTTTTCATATTATTTACAAACTTCTCAGTGACGAAACAGATGCGGAGGATGTTAGCCAGGAAGTATTTATTAAAGTATACAGAAACCTGAAGAGTTTTGCTTTTCAGTCTAAACTATCGACTTGGATAGCGCGAATAGCCTATACGTCGACGATCAACCACTTAAGAAAACATAAAAAAGACAGTACTACATCTTACCCGGATGACATAGAGCAGTATCATTTCACAAACCAGCATCCTGAAAATGTACTGATGAAGAAAGATACTGCGGCCTATATTAATTACCTGGTAGAACAAATGCCGCATCATTATAAAACTGTTATTACGTTATATCATCTGAGCGAATTCAGTTACCTGGAAATAGAAGAGATTACCGGAATACCCGAAGGCACGATAAAGAGTTACCTTTTCAGGGGGCGGAAGCTGCTGAAAGAAAAGCTGGCAGATTATTTAAAAAACGAGACGATATGAAAGAGCTGAAAGACGAGGAGATTCAGAAAATACTGGAAGAGCAATTCTCTAAGGGGCAGGCAGGGAATGAGAGTGTTCAGGCTCTGAAAGCTGGGGCTGGCGGGAAGAATGATCATGCCTTATATGAGAACTTGTTTAATATACTGAAACAAGAACCTCCTGCCGGTCCTTCTTATGCATTTTCTTCGAAGATAAAACACCGCCTGGAGGCAGCGGCCGCACGCAAGAGCAATTACAGGTTTCACGTGGCACTTTGCGGTATATTTCTTGCCTGCGCAGCTTTTTTATGGGGAATCCTCTTTGTAATCGATTTCAGCTACGGGACGGAGATCCGTTCGGTTTTCATTAATAACAAAGGGATCTTTATCTTTGGATTTGCCTGTTTCTTTATTATACAATACCTGGACCAGAGAACTGTAAAAAGAATTAAACCAGGCAGTTAAGGCATTTTTAAAAAAAGATAAAGATTCAGGGTGATATTTCAGCAGCGGGGAGCACTTTATATCAAATATTAAAATCATGCAGAAGGATAATTTTATAAGTCATGAGAAGGAACAACGCACTGCGCTCTTTACCGGATTATATAAAAAGGCGTTTCCGCTCGTCGCTGCGTATGTAAGCAAGATGGGAGGATCGGCAGAAGAAGCCAAAGATGTTTTCCAGGATGCGCTGGTTGCTTATTACGAAAAGGCGGCAGGCTCCGGTTTTCAGCTGAAGCAGACAGAAATCGCTTATGTAATGGGTACTGCAAAATATATATGGATCAGAAAATATAAAGATAACAGCCGCTTTACTCATTCTGATCTGCCAGCAGGCGAAACCGACATTGCCGGGGAAAGTGAGCGTGAGCCCGCGCCAGAAAGGATTGTGCGCTTCCTGGAACACGCCGGTCAAAAATGCATGGACCTTTTAAGTGCCTTTTATTACCACAAAAAGCCGTTACAGGATATTGCGGAACTATTCGGATTTTCTGGCGTACGCTCTGCTACCGTACAAAAATACAAATGCCTTGAGAAAGTCAGGAACGCTGTTAAGGAAAAATCAATGACCTATGAAGACTTCCTTAACTGAAACTGCGGATATTGAGTCCTTTCTGTTTAAAACACAGGAGGGCGGGGAGTCGGTGCTATTCCAGGCGTCTTTGATTCTTGACAAAAGCCTGCCGGGGAAAGTCGCTCTGCAAAAGAGAGCCTATGATGCCGTGCAGAATTACTCCCGTAAAAAGCTGAGAGAGGAAATAGCAGCTGTGGAGCTGGA
>Ga0265780_10002138_pt1 | contig 27201 bp, 19 predicted proteins | sample P1T30metagenome_FD_192432 | JGI IMG/M metagenome (GOLD analysis project Ga0265780, IMG submission 192432) | Plant litter microbial communities from East Loma Ridge, Irvine, California - P1 T30 | ecosystem: Environmental > Terrestrial > Plant litter > Unclassified | place: USA: California...
CAGCAATATCGCGGGAAATAGAGCGAGGGGTAGTAATGCTAGCCCCATTCGGGAATTCGCCGCCGGCAAGGCCACTGTCAGGATAGCGATGATGCCGGCAACCACCAACCTCGACGGCGCCCACAGCCCGAAATGGCGCGCTGCGGCCATCAGCGCAGGGGCAAGAACGATGCCGATGAGCAGCATATCAGCATAATGATTTTTATTGGCGAAAAAACCGGTTGCCGCGGTAAATCGACCCGTGTCGTAAAGATAGAACTTTTCGCTCCCCCCAGCCTGAAGCAAGCCCAGCAAGGCCCCGACCACGGATGTTGCTACGATGGCCCAGCCAAACCGCAACCGCTGCTCGACCGGCGCATGGAATGTCGCAATGAGCACCACGGTCGGCGGGATTAGATAGGCCCCGGCCAAACGCGTCGCATCTGGTTGCAAGCTGATCGTCATCCACAACGGCGCGAGACCGGCGGCGCGCGTGATTTGCGCGGCATCCTCTCGCCCCGGCAAGGCCATCCAAATGGATGGCGGCAGTGGAATCACCTGAGACAGTGGTAGCAACATCATCAGCAATACCAACAGCATCGCGGCACCGGACCAGGGATCAACAGGCGCGCGCCAGCCGCGCCACGCATACCACAGGAAGATCGCCGCACCGGCGGCCTCCACGATCAAGCGCGTCAGTGGAAAGCGCAAGCTGCCTCCCCCTAGGACGAGGGCAAGGCATAGCAGCACCGCGCTGGCGATCCTGCCATATGATTTTGCCATTGGGAGCCTGTTCACCTGCGCGCACCTAGCCTTCACATCATCAGCCATCGGGAAATCCGGCCTTTGCAATAGCCGCAAGATATCGGCAAAGCGATGCCCTACCCGATATCGTCCGTATGGGCCGGGCACCGAACGGCTGCCGGGGATTGCGTGAGGAGACACCGCGTTGACGCAGACGCAACGATCCATATGGCTGATTGGCCCGTTTCCGCCCCCCTTACACGGTCAGGCGGTCTATAACGCGGCAATTGCCGACCATCTGCAACAGCATGGCACCTTACACATTCTTGCTACTGGATCGGGTCCTGCGTCAAAAGTGCTGGGATACGGTAGGATATTGTGGACGGCATTGTTTCGGATAGCGCGCACTGACATTGTCTACACTTCGATGCCGGGCCAGCTGGCTGCGTGGCTTTTTGCGCTGGTAGTCGCGGCATTACGGCTGCGCGGCATCCGCCACTTCGTTCACCATCACTCGTATCGATCCATTGCGCTGGGACCATTGACGATCATGCGCATAGTCGTCTGGCTGGGGCGGCACCACCAACACCACATCTTACTCAGTCCCGTGATGCGCGAACGGTTTGTCGCTTTGTATCTGAGGGGAAAATCCAGCCAAGCATGCACATTGTCGAACGCCTTTCTGTTCTGCCCTGCGGCAAGCGTCGTCGTTCCGCGAGCACCGCGCCCCCCCACCATCGGTCACCTCAGCGTCCTCTCCGCCGAAAAGGGAGTAGACACGCTGATCCAGCTTTTTCGCCAGATTGCGGCCGTAAATCCTGCCATTCGCTTGATCCTTGCAGGACCGGTCGGCGACAAGCGGCTGTATAACCTGATCGATGCGGCAAGCGCCGACTTTCCCGACAGATTCGAATATCGCGGACCGGTGACCGGCGAAGCCAAGGCTCACTTCTATGGTGAAATCGACCTCTTTGTACTACCGACCCGTTTGATTGACGAAGCCGAACCCCTGGTGATGCTTGAAAGCTATACGGCCGGCGTGGAATTCGTGGGGAGCAACCGGGGATGTATCAGCGAACGGCTACGGCGGGCCGATTGCTTGCTGAGCGACGATGTCGAGCAGGACAGCGCTCTCATCGTCGCCCGACTTGACGAGGCCGCCACCGATTGGTCAGGGTTCCGCCAGGCTTGTGCCGCACATGCCAATCGGTTGCATGCCAGCGCAGCGAGCGAGGCAGCTACGCTCTTCGCGGCGATGCTGACCCCGGCAGATCACGCCCCTTTCCGCAAGCCTGCTTGACCTTTCCCCCTCTTGCGGCGCAAGCGGTCCGGGGATCCCGATCCAGCACACGACCAGGACGCGTACGGTGAATATTCTTTTTCTACTTTTCCTGGCGTACATCCTTGCCCCGAAAATTGATCTCGTCGCTGCGTCCGGATCAGGAATAAGACCGGAGGATTTGATAACTGCTGCGGCCTTCTTGATCTATATTTGTAAGTTAAAAAAGACACCGCTGCAGATGCCGAAGCACGTAAGAATCTACGGTATCTTTATCGGCGTAGGTTTTTTATCGGCCATTATTAATTATCCGCAAGAGGGGCTTATTGGACTTGTTTTTGCGACCCGCCTGTTTGAGTATATGGTTTGGTTTTTCATCATGTATGAAGCTTGCCAGACCGTGCCCCCACGGCAGGTCCGCACCTCACTGCTGATTGTCTGTACAATTTTGATCGGATGGGGTACGCTAGAAACACTGGGTTTGGCGAGCAAGATCGGAAAATTTACTGGCGCCAACGAACGGCTGACTATCAACACCAGTGGCCCGTTCGAAACGTCGGTGATGCTCGCGATGCTCGCCTACGCAGCGCAACAGGTGTTTGTCACGCCGGCGATGGCGGTCATGGTCGTGCTCACACAATCGCGCATCACCCTTGTCGCGATCGTCGCGAGCTTTCTTGCCATTCGACCTGGTCGCGGCGTGATCATCGCTGGCGTTGGCCTTCTTGCCGCAGCAATATTGGCCGGTCCGATCATGTCACTGCTCGGCGACAGCAGACTGGCGAAATCGGATACGCCGTTGACTATGGCCGAGTTGCTCGTCACCGAATGGGGACGCGTGCCCCAGGTCGACAATCCCACCTACTTTCGGGAACGATTCCTCGGCGGCGATACCGTGATCCGGTATATCGGCAACACGCATGGCGATGTCAGCTTCAAGTTCCGCGCAGTGCGCTGGCCGTTGGTAGTCAAGTCAACGCTGTTTTCGCCACTACATTGCTTTATCGGCTGGGCGCCGGGTGCGTGGGGTGCCGCGCTCGACAGTTACTATGTCCGCGTCTTTGGCGAAGTCGGCCTCATCGGCACGATCATATTCCTATGGTGGCTATTTGCGTTAATTCGTGAGGCACAGCAGGATAGCGTGATCCGCTTTTCCATTTTCATGCTGATGATCGTCGGCCTCTTCATCGATATTTTCACGTCTTCAAAGGTGATGCCCATCATGTGGGCCCTCGCCGCCCTCGATCATGCCCGGCATCCCGCCAGCTTTCCCGTGCCGATGTTTCGCTTTGCCCGCCCCCTGGCGCTGCCATCGCCGTCCATCACCCCGCCAGCTGCATCACACCGGCCCACTACGCGCTCGGCCTGAACGGTGCCAAGCCAACGCTGACGCGCGACTCCGGCCTCTGACTGCCATCGCAGTTGCAAGGCAGGAGCGGCAGATGCCGCGACGTTTCGGCATCGCCGCTTGGCGGAGGGCATGAGGCGTCATTTGCCGGGAGCGGTGCGACCAGCCCCTCTGATCTAGACCGACAAGGACCTCGCCGGTATCGCGATGCCACCGCGATTTAGGTCATCCATATTGTACTTCCTGCCCAAAGACGCTTTAAGCCTCATAAGGTTAGCGCATCGAGCTAACAGAAATTTGAGATGTCTGGGCCCAAAGAAAGCTGATGACGGTAAGAGCTCGGATCGACGGCTTTGATATATGGCGTGCAAGCCTGCTGCTGCTCGGCCCGGTCGTGCACGGTGCGCCTAGCACGGTCGGGGATCGCATCCTGTGGATGGAGATCCTCGTTCAATTCAGTCATCTCTTTCGAATGGAAGCGTTTCTGGCGGTTGCCGGCTTTCTGATGATCTATTTGGACGGGCCTGCTCGCCCCGGTTGGTTGACAATTCGCCTGAGGCAGCTCTTGCTGCCAATGATAACAATCTGGATATTGTTCAATATCCCACTGACCGTGTTTCTTCATATGTGGGATGGCTCTGACATTAATACGTTAGATCCTCTCCATCTCTGGTTTCTCTTCGATCTCGCGGCCGCAACCATATTCATTTGGCTTTTAGGACGACATTGGTTGGAGATTGAACCGAGGAAGCAATTGTCATGGTTTGCTTGTTGGCTGGGGACCGCAATCGGCGCCCGAATATTGTTGTATAAGCTGCACAGCGGAAATCCCTTTGCTGACATCCTCACCGGCCTGCCCTATTACACCTGCTTCTTCGTTGCTGGCGCCGTGGTCGCCGCGAATCCCAACCTGACGCAGCGGCTGCGTACCACACGCTTCTGGTGGCTTGGCCTGCCGGTATTGGCTGCCGGACTGTGCCTCTTCATTGCCGGTTACTCGCTGTTGATCGATCCCGATCGCAGCGAGCATCACTTCCTGTTCCGCCTCATCTATACCGTCATCGGTGTGATCTGTGCGACCGGCATGACGTTTACAATATTTTCAACTGCTCTGAGGCTTCAGCATCAACATCCCCTTATGGGTTATCTAAATCGGTCCGCATATACGGTGTACCTGACCCATATGACCATTGTAGTTGTTCTCGCAAAGATTTTCTCGTCCCTCACCATAAATAGCAGCCTGCAATTCATTATTTTGGTGCCGCTCACATTGGTATTGTGCTGGATATTCCACCGTCATGTAGTCGAGCGATGGCCTATCGCGGCACTCTTGTTCAACGGCGCCAGCTTGTCGCACGGGCATTGGCTGATAAGACGACGCGATCTCATGATGGCGCAGCTAGCTCCCCGCTGATCGACCATGGTGCATTTCGATACCATGGTCGGAACGCGGGGTGGCATAACGAAAGTTTGATGCTAGCGGCGTGACCTAGCCGTATCGGCGCGTCTAAACTCGGCAGTGACCTGCGAGGGACTCGTATGACCGACATCTGGATTGCGATCATAGCCGGGGGTGCGGCGCTTGGCTGTATCGTACTCGCATTGCACGTGCTGGGCCGATGGGAGCGACGCCGTGCCGGCAGATGGCATAACGACTATTTCTATCACGGCGGCCTAGTGCAGAAGCTCATGACCCGCTGGAATAGCGTTGGCCCGCGCCGCCTGACCGATCAGCGATCGCGCTTCTGCCCTACGGATCGGGAGCCGATACCATCCTCTCCGGACGATGCTGCTCAACCACCATCGGTATAGTCGGCCGGTCGCGAGGGGCGCAGCGTGCGGCGAACAGTCGCTGGCGCACCGAAGGCGAGGCTGAATGGGGGCAGTGATCGCGTTACGACCGATGCGGCACCGATCACGCATCCTTCGCCGATCTCGACGCCGTCGAGAACCACGACATTGTTGCCGATCCAACAGCGATCACCAACCAAGACACCCCGTCGGTCTACCCGTCCGGTGACGTAACTGCCGTCATCATCAGCGACGTGGCTTTCTGCTGAAATGGTGAATCCGGCACCAATTTGTACGTTAGCGCCGATACGAATGGGTCCGCCAATCCCCAAGACGGCGTTCGGACCGATATACGAGCCGTCTTCGATCCAAAGCCCGGCAGCCGGTTGATTGAGACCGCTGCGTCCCTGAATCCAGGCGCGCTCACGAATGGTCACGCGCGCACCCAGCACGATACCCTGATCCGCGGAGCAATCCACATAGGAATAGCCCCCAATCGCAGCGCCACGTCCAGCCTGCAGCTGCCTGCCCATGACAAAACTGATATACGGTCCGAGTAGAAGGCCGTTTGGCCGACGGAAATGGCGTAACGACCACGTCACTCCGCGCAACAGCGGCCAGCCACCTTTCGCGAGTAGATAGCCAATATCCCTCGACCTGACCTGATAGGACCGCCCGGTCAGTAATCGAATTAGCGATGCGATCATCGTCCTAATACCCTTCGATAGACGCTAGCGACGTCGTACGCGATACGGTCCCAGGATTGATCGGCCACCCACTGCTCGGCACGCTTGCGAACATCCGCTTGCCATGCCGATGAGTCCAAGGCCGCGTCGATCGTTTCCGCGATCGACCCAATATCAAGCGGATCGAACATCTGCCGCGCATCGAGCGCCAATTCAGTCATGGCGCTAGTCCGAGAAAAAAGCGCCAGCGTTCCCGCCACATACGCCTCAATAATCGGAATACCATAACCTTCGTAGAGCGAGGGCAGGATCAGCGCCCGCGCAGCCGTTAAGGCACCCCATTTATCAGGCTCGTCGACCGGTCCGAGATAGACGAAGCGATGACCAAGCCTATCCTCGCCACGGGAGATCGTCGCCTCGGCGCGGTAATTGAACTTGCCTGCTACAACAAGTTTTACATCGCGATGGCGCGGCGCCAGCATCGCCCAGGCATCGATCAACGCGTCTACGTTTTTGCGCGGCTCAAGATTACCAACATAGAGGCAGTAATTGTCATTCTTACCTAGCTTTCCGGCAATAGGCCAGGTTGCGTCATTTGCTTTTTCAGCATCTGCCGGATCCACACCACAACCAATAACCGCAATACGATCCTCCGGGCATCCACTTAGCTCGATAATACGTTGTTTTGTGTACTGGGAAACTGCAATTATTGTGTCTGAGAGCTTTACCTGCCGAAAAAAGTTACGTTTTGCCAATAGGCGATTATTCATATTAAATAAATGAGGATGCTCAATCGGGAAAACATCATGAATCGTAGCAACTTTATGGTGCCTGGGGCTATAGGCGAGATTGGCAAAATAGGTCTCATGAATTATATCGTATTTGCTTAACGATGTCGCAGCCGTCAGAGCAGGTAGAAATTCCATTACCAGGTTCTGGGTTTTTCTCGTTTTTCCGAAGGGTGTGAGTTCTATTTTTGTCAGCCGATCATCGAGGGCTGCAATTGTCTTATTGATACCGCCCCCACTCTGTACAAGAACATCAGGTAATGGCAGCTCCTCAAGATTGCCACTGTCCTGCAATCGCAGCAACGCATTCGCCAGCGACAGACAATATCGCGCAACTCCACTTACCGGCACTCTGATCGGCCGCCCATCTAGTAGTATAGACAATTTTCCTCCTAGATAAAACCGATGCTTACAAACACGTTTACGCAGTAATATTACTAAATTTCATTGATAATAAACAAGCTCTATCCTATATAAAGCGTCGCAAATGTGACGATGATCATCAGAATCATTATGATGCTTAATCCCGCTTTGCCGAGCATCTTATTTCCTTTTCTGCGGTGCCGCGCCGGTTTAGCCATTCACTGGCTAGCAGCAACGCCTGCCATGCTCAATCAGAGGTAGCGCCAAGCTGTCCGGATCGACGACGCCAACACGCCGGGACCAGCTGGGTTCGCCCGGCAGGCGCCACAAGAATGTAACAATTTTATGTAGTGCAGCAGACGCTGTTGCCGACACACCGCCACAGCCGCCTAAAGGGGGAGAGAAAGCATGCCCAGACAACCAAATGAAGCGGTCCAGTGGCGTTGGCCGCACCGCTGCGGCGTGGCATTGTTTGCTTTGACATTGAATGGGTGCGGCGGGTCCAGCGCCGCTCTTGTTTCGATGCCCGCACCGACGCCGACACCCACACCGACGCCGATACCCACACCGACGCCGACGCCGACGCCGACACCCACACCGACGCCGACGCCGATTGCCCTGCCGGCGTTCTGCACGGTTCGCGACGCCGTGCGCAATGCGACTGATCTACAGATCACCGCAGTGAACGGCATCGTTCGTATAGTGGCGATCGGCTCGAGTAGCACTGCCGGCAATGGTGCCAGCACGCCTGCGAATGGCTATGTGTCCGTCATCCAGACCTCATTGACTACCAAGCCCCAGGCAGTGGATTTCGTCGTTGTCAATGCCGGCGTCGCGGGTAACTCACTAGCTGACGTTCAAGCCAGATTGCAGCGAGATGCGCTCAGTCTTAATCCGCAGCTCGTCATTCTACAGGTGGGAGTTAACGATGCGCTTAGTCAACCCAATCAGGAGGGCGTGACGGCGTTTGAAAAGCGGCTTCGCGACACAATTGCCCAGATAAAAACAGTTTCCCCGATCTTACTGGTCACCGGACAATATTTCCAGGGCCAACCTTCTTATTACGAAAGTTACATGGCGTCAATGTATCAGATCGCCCAACAACAGCGTCTCCCGGTCTTTGATCGGTACTATATCATGAAGAATGCCATAAGCTCGGGAAATTACAGTTTTGCTGATCTATCAGCCGCAGACCGTTTTCACCCCAACGACACTATGCACCGATGTATCGGCCAGGTAATCGCAAACCTTATCACCAACAATGTGCATTCATAGCGTTGTCGCGATTGAAGTAGCTTTGCTTTGATTGTTCAGGTTCACCCGCGAGAGAGTTACATAAATCCCGACGCTTAGAGCAGGCTGCGTGGGTCACGGTGTCAAGCCATGCACGACCGCGGCCTATCGTCTTGCCACAGTCAGCGCCGCGCCAGGGTCAGGACCCATTGATGTGACCGTCGCGATCTGGTTCAGGCTCCGCAAAAAAACCCGGATGAGCGACCTAGTGTAGCTGACGGATGCAGCTTGCGCGGCTGCGGCCGTTCTGCCGGCGCGAATCATCGTATCGCGTCAGAGCTGCGCTCGGCGCCGTACGTTGACAATCCGGGCACACGACGTCAGTGGCGAGGGGCTTTCGCTGGCCATCACTAGCGTAGCAGGTCGTCCTTTAATGCGACATGAGGCTTATGCGATTTGATTATCTGATTGTGGGGGCTGGCTTTGCCGGTTCTGTCTGCGCAGAACGGCTGGCCAATGCCGGCCGGACGGTCCTGCTTATCGATCGGCGTCCACACATTGGTGGCAATGCCTATGACGAAGTCGACGCGCATGGCATCCTCATCCATCCTTATGGTCCGCATATTTTTCATACCAATGCCAAGACGGTATTTGAATATTTAAGTCAATTTACCGATTGGCGGTTTTATGAACATCGCGTCCTTGCAGTGGTGGAAGACCAGTTACTTCCGATTCCTATCAATCGTACGACAATAAACAAATTATACGGCCTCGATCTTACCGAAGCCGGCGTCAAAGAATTTTTTGAAAAGGTACGACAGCCCCGCGATCCGGTTAAAACCAGCGAGGACGTTGTCTTGTCGTCGGTGGGTGCCGACCTCTGCGAAAAGTTTTTCCGCGGTTACACCGCCAAGCAATGGGGGCTAGACCTGTCGGAGCTTTCCGCCGGCGTCGCCGCACGCATACCGACGCGGACAAACGATGATGATCGTTACTTCAGCGACACGTATCAGTTCATGCCCGCCGAAGGTTATACACGGATGTTCGAAAGGATGCTGAAACATCCCAATATCGAAGTTCGGGTCGGTACCGAACTAGACGCGGTTGCCGATAGTATCAAATATGACCACATGATCTATTCGGGTCCGGTCGATGCATTCTACGCATATCGTTTTGGCAAGCTTCCCTATCGCTCCCTGGAGTTTGCGCATGAACACCTTGCCGACCAGGAGAAGATCCAGGATGTGGGAACAATAAACTATCCGATGAGCAAGGATTTTACGAGAATCACGGAGTTTAAACATCTAACCGGGCAGAAAGCGGCGGGAACATCGATAGTAAGGGAGTTTCCGCGTGCCGACGGCGACCCTTACTATCCGATCCCCCGGCCTGAAAATGAAGCTTTGTTCAAAAGGTACCAAGCACTTGCCGATCAAGAGGAAAAAGTGACCTTCGTCGGCCGGCTCGCCCAGTATCGCTATTACAACATGGATCAAGTTGTCGCTGCGGCCTTGGCAACGGTCGACGGTATTTTGAAGACCCGCAAATGACGTCCATCGCTGCCGTTGTCGTTACCTTCAATCGCAAACTGTTGCTGGTCGAATGTCTGACCGGGCTGTTAGCGCAAAGCCTTCCGCTTACGCGCATCTTGGTTGTCGATAACGCTAGCGGTGACGGCACTGCGCAGTTGCTTGAGGAACGCGGTTTTCTCAAGGATCCGCGCATCCGTTACATGCGGCTGGACCGAAATACGGGGGGAGCTGGTGGTTTTCACGACGGCATGAAGGCGGCTTATGACGAGGGTCATGATTGGCTCTGGTTGATGGACGACGATGCGGAACCAGAACCTCGCGCCCTTGAGCATCTGTCGCATTATTTCGACCGTGAAGATGTTGCCGGCTTAGCTCCAATGGTTACCGATGCGACGTGGTCGAATGAATACGTCGAGCCACATCGCGGCATGCGAGTGGATCAGGCGATGACCGGTGTCGTCAGGCCGCTCACCGCCCGCGAAACTGCGGGTCAGCCGGTACTGCCAATTACTCACTGTTCGTTCGTCGGCCCGTTATTTTCCCGGAAAACAATCGACGCGGTAGGACTGCCACTCGCCGAATTCTTCATTCATTATGACGATTACGAATATGTGCAACGAGCACGAAAGGTCGGCCCGATACTGTTGGTTATGGCGGCCAAAATAGCTCATAAGGAAGCCAGGAATAATAATCGCGTCGAGACCAAGCGGTTTCTACACGCACGTGCCGAGCGTCCAAAATATGACAGCCTCTGGCTTTCATATTATGGATACCGCAATGTGGTGTGGCTGACCAAGCAGGATAGCCGCGGTCTGAAGCGATTGCGGTTGCTGACCCGGCACGCACGCCGTCTCGCCGAGGTGATCGCCTATGACGACAGGAAGTTGGCGCGGATAGCTTTCTGGAACGCTGCCCTGCTTGACGGATGGAACGGACGCTTCAACAATGATCGCCCAAAACAATTATTGAGGTGATGGCATGGCAGCTCAGCGTGGCGGTGTAAGGCAGAAGCGTGCTGCGTGCTGGGCTCGACGGACGTTGGCCGCCGCTCTGATGCTTGCCGGCAGCGGTGCGGTGGCAAACTTCACCAATCCGGTATTGCCGTCAGGACCCGACCCTTGGGTATTGCGTGTCGGTAAGACATATTATTTCATGGTGACCCGCGGCAACCGATTGACCATCCGCAAAACCACCGACATCACCAAAGTTGCCGCAGCGCAGGAAGTCACGGTTTGGACCCCGCCTGCCAACGGTCCCAACGCCCGCTCGATCTGGGCGCCGGAGCTCCATCAGATCGCAGGCAAGTGGTTTATCTATTATACCGCTGCAAGCAGTGCACACGATGATAACCTCCACCGCGGTATCTTCGTTCTAGAAAACGACGGACCGGATCCGACGCGCGGGACATGGATCGATCGCGGCCGGGTTAACACCCGCTTTTCGGCGATTGATGCGACGATATTTAAGTATCGTAATAGAACCTACTTCGTATATTCAGTACAGCTTGGTGCGGAAAGTCGCCTGGCAATTGCAGAATTGAAAAATCCGTGGACGTTAGCTGCTCCAGAGGTTGTAATATCTAAGCCAAATTTTCTTTGGGAAAAGCAAATCTACGCGATCAACGAAGCACCTGAGTTCCTGCTTGGTCCGAAAGGTGATCTATTTATAACCTATTCGGCTAGCGCATGCACTAGCGATGAATATGCGATCGGGCTGTTGTCGGCTCCACCGGGCGCTAATCCGCTTAATCCTCGCGCCTGGAGCAAATCACCGGATGCCGTGGTCAGCAAGGCGCCCGCGGTCGCAGTATTTGGTCCCGGCCATAACGGCTTCTTTACATCACCGGATGGAAAGCAACATTGGATGGTGTTTCATGCCAACAGCGGGCCGAGTTGGGGCTGCACATCGCGGCGCGCGACTTGGATCGAGCCGTTCTTCTTCGATGGCAGAGGAAAGCCGGTGTTCCTGCCGCCGTCAGGGCCGCAGGAACCGCTGGCTCCGCCGAGTGGCCAAAGCAAGGCGCCGTCACGCCGCTAAGCGGCGTGACGCTCACCAGCGCGAATCCGGCGTGAAAAGGTTTCCCTCGCGATCTCGAGGTGGCACGACAAGCCGCCGAGTAAGCCTCCGGCGCACTGGTCGTTCGAAGATCACCAGCGACAGCCAGGCGATCGGAAGCATGAGCGGCAGCGTTGCCAATACGAAAAGGGTCATCGGTACGCCATGCAGCTTCAGCAAGGTCGCGCCGACTCCTGTAAGCAGAACGGTCTGAACTAAGGGGTGGAGCATATATAGGGAATATGTCAGCTGACCAAGCGGGGCCAGCCGTCGCGCGCGCGCCGTCGCCGGTTGTTCGGAGGCGCCAATGCCGAGCAGGACGATGACGTAGACCAACGGCAAGAGCAGTGGTTTTGGCGCCTGTAGCAAGCACGCGCCGACAAACAGAACACAGCATAACGTCAGATAAACAGCAGCACGCGGAATCTTTGATAGCTCATAACGATATTGATAGGCAGTCATCCCAAGTAAGAAGCTTGGGAGAGCGCGCAACACACCGAAATCAAAAGACCATTCAAGCCAAGAGAAGGATCGCTCTAGCGACCACAAATATAGCGTTGTTAGCACTACCAATATGGATATTGGACCGCTTTTCTTTCCTGAAATGTGAGTTAGAAATGGAAATACTAGGTACATGCCCATTTCAGCACTTATTGACCAACTGACATAATTGAATGTCAGCGATTTGCAGATCCCAAAAGAATGTAGGAACATTAGATTGGGCAAGATACAGTTAACTTCATAAAGCTCGGGATGATTACTTTTTACGTAGCCGGCAGCGTTTAGCGCGGCGAATATTGCAAATATTGCAAATATTGACCAATGCAACGGTGCCAGGCGGGCTATTCTTTTAAACAGGAAGATGCCGAAGGTCTGGCGCGTTCGGATCGGGCTTGAGTAAACGGAACTTATTACAAATCCCGACAGAGCAAAAAACAGGTCAACCGCTAGTGTGAATCCATCGAGACGGGATTGGACGTTGGCAGCAGCACTTCCCAAGCTCATCTGATTTTGAAAATGATATACAATAATGAGATACGAAGAGGCGATGCGAAGAAGATCGAGATAGATCATCCTGTCGGACTCGAGTTTGAGCGAAAGCTCGATTTTCCTCACGCTATCCCTTTCCATGGCGACAAACCGTCCTAGGGGATGAGCGTGCCGGGCTCAACCATCTCAACGACGAAGCAGGGAATCTGTCGGGTTGTGCTGAGCATGATTTACGATCATTGGGACAATATGGATGCGGATCTAGTCACGGCTGTTCACGCGGATGTTTCTCGCCGTGGGTGAGGCCGTCCTGTCTGCCGAAAGCGCTATAAAGGATGACGGGGGTGGCCCACGCGTCATTGCAGTGCTTGCAACCTATCGGGATCGCTCCAAGATGTTGGAGGCAGTGCTCGCGCGTCTACGTGACGAGGGCGTGACGCAAGCGGTCGTGGTGGACAATGGGTCGACCTGGCCTATCGCCGAGCGACTATTCGCGCGGTTTGGAGACTTTGTCGACGTCGTTCCAATGAACGGCAATCAAGGTTGCGCTTTGGGCTATGCTCGTGGTCTTGAACGGGCCGTGGCGCTGGATGCGGAGCTGATCTGGCTGCTTGATGATGACAACCGGCCGATGTCAGGAGCATTGGCGGCATTGGTATCGGCTTGGGGCGCCTGCCGGTCGAGAGATACGGCAGAGCGGCTGATCGTGACGGCGGTGCGCGATGAGCATCATGCTGATGTGATGGCTGGCGTTCCTGAGTCCCGTTTGAAGGTACGGTGGGATAGCTTCGGAGGATTTCACCTTTTCGATCTTGGCTACAAGGTCTGGCGACGGACGCGATGGGGCCGACCTACCGGACGACCAGCTGACACCGTGACGGTGGATGTGACGCCCTATGGCGGCTCGTTGTTCCATCGCACGGTCGTTGAGCGATATGGTTTGCCGCTGCTCAATTTTTATCAATATGGTGATGATATTGAATATACGTGGCGCGTCACGCGCGATGGCGGCCGCATCGTCGTCGTTACCGCCGCTCGTATCGAGGATCTCGAAGAATCGTGGAATCCTACGGTTCAGCTTAGCAACAGATTTCTCGGCTTGATCGCGGGGGCCAGCGCCTTCCGAACATATTATGCGACCCGCAATGCCGCCAATTTTGAAATGCGCTACCGGCGTCGGAACCGGGTGATGTTCGCGATAAATCGGTGGATCTATATGGCACTGATCCGCCTCTATGCGATGCGGGCCGGCCATGCTGATCGTTACGCGATCATTCGGGAAGCGGTTCGAGACGGGCTTGCCGGACGGTTAGGTATCAATTCGCGATATCGTCTGCCTTGATGGCTAGTATGCCCGGGGTGGCACGTTTTTGGTACCGATCGCCGGTTGGACGCTGCTATGGCGGTACGCGCACAGATAGAAAGACGATGATTGTCCCCCGTCCAACTCATCCATCCCAAACGCTTCGGTGACAGCCGTGGCTGGTTCACCGAGGTGCACTCAGTCCCCACCTTCACCAAGCTCGGCATCACCTGCACCTTCGTGCAGGACAACCATTCGCTCTCCGCTCCCGCTTACACCCTTCGCGGCCTGCACTTCCAGACCCCGCCGCGCGGCCAGGACAAGCTCGTCCGCTGCATTCGCGGCCGCATCTTCGACGTCGCAGTCGACGTACGCCGTGGCTCGCCCACCTATGGCCAATGGGTCGGCGCCGAGCTCAGCGCCAAAAACGGCCACCAGCTCTTCATCCCGATCGGCTTCGCGCACGGCTTCGTTACGCTCGAGCCCGATTGCGAGGTGACCTACAAATGCTCGGACACTTATGCGCCGCAAGCGGACGGCGGCATCCGCTGGGACAGCGTCGGCATCGACTGGCCGCTCCCCGCCGGTGTCACCCCCGAGCTGAGCGACAAGGACAAGGTCCAGCCCAGCCTCGCCGACTTCAACAGCCCCTTCCCCTATGACGGCCGGCCGCTCGCCCCCCTCGCCTGAAGGACCCAGACATGCGCATCTTCGTCACCGGCGGGGCCGGCTTCATCGGCTCGGCGCTCGTCCGCCACCTCATCGAGAACACCACCCACGAAGTGCTCAACTTCGACAAGCTGACCTATGCCGGCACGCTGTCGACGGTCGAGCGCGTTGCAAGCTCGAACCGCTACCGCTTCGTCCAAGGCGACATCTGCGATGCAGAGGCCGTCCGCGCCGCGATCGCTGAGTTCAAGCCCGAGATCGTCACCCATCTAGCGGCAGAGAGCCACGTCGACCGCTCGATCGATGGCCCCGGCGCCTTCGTCGAGACCAACGTCGTCGGCACCTATACGATGCTCGCCGAGGCGCGCGCCTATTGGGCAGCACTTGACGACGACGCCCGTGCGGCATTCCGTTTCCACCATATCTCGACCGACGAGGTCTATGGCTCGCTCGGCGACACCGGCCTGTTCACCGAAGACACCCCCTATGACCCGCGCTCGCCCTATTCGGCGTCGAAGGCGGGGTCGGACCATCTCGTCCAGGCTTGGGGCCATACCTATGGCCTGCCGGTGCTGATCACCAATTGCTCGAACAATTACGGCCCCTATCACTTCCCTGAGAAGCTGATCCCGCTGATGATCGCCAAGGTGCTCGCCGGCGAGCCGCTGCCGGTCTACGGCAAGGGCGATCAGGTACGCGACTGGCTCTACGTCGAGGATCACGTCCGCGCGCTGCAGGCGGTGTTCGAGCGCGGCAGCGTCGGGCGCACCTACAATGTCGGCGGCCACAACGAGAAGCAGAACATCGAGGTGGTGCACACGCTCTGCGCGATCCTCGACCGGCTGCGGCCCCGCGCCGACGGCCGTTCCTATGCCGAGCAGATCACCTCGGTCGCCGACCGCCCCGGTCACGACAAACGCTATGCGATCGACGCGAGCCGGATCAACGACGAGCTCGGCTGGCGCCCGCAGGAGACGTTCGAGACCGGGATCGAGAAGACGATCCGCTGGTATCTCGACAACGAGGCGTGGTGGCGGCCGCTGGTCGCCGCCAAGGCGTCCGAACGTCGCGGCATTGCGGCCTGACATGTCGATTGCTCGACCTGTATACATGTCGGCGCGGCGATGACCCGCGACATTCTCGTCACCGGTGGCAACGGCCAGCTCGGCCGCGAACTCGCGCGTACCGTGTGGCCGCAGGGCTGGCGCGCGGTCACTCTCGGCCGCGAGGCGCTCGACCTCGGCGGTCCCGCCGCCATCGCGACGGTGATCGCCGGCGGGCATGAGGGGCAGCCATGGGCGGCGGTGATCAACGCCGCGGCCTATACCGCGGTCGACAAGGCGGAGAACGACATCGTCGCCGCTTGGACGGTCAACGCGCTGGCACCGGCCGCACTCGCAGCGGCCTGCGCCGCGGCGGCCATCCCGCTCGTCCAGGTTTCGACCGATTACGTCTTCGCCGGCGACAGGCAGGGCGCCTGGCAGGTCGATGACCCCGTCGGTCCACTCGGCGTCTATGGGGCGTCGAAGCTGGGCGGCGAACTCGCCGTCCGCACCTCGGGCGCCCGCGCAGCGATCGTGCGCACCGCCTGGGTGGTGTCGGCACAGGGCGCGAATTTCGTCAAGACGATGCTGCGCCTCGCGACCGACCGCGACCAGCTGCGCGTCGTCGCCGACCAACACGGCAGCCCGACCAGCGCGGCCGACCTCGCCGCGGCGCTGGCGACGATCGCGGTACGGCTCGCCGACGATCCGGCCGCACCGACCGGCACCTTCCATTTCAGCAATGCCGGCGAGACGACCTGGGCGGATTTCGCACGCGAGATCTTCCGGCAAAGCGCGGCACGTGGCGGTCCGTCGGCCGCGGTCGAGGGCATCCCGACCAGCGACTATCCCACCCCGGCGCGGCGGCCAGCCAATTCGCTGCTCAGCCACGACGCCATCCATACCGCCTACGGCATCGAACCGCGCCCATGGGACGCGGCCCTCGCCGGCATCCTCGACGAACTGATCGGAGCACCGCAATGAAGGGCATCATCCTCGCAGGGGGCTCGGGCACCCGGCTCCACCCCGCGACGCTGGCGGTCAACAAGCAGCTGCTGCCGGTCTATGACAAGCCGATGATCTATTATCCGCTGTCGGTACTGATGCTCGCCGGCATCCGCGACGTGCTGATCATCTCGAGCCCCGAATATATCGACAATTACCGGCGGCTATTCGGTGACGGCTCGCCGTTCGGGCTGCGCATCAACTATGCCGAGCAGCCCAGCCCCGACGGCCTGGCACAGGCGTTCACGATCGGCGCCGACTTCATCGGTGACGACAACGTCGCGCTAGTGCTCGGCGACAATATCTTCTTTGGCGCCCATCTCACCGAACTGCTCGCCAGCGCCGTCGCGAGGCCCAAGGGTGCGACGGTATTCAGTTACCGCGTCGAGGATCCCGAACGCTATGGTGTCGTCGAATTCGGCGAAGGCGGCCGCGCGGTCAGCCTTGAGGAGAAGCCCACACATCCCAAGTCAAATCATGCGGTCACCGGCCTCTATTTTTACGACAATCGCGTGGTCGAATTTGCTCGCGGTCTTAAGCCTTCTGAGCGCGGCGAACTCGAGATTACCGATCTCAACCGGCTCTACATGGAAGCAGGCGATCTCTACGTCGAACAGATGGGCCGCGGCTTTGCCTGGCTCGACACCGGCACCCATGACAGCCTGCTTGAGGCGTCGGAGTTCGTGCGCACCTTGCAGCACCGTCAGGGCATCCAGATCGCCTGCCTGGAAGAGATCGCCTACGAACAGGGTTTCATCTCGGCAAACGAGGCGCGGGCGCGGGGCGAGATGTTCAAGAAGACGGCCTATGGTCGGGCGATCTTGAAAGCGGTGGATCGCACCTGATCCCGATAAAGGACGCCTTAATCAGTCATAGACCTTTACCCATCTAGACACGACCCTGGCGACATCTTACCATGTTCGCTACATACCGGGGGGGTCTAGAATGATCGGGACGATGACGTCGCCGCGGCGGGTACGGGTGCGTGCGCTGCAGTCGAGTGGCATGGCGCTGGCGATGGTCGCTGCCGCGCCGGCATTTGCGCAATGCGCGCCCGATCCCACCCAGACCAATGCCGTCACCACCTGCGCCGGCACCGATAGCGACGGGCTCGTCGTCACCACCTACGGCACGACGGTCAACGTCCCCGCCGGCGCGACGGTGCAGGGCGGGGGCCGGCCAGGGATCGCGGTGACGCTGCCGTCGACCGATTATGGCAATGCCGTCGGCGTCACGGTCGCTGGTACGGTCGATGGGCGCGCGCAGTCGGGAATCAGCCTGCTGTGGCAACCGGCGGCAAATGGCTATGGCTATTCTGACACCCGGCTCGATCTCACCGTCGCGCAAGGGGGCAGCGTCACCGGCAACAACGCGGTCGTCGTCGGTCGCAGCACCGGCGCAGGCTATGGCTATGGCAGCCCGGTCGCGACGATCGACAACAGCGGCACGCTGACCGGCACCAGCGGCATCGCGCTGCTCGCCACTACCCCTGGCTATGGCAGCTTCGCGATCACCAATCGCGCGACAGGGACAGTCGGCGCAATCAGCGGTGCGGTCAGTGCGCTCGACAATGCCGGGACGATCGATGGCGGTACGCGCAGTGCAATCGATTGGGGCTATGGCTATGCTACTTATGGCACGCTCGCCAACAGCGGTGCGATCACCGCGGCAAGCAGCGCCGCGACGCTCGCCAATCTTCCGGCGAACGCGACATTGGCCAACAGCGGCACAATCTCCAACACCGGCAGCGGCGCGGCGATCGCCGGCGCCAGCCTCTTGATCACCAATGCCGCGACCGGACGGATCACCGCCGGCGTGACCGCGATCAGCGCCGATAATTATCTGACGCTGACCAATGCCGGCACGATCAACGGCAATATCGTCACCGCGGTTCAAGCGTTCGTTCCCGCCCCCAGCACGATTGATTCCCGTACGGGTACGATCAACGGCTCTGTCACCTTCGGCGCCAGCAGCGACACGCTTATCGCCGGTTGGAACAACGGGCTGGTGAGCGGCATCACTGGCGTGATCGACGGCGGCGGCGGTACTGATACGGTGCAGATCCGCTTTGCCAGCAACACGACGCTGGCGCGCACGATCGCGCTACCGACCAATTTCGAACAGCTCAGCCTCGCACCCGCGGCCGAAATCACTACGACGCTTGCCGACGGCTTCGCCGCGCCCGGTGTGCTGGAGATCACCGGGAAGGGCACGGTGGTCAACCGGACGACGCTGAGCCGCGCCGGCATGGTAGTGCGGGTCGGCAACTATGATCCTGACAATCGCCCGAGCTTCGTCAACGCCGGGACGATCACCGCAACCGGCGGCACCGCGACAGATTATGCGGTTGATCTTCGCCCCTATGCGACGCGGTTCGAGAATAGCGGGACGATCACCGCCGCGGCCAACGGCGTGTCGGCGCAAAGCTCTGGCAGCTTCGTCAACACCGCGACCGGAACGATCACCGCCACCGATACCGGCGTCTCGGTCGACTCCACCAACTTCACCAACGCCGGGACGATCCGTTCGAACGCTGGCACCGGCCTGCTCCTATCGGGATATGCCAGTGATGCCCTGACCAACAGCGGCCTCATCGAAGGCAAGGTCGCCGGTGCCCGCATTGGCACGCGGCTGGTCAACACCGGAACGATCACCTCCCCCGGCACCGGCGTCCTGATCGGTTATTCGGGCACCCTCGACAATCGTGCCGGCGGCACGGTCAACGGTGGCGTTGCCGGTGTCGAAACCGGACTGTGGCAGGCGACGATCGCCAATGCCGGCACGATTAACGGCAACGTGCGGCTGGTCGGCGGCATCTATAGCAGCAGTTACAGCGCCAACCGCTTCTTCGCGCTGGCGGGCGGCGTGGTGAACGGCAATCTGACGCTCGGCACCAATGATGTGCTGGTTACGGAATTCACCGGCAGCGGCGGCGGGCGGATCGCCGGCATCACCGGCACGGTCACGGCTACCAATTCGACGCTGCGCTATCGCGTTCGTAACGATACGGCAACCAGTCTCACCACCCTGCCCGGCTTCGCTGGCATCGGCTACGATCTCTATAACGGCGCGACGCTGACGCTGGCCGGCAGCTCGACACAGGTTTCCGCTTCGATCGCGCCACTGACGCTTGCCGGCCAAGGCGTCGTCGATCTCGACGCCACAATCGCCAGCACCAGTCAGCCGGCGATCCAGGTCACGTCGCTGCTGGTCGCGCCAGGCGAGACGCAGCCGACAGCCCGCGGGCTCATCATCACCAGTCGCGGCGCGTTGACGCTCGACCGGCCCGCTGCCAGCTCCTACAGCTATCCCTATACAGCAATAGCGCTGACTGATGATGATACCTTCACCAATGCCGGCACGATCACCGTCCGTGATCGCGCCACGCCGAACTACAGCATCATCGCCGCAATTTCCGGCGGCAAGAGCGTCGTTAATAGCGGCACGATTACACTCGATAATGCCATCGGCATCTCTGGCGCGCTGAGCATTACCAATAGCGGCGCGATCGTCCAGGCGGCCAGTGGCGGCACTGCGATCGGGATCAGCGACGTTACCGATCTCACCAACAGCGGCTCGATCGACGTCGCGGGCACCGCGGTGATGCTGGCCGGCTATAATGGCGGCACCATCACCAATACCGGCCGGATCGCCAGTTCGGGCGGCGCCGCGATCGGCCTGTCCTTCTCGGGCTATTCCTACGGCGTCACCGTCAGCAATCTCGCCAGCGGCACGATCGCCGGTGGGGCGGGCACGGCGATCCACATGGCAGGCGGCACGATCCGTAACGCCGGGACGATCACCGGCTCGGTCGACCTGGGCTATTCGAGCTATGGTGGCGTCAGCTCTCTCCCCGCCACCTATATCGCCGAAGGCGGTACGCTGACCGGCGACCTGCGCTTCGGCAGCGGCGACGACCAGCTGGTCGCGATCGACGACGTCATCGGAGTCAGCGGCACAGTTGACGGCGGCGGCGGTATCGACACCTTCGTCCACGCGCGCACCGCCAGCGGCAGCGTCGCGCTCGGCACGATGCCGGCGTCGCTGGTCAAATTCGAACGGGAAGGCGTGCGTGCGATCGGCACCGGCACGACGGTGACGATCACTGCCGCCGATCCGGTCACCACCGCCATGCTCGTCTCGGGCGACGGATCGATCGTCAATACCGCGACGATCCTCGGCGGCGTGTCGAACGGCACGAGCGGCTCCTATTACACCGCCCCGCCGGCGCCGCTCGCCGCCTTCACCAACAGCGGCACGCTGGGCAGTGCCACGCTGGCCGGTCCGGCGCTGCGGCTGTACGATGTTCTGGCAGTGACCAATACGGGTACGCTCCTCAACAGTGACGGAACCCCGGCGCTCTCCCTGTCGACCTACGGGTCGGCAACGATCACCAACAGCGGCACGATCACCGGCGGGGTCACCGGCGATCACTATACGCCCTACACGTCCTATCCGACGACGGATACGCCGGCCCCGTTGACGCTGGCGATGAGCAACAGTGGCACGATCACCGCCACCCATAACGCCGTGATCCTCTCCTCCTACGGCGGCAGCGCCGACGGTGCGACGGTATCGCTCGACAACAGCGGCGCGATCGCGGCGACCGCGAACGGCGGCACCGCCGTTGCGCTCTACGGGGAGGATTACAACACGGCTGCGGCGCCACGCACCGCCGTCACGCTGATCAACAGCGGCACGATCCGCGCCAGTGGCGGCGGCACCCCACTCCCCGCCGACCCCTATGCCGGGGCCGCGCCAATCTACGGCAGCACGCCGGCGCTCGCCGTGCACAGCTATACGACGCTGACCAACCGGACGCAGATCACCAACACCGCCGCGGGCACGATCGAGGCGACCGGCACGCTCTCCACCGCCATCTACAGCGAAGGCGGCCTCGACCTGACCAACGCCGGCACGATCCGCGGCAGCAACGGCACCGCGCTCGCTGGCAACGATTATCTGTCTTATTATCTCGGCAGCGACCGGCTCGCCGGCGCGATCCAGACGATCGGCGACGCCGACAACCGCATCGTCAACACCGGCACGATCATCGGCTCGATCGCGCTCGGCGGCGGCAATGACCGGATCGAGAACCGCGGAACGATCACCGGCGACGTCTTCCTCGGTGCCGGCGACGATACCTTCCTCCAGCAGGCGAACGCGACGTTGACCGGCACGGTCGACGGCGGTGACGGCACCGACACGCTGATCGTCGATGCAACCGGGGGCGGTACGATCAGCGCGGCACAATTCGTTCATTTCGAGGGCCTCAGCCAGACCGGCCAAGGCAACGTCAACTATCTGGGCAGCTTCGGCTTCGACACGATCGGCCTCGCCGGAGGCAGCATCACCGTCGCTGCGGGCGACATGCTAGCGACCAGCGGCCCAGTCGCGCTGACCGGCAGCGGCGCCGACGAGACGGTGATCAACAACGGCACCATCCTCGGCTCTGTCGCGCTCGGCGCGGGCAACGACACGTTTGTCGAAGGTCCCAACAGCCGCGTCACTGGCGTGGTCGACGGCGGTGCCGGCGACGATCTCTACTCGGTCGTCCTCGCCGGCGACCGCAGCGGCATTGGCGTACGCACTGGTTTCGAAAGGCTCGCAGTAGGCGGCACTGGCACGCTGCGCCTGACGCTCGACCAGGACTACACCAGCCTCGCGCTGAGCGGCGCGAATGTCGATCTGACGCTCGCCGGGCATCGAATCGCCAGCGCGACCGGATCGGATTCTGCCGAAAGCTTGCGTGTTGATGGTGACATCGCCCGTGTTGCGTTGGGGGGCGGTGACGATGGGCTAGCGCTTGGTACGGAAATCGCGATGGGCCGTTACGATGGCGGCAGCGGCACTGATACGCTCGCGTTCACTGCGACCACGCCAGTAACGCTGGTCGGCAGCGCAACCGGTTTCGAACGCGTCGCACTGACGAGTGGCGCTCTGACCGTCGCCGGAACGCTCGGCAGCGCCGGAGCCCCCCTCGCCTTCACCAATGCCGACACGCAGCTGACCGTCGCCGATGGCGGTACGCTCGCCGGCGTCATCGACCTCGGGACCGGCAACACGCGCTTTCGCCTTGCTGCGGGCGGCACACTGGTCGGCACCGTCGCGGGCAGCGGCCAAGGCAGCGCGACGGTCGTGCTCGACGGCACGCGCACGCTGACCGGTGCACTGACCGGCTTCGCAACGCTGACCACGGAAGGCTTCGGCACGCTTTCACTGGCCGGCAATTATGCATTTGACCGGGTCGGTGGCACCGGCAACCTCACCGTGATCGCCGGTGCGGCGCTGACCGCCGGCCAGATCCAGTTCGGCGGAGACGACAATCGCCTGACCATCGCCGGACGCTTCGCCGGTTCGGTGGATGGCGGCGCCGGTCGCGACACGATCGCCGTCTCCGGCGGCAGCGAGACCGCACCGGTGGCGTTCGGCTCGGTCGCCAACGTCGAAGCGCTGACGATGACCGGCGGCTTCGCCACCGTGTCGGGCACCGCCGCTTTCGGCACTGTCGACATGTCGGGTGGTCGACTTGTCGGCCTGTCGGGATCGGCGCTGTCGGCGACGCAGTTCCTGGTCCGTCAGGGCGCGACCTTCGGTTCGGCAGGGACGGTCAACGGCAACGTCACCGTCGCCGGCATCCTCAGCCCCGGCGCCTCGCCGGGGACGATGACGGTCAACGGCAATGTCGCGATCCAGAGCGGATCGCTGTCGCTGTTCGAGATCACGCCGACCGTGTCGGACAAGCTCGTCGTCAACGGCCAAGTCGCCATCGCACCCGGCGCGACGCTGCAGCTCGCCCCGAGCGGCACGCTGCGCCCCGGCACCTCCTACGATCTGATCACCGCAAGCGGCGGCATCACCGGCAGCTATACGACGATCCTCAAGCCGGATTCGCTGTTCGGCTTCGTCGTTCAGCGCGGCGACCGCATCCAGTTGCTCGGCCAGTTCCTCGACAATCCCGCCTTCGCGCCGCAGGTCAGCCGCAGCATCGCTTATGCCAACACTGCCCTGGTGGCACAGGGGTCGGGCAGCGCGCTGATCGCAGCGCTGCCGTCGCTGCTGACCGCCAACGGCACGTCCAATCCGACGGCCTTCGCGCGGATCGCGCCCGAGGCCTATGCCTCGGCGAGTCAGATCGGCGTCGATAATGCGCTGGCGCTGTCGGCCACCGCGCGCGGTCCCGGCTTCGCGACAAGCGGCGATGAGGTGCACCCCTATACCTTCGCGCAGATGCTGGGCGGCTGGCACCGGCTGGGGGCCGATGCCGAAGCGGGCACGGCATCGGCGCGCAGCCAGAGCTACGGCTTCCTCGGTGGCATCGGCATCGGCGATTTGACGTGGAGCGTCGGTGGATTCGCCGGCTATCTCAACGATCGCCAGCAGATCGATGCCTTGGCGGCGCGGACCAAGCTCGACGGCTTCGTCGCGGGCATCCATGGCCGCTATCTGACGCCGGGCGGGTTCGGGGTCACCGCTTCCATCCTGTATGACGGCGGAGAAGCGCATACCGCGCGCGTACTGCCCGGCGCGACGTCGGCCAACGCGCGCTACGACCTGCATAGCTGGGTCAGCGATCTGTCGGTGAGTTACGATCTCGGCCTGTCGACCGAATGGACGCTGCGGCCGCGCGCCGGGCTCACTTTGGTCCGGACCACGCGTGAGGGGGTCGGCGAGGCCGGCGGCAGTGCCTTCGCGCTGACCGTCGCGCGCGATCGCCACGTCGCCGGCTTCGCCGATGCCGGCCTGTCCTTCGCACGCAGCGACAGCTCGGCAGCACCGTTGCGGCCGTTCGTGTCGCTCGGTCTGCGCTACCAGATCAAGGGCAGCCGCACCGACGCGGTCGCCGGCTATGCCGGTGGCGGGCTCGGCCTGACCGCACTAGGCGCGGCGCGGGCCGATCTGGTCGGCACCGCCGCAGCGGGCCTCGCCTATCGTCTGACGACGGGGCTCGATCTGTTCAGCTCGGTCGCCTCGCAGACCGGCCGCGACGATCATCAGGAAAGCGTGACCACCGGCGTCAGACTGCGCTTCTGACGCTCCTTTCGGGACGGCGGACCACACAAGCAACAACGGGCAAGGCTTCTACAAGCCTTGCCCGTTGTTGTTTCAATGGGGAAGCAATCCGGCCCGGCTCAATCCCCGATCGGGCTCTCGCCGTGCTTGCGCAGCACGTCGTTGAACGCCTCGGCCATCAGCGCCTGCAGGCTACGCCCCTGACGGCGTGCGAGCGTATGCATCGCGAACGACATCTCGGGGCTGAAGAAGCCGGCGATCTGCTTGCGGCCCTGGCGGCTGGCCGGCCCCTGCCCTGCCGCGCCGACGGGCGGCGCGGGGGCGGCAACGGGGGCCGGCGCCGCGACGGTGGCGGGCGGCGCGCTGACGGTGCGCAGATTGGCAAAACTCGGCTTGCGGCTCATGCGGGTACCTTCTTGCGGGCTTTGGCCTTAGCAACCGGCAGGCCGACCTGTCGACATGTCCACGCGTAGAGCTGTCGAATATCCTCGGCGGCCTTGCCGTCGGGTTCGTATTCCATGACGGTGCGCCCCTCCCCGCTCGCGTGGCGATAGGCGGCGCGGTCGGGGATCTGCACCGGGCAGGGCGGCGTGCCGAAGCCTTCGACCAGTTCGCCCGCCTCCTGGTAGACGCGCGGTGCATTGGGGGCACCGGCGGTGAAGACGACATAGGCGGGCTTGCGCAGCAGCTGCACCAGCTTGGCGGTGGTCTGGATCGCCGACAGGTCGAAGGCGCTCGGCCGGCACGGGATTAGCACGAGATCGGCGACCTCAACCGCGGCGCGCGCGGCGCTGTCGGCATGGGGTGGCGTATCGATGACGATCAGCTCGGCCCCCTGCCCGCGCGCCGCCTCGACCTTGGCGGCGAGCCGCGGCGGCGGGCTGTCGATCACCTCGGGCGGCGCCTCCCCGCGCCACGCCGCCCATTGGCTGGCGGTCGCCTGCGGGTCGGTATCGATGATGAGTGCGACGCGGCCGGCATCCTGCGCGGCCGCGGCGAGATGGAGCGCGAGCGTCGTCTTGCCCGCGCCGCCCTTCTGACTGATGATCGCGATGGTCGCCATGTCATCCTCCCTACATGTCTACATGCCGACGTGGCAAGTCCTCGACGTATAGACATATAGACGCGTCGAGCCCCCTGCCCGTCAGGACGATCACCGGAAACGACGAACACAATACCGTCGACACCTCGACGCACGCTGCCAAAGGTGAGGATCACCACCCTGAACCGCTTGCTCCTCGTAGGGAGCATGTGACGGCGTAGCCGGCACTCCTGCTTTCTCGTTTTCCTGTGGGCTTGTTTTGGTTCGCCGTTGGTTCTTTGCCGTCGTTAGACGATTGTGTTGGCCGCCTAGGCCAACTCTGCTGGTCCTAATCAAATAGTATCTGTGGGGGTTGCGGATAGTTTTGAGACTCGCACGCTGACGCCATGTCCCGGTCGATCGCCGCGCCAAGCGAGGCGAGCACCTTGCCCAGGATGCCGCCGACGCTGACCGTGGCGCGCTCCCGGCAGGACAGGCTGGCCAGCATCATCTCATGTGCCTCCGCCTCGACGGCGCGATGCTGCTCGTGATCGACCGGCAACGGTGCCGGGCGCATCCAGCGCGGCAGATAGGCGAGCACCCGCGCCGGCAGCAGCGGGCGATAGGCGTTGGAGGTCTGGCGATAGCGCGGCCCCTCCCCTTCCACCCGCTTGAACCGGCGCTGGCGGACGAGGAAGCCGCAACGTTCGAGCGCATGCAGCGCGCGGGCGACGGTGGCGCGGCCAAGCGCGGTCGCCTCGGCGAGCCAGTCGTAGCTCGGATAGACGCGGCCCTGGTTGAGCCTAGCGAGCGTGCACAATTCCTCAAACACACGCACCGCGGCCGCGGTCAGACCGGCGATGCTGCGCTCGGTGGCGCTCAGCGTCCGGGTGCCGGCGCGTTCCTCGCGGCGCAGCCGGCGGCCGGCGTCGAGCGTGCGGCGGCAGGCGCGCAGCAGCCGGTCGGTCTCGCCGGGGGCGGGCGTCGCGAAGAACAGCGCCTCGAACGTCCCCGCCTCGATACTGTCGCGCAGCACCGGCGCACCGGTGCGATGCGACGTGCGGGCACGTGCCGAACCGCGTGATCGATCGCGCAGGCCGCCGCCCGCACGCGCGAGCACGCGGGCGCTCGCCTCCCCGAGGGTAAACGCCGTCATCTTCCATCCCCTTGCGGGGCCGGGACCGAGGACAAAAAAGACCGTGGCGCGAAACGCGCATCCTTGAACCGGAACGGGTTCGGAGCTATTCGAGAGACGTGAGCTGTTGAAAAGTCACTGATCGACGTTTGGCGACGCCGGTCTCTCGCATAATCCTTGGGATGCCCGGCCTTCGTGCCGGGCTTTCCTTTATGTGGTCACGG
>Ga0265780_10002139_pt1 | contig 27188 bp, 23 predicted proteins | sample P1T30metagenome_FD_192432 | JGI IMG/M metagenome (GOLD analysis project Ga0265780, IMG submission 192432) | Plant litter microbial communities from East Loma Ridge, Irvine, California - P1 T30 | ecosystem: Environmental > Terrestrial > Plant litter > Unclassified | place: USA: California...
GGGGCGCGAATCCTCGCGAATCGAGGTCGAGGATATATCGGACGATCGTCTGCTCTTCAGTTGTAGTAAGCTTATGTTGGGCGTGGCGGCTTTCAGGGCGATGCGGCTTTCCGTTGTATCGGTCAGTTAACGTTGAAGGAGGTACCTCAAATACCTCAGCAGCGCGTCGGAGACTTTTGAATTGGCGGTTATGATAGGCATTAAGCGCAAGCTGAACTCTGCCTTCTTAATTAGAGCACTGCGCGTATAGTTGTTGAGACATGTCGCGTTAAGAGAGTAATGGGTGCTGCCAAGGCTTTTTGACCGACTTAGTGGGTTGACCGACTCAGTGGTGGAATACGTTATAGAGTCATGAAGCCCTACATTATTGATTTTCCTTAGTAAAATCGGGTGGCTAAATCGCCCGTGTGGCCAACTCGCCTGTGAGATACGTTATAGATAAAGTTCCTCTTAGCCTGCAGGCATGCAATGCATGCAGACAACCTTGGTCTTGACGCCGCATGCGCAATCCCTAGGCAATACACTAGCTGCATCTCAAATGCTGTGTAAGCTATGCACGACGCACGACGCTCGATAAGCAGCAAGCAATTTCGCGAGCGATATACGACAGCACGATGCGACCACACCACTACAGAAGCGAACGGGCAGAAACACGTATAACCAGAGCGAACCCGCGCCCTGAAACTCTGTTTCCTTGCGCGGACTTTGAAGACGCTGGGAGACTCGAAGATGACATTCCAAATTTACTTTGTCGCGCTCTCCTCCATCCTCCTCCTGGCGGTAGCCCGCCTGTATCGCTACAGCAGGCTCTCAGCCCGCCCACAAGGCTACCCTCCAGGCCCCAAGACCGCCGCGTTCCTCGGGAACCTGCACCAAATTCCAATCAGCCGCCCGCAGGTCGCGTTTGCCCAGTTTGCGCAGGAATTTGGCGCGATCACCGGGCTGAAGTTGGGGCGCCAGAACTTGATCATTCTCAACACGTGGCAGGCGGTGCGCGACCTCGTGGAGCAGAAGGGCGCCATCTATTCCTCGCGACCCTCAAATCCAGTGGCCAACATCGTAACACCCAACCATGAGAACCCTATCCTAAGTCCTTATGGCGACCTCTGGCGTGGGCAGCGCAAGAAGATCATTGAGTTCCTGGGCGGCGAGCGCACCGACAACCTCAAGCCGGTGCAGGACGCAGAGTCTACGCAGATGATTTACGACATGATGAAACGTTCGGAAGAATTCGAGCACCACGTCGACAGGAGCTATGGTGCGGCGATCTTGGCGACGGTGTACGGACTGCGGGGCAAGACGATGGATGCTGGCGGAAAGCTCGATAGCTTCTTCAAAGTGGAAGCACAGTGGTCGGAGGCTCTAGGCGCGACTGCGTCTCCACCTTTGAACAGCTTTCCGTTCCTCGAAAGCGTGCCGGACTGGTTGACGCCATGGCGAGGCTGGAAGGAGGGTGCGGCGGATGTAAAGAGAGAACAGCAGCGCGTGTATGGAGGCCTTCTGGCCGACACGAGAGCGAGACTGGCGAGAGGGAAGGGCAGCGACTGCTTTCTAGCCTCGTGTTTCAAAACACAAGAGGATGACGGAGTCGACGACTCAACCCTCTCTTACATCGCCGGTGCTTTGCTCGAAGGTGGTGCCGAGACCTCGGCGAGCTCGACCATGGTCTTCATCATGGCGATGGCCGCGTATCCGCATATACTCACCGAAGCGCAAGAGGAAGTCGATCGTGTATGTGGACCTTTACGAGTGCCTGGCAGAGACGACATAAGCAAATTACCTTACATTCGAGCTTGCATGCTGGAGATCCTCCGCTGGCGGCCAATAACCCCGCTCGCCGTCCCACACCAGACTACAGCTGCGGATACATATGGTGAATTGAGCATACCGCCAGATACCACCGTCATCATCAACACTTGGAGGATCAATCATGACGAGTCGCTCTACGACAGACCTGGGGTTTTCAATCCATCTCGGTACATGCAGAGCGAACAGGGAAGCGGACCGAATGGAGAGGCTGCGAAGGGTCACCGAGCGAGCTACACCTTTGGTGCCGGACGTCGCGTTTGTCCGGGTCAACGCTTTGCTGAGAACAGCATGACGATGCATTTCGCGAAGCTAGTCTGGGCCTTTAACATCAAGCGTACGGGCAGTCTCCCGACCGATGGCTGGGATGGGTGGACCGACGGGCTCGTGATTCGACCAAAAGATTTGAACGTCTCGTTCCAGCTGCGTGATGAGGGAAGGGAAAAGGTCATCGAAAAAGCTTGGGTGCAGGCCAATACATTTTTGCAGAGATTCGAGTGAGGGATGGCTCCAGGGTTGATGCGACGAATAGTAGCGGATACGCAGGAATCTGCGAGGCCATTGCAGAATTATTTTCACAGACATCTTTAAATCGCAATGACAGCACTAATGCATGAGCTTATCCCTCTCCCCTTGACGCACGTTCGACACGGGCATACTAATACCCAGCGCATCATCTTCTGCCTCGCTTCTCACCATAGCGTCGGGTGGGTTTCCGGGATCAGACGTCGTTCGTCGATAGCCATGGCGAGTGTGGAGCGTGGGGGGACTGACGCCGAGCCATCCTGCGAACACACTTGGCTCCCCATACGGCGAGGCTGGTGTTGTTGTATACTCGTTGCTTGCTCGCGGAATGGGTTCAGCGTCGTCACTACCCCTTCGATCCTCACCTGTATGGTGCGAAGACGACCCGCGGGAGCGGTGGACATCGGATGGGCGTTGAATGAGGGGGCGACCTGAGTCGTCGCTACGTCGATAATTCTCGAAGATGGGGAGTTCAGCCTCCCGATACGACGCGTCGCTTTCATGGCGAGGTCGTAGCGACGTAATTGCAGGTGGAAAGAGAGATTGCGCCATTGCCGGAGTGTCATGATCGACAGACTGCTCGTACGGTCTGGTGCAGTAGTCGGTGAGCTCGATGGATGGCGAGGCGACGTAGCGTGACGGCTGTTCATGCGATGGCCGTCTAAGACGCCCTTTGTCTGTGGTCTCCTTCTTCGTCCAGACCAATGTCTTTTGACGCGATTTGATGAGACCCATATTGACCGCCAGGGACTCCATTGGGTCGAACGTGAAGCGCGAGACGAAGCGAAACATAGCACGGAGCCAGAAGGTCCATGATCGATATTCCCGGGTGTACGTCAGTCCAGTCATGGCGTCCTCGTAATTCTCGGTGCAGAGGAATGATTGTTGGCACCACTATCGCATGCGTCAGTAAACCGCATTATGGAGCACTTTGGTGTTGCGCGATGCATACAAACCTCGACCGTGATGTAGAACATAGAGAGGAACAGGACCATTCCAGTGCAAGATGCACCGGCCGTCCAGTAGTACATGACCCACTCGCTATTGGAAGTGTCCTGTTTGCTGAAGTCCAGATAACCACCGCCACCAGCCCAATTGCTTGTGACGCAGTCGCACGTCTTGTACCATCCGAAAGTCTGCGCGAGCACGATGTATACCTGAATCCTTCATGTCAGCGATGCCCGTCGCGGGTGGAAAGATCCTCTCCAAATTGATACGCTGAGAATGTCGTGACGGAAGCACTGCGTACTCACCAGCCAGATTGTGTTGAAGATTTCTACTGGTCGAAAGAAGAAGATTTCCCACTTCTTCGACGTGCTCTTGAGTCGCAACCTTCTGAAGCTGTCCTCCAAGTTGTTGGCCACCTTCCGTCTCACCGCGCGCTTGTCCTTCCATGGAGGCAATTGGGTGAGCCAACCGATGAAGCGTACGATCTGGCTTTCAGTGCTGGTGCCGAAGCTAGATGCTCTGTGCTGTAGTATGTTCCAGCCTTCGTGAGCTATGCCTTCCCATCGTTCGATGATTGCGTACTTCCGTACCCATCCCATCATGCGTACAAGCCAGGGCACTCGCATGTGATATGGAGACTCGACAAGCCACACAGTCATCTCGACAAGCATCAGACCCAATGATATAGCAAAGAAAATGGTGTATCCGCCGCTGCGGCAACCTAGTCCGACCGTCGGCGTGAAGTAGCTGAGAATGAAGGCACCACCGCAACTTCCGCCGACAATGATGATCGCACTCCCTACCTGCCAGAACTCGCGAATGTCGAACCACATGAGTCCCTCATCATTTACCGGGCCGAGTACCAGATGCAATCGTGCGTCACTCTCGTCGGCAAGCCAGTTTCGACCTTTTCCCGCGATGTAGCAATCTTCAATGTCTGACAGGATCGGATGAGCTGCCCCGTAATGCCACCGAATCCGAGCCTGCCCCGCAAATTCCTCGAAGAAGTCGTGCATATCATCCTCTCCTTCAGCGACGTTATCGACGCGGGTCTTGAAGTACTTGAAGTTTTCGTGATCGCGGAAGCTCTCCACAAAGCGACCGCGGTGCTTCTCGTCGCGGATGGAGTGGCGGACATGATCGACCAGCGCATTGAGCTTCTTACGGATTGCTTCCGCGGAAATGGGATTTCGGTCCACGATCGAGCCCATGATGAGGATGGGAAACCACGCGAGCAGACAGCCGAGAGCGAGGTCATGAGCAGTAGCGTTTTGGCCTAGATGGCCGAACGCACCCTCGACGGATAATGCGAAGGCAAAGAGGAACCACATGATTGACACGAAGACTAGAAGAGGTCAAGCCATTGCATTGTAGAGGGGGTGGGGGTTGTGCTGACCTGGCACTGCTCCTCGCCTCCGCATCTCGCGCAATTCCCTCGCAAGGATGCGTCGCATTTGCCGGAGCGACTTGCTCGTGTCTGTCAATTCCAAATCTCGACTGAACAGAGCGATTCGCAGCAGGCATTCAGCCTCCTTCTTTCTTTCCATCACTGCGGGCCTCAACGTGTACTGGTTCATCACCAGTAACAGGTACATGGAGTCTCTCATGCTGCCGAAATCTGTCTTGCGCTCCGGCGTCTCGTCGTATTTGACGGCCATGTCAACCATTAACGCAGCTTTAGCAGACACCTTAATATTCCACAGAACATACGAAATGGAGGCAATTGGCGAGCCTGCCCATCGCGCAATTGCGAGAAAGGTGCGCTTGGTCGCATTGCTCTCGAACGGTGCCTGCAGAAGAGTGCCGACGACGGGCAAGATCCAGGTCGTGATGGTGCTTGATGCTTCCTCCCACGTGTAGTAACTCGTGCCGAATCCGCAGACCTGATGGCACCCTTCTCTTGTGATCTGTGTTGCTCGATTACGATCGTTGATGCCAGGAGTCGGCCCATTCCATTCAAACAGTTTTTGCAGCGTCGCATTGTTCCGGTATACAGCTGCGCATTCTGTAAAATTGACTCTCATGGCCACAGCGATGTCTTATCGTTGGCATGGACATGACACTGTCGACTGAGCAGCATGTAGCGAACCCGAATGTCTGGCGGGCGCCTCGGCTTTAGTAAACACGACAGGCAGAGATGCGGGACCAAGAGCGCCACTTCGTATCTCCAAAGCGGCTGCCGATAAAGACGTGTCCAATGACACACATGGCCCTCGCGAAATGAGGGCTACAGACGCCGGATGCAGTAGTTGAGCCTCACATTCTGCCGGTGAGGACATGTGATGACGCCCGTCTCAGCTCGACCATCGCTGGAAGCCGCCACGTAGCTTTCATGGCCACAATCGAGGCATTTGGGCAACGGATCTGAAGATAGAAAGATATCTACACGATCGCAAACAGGTTCGAAGACCACAGCGCGCAGAGACGGCCAAAGAATCGCGCTGTCGAAGGGTGCTGAGATGGTGTTGTGGAGGACGAAGTGTGGGGGCCGGGACAGGTCCATTACCTATTGACGGCAGGGGCCAGCCGAAGTGTTACCTACTTCGTCCACCACGTCACAGCCATCGCACACACGAACACCATCCGAATCCTGTCTGCTCTCATCAGTCCTTCGCATACACAGTACATACAATGTCCACGCCATTCCACTCCCTCGTGCATTGCTGACCATGATCCTGATATTTCGCCGGCACAAAACTACGACGGGCCAGAACGACTTCTCGGTCTTTCGGCAGAACTTCGCAATCGTATCTTTGGCCTCGTTCTGAGCTCCAACAAGACAGTCGAATACCTCGCACCCCGAGCTGGCAGAAAAGGGTGCTTTGTCCTACCGCCCTCACAATACACTACTAAATATGATTACAGTGATGATGATCTTGCGTCGTAATTCGAATACAACCAGATCAAATGTGTCTGCCGCTAGTTGTACGCCGAGACGGCAGGCCTGGAGCTCAAGGACAACAAGGTGCAGATCAACAATACCGGTCTTGTTCATAAGAAGCGTATCAAAAACCCGTGCAAGATGTTCTCGGCGTTTCTAACGAAGTGCGCCCTCTTGGGCTTCGTGGCTCGTAGACTTCAAACTGTTTTACCAGGAGTGGTGCCACCTCAGCAACAAGGATTAGCTAGAGTAGGGCGGCGAAGTAATGCTGGAACGGGACGACAAAGCAAGCCTGGAGCAGATCGACAGATGGATTCTCGAGCAACATGTCGACTGCTGCGACAAGCATCCACATGTGCTAGTCGAGTATGTCACGGAAGAGGAAGGCCAATTGAAGAGCAGGAGCTTTCTCGACGCAGCTCGATAAGTTTCTGCATCCGCTTAGCTATGACAGACTTCTAGTTATCTCGGTCTCTATATTACAAGGAGGCGCAGTGAATGGTCATTTGTCAACTGTCAACTGCCAGCGACAGCGACTCGCCTTCACCTCCGCGTGATAGGCTTGGCACCTGCATCCGCGGCGTGAGGGGCCACATGCAAGCTTTGGCAACAATTGCAGTCTCTCAATCTCTCCCCACCACAAGCATCTCACATCACTCTGTCGACAGCAGGTTCAAGGTACGCCCAGATGTCCACGCAGTCTCGAAGCGGGAATTCAGATTTTGATGAGAGATGACCTTGGCCGGTTATGTAACAGTGGTCAGCAACTCAATTGTTTCACGAATAATTCTCCCTCTTCCCATATCGCGCGCTAATGCACGTTGGAGATTGGCGCTCAGGCGCCGGCAAAGACGAGTCACACGACCATGTAGCTGTTGCAGCGGTGATTCAGTGAAATCACCGAATCTACGATTTTGTACTCCATGGCGAAGCGCGTTATCGTAATGCGGAGAAGTGGTATCTGAATAGCATCTGAGCGTCAATTGCAGTCAGCACGGTGACCCCCATTCCTCGCACAAAATCAAACTCTGAATTGTTTAAGCTGATGTGGAGGACATTTTGACGCCACTTGTGCTACGAAGTACGGTGCTGCCCCGCCAACCACTTCGGAATGACGTGACGTCAATTGGTAGGCTCCAGCACCACCAGCGTCTGTACACCCTTCAAACTTACGACAAGAGACTGATTGATATCCTCGACGACACGAGTCTGTTCTTCTTTGACCATGGAGAATTCGACAAGAAAGCACAGCCATGCCCTAGACGATACACGCACTTGTCAGCCGACAATCTCCACTTCAGCGTCCAGAATGACGTCGCCGCATCTCCTGCTACTTCCAGCAGAGTTGCGCAACCGTATCTGTGAGTACGCTCTCACTTCAGATAGCGTCCTCCAGATGCAGGTGTCATTTGTCCCTAGAATGGCGCGACTCTCGCACTCCAACACGAGTGTCCACAATTACCATCGAGACTTCAACGCACTACAGCATGTCTGTAAGCAGCTGTACAGCGAGACTGTTGGCCTTGAACTCAAACATAACACCATTGAGTTCCGCGCAGACTACCCTGACAAACAAGGCCCGGGCGTCAAGTTCCTTTTTTTCTTCTCAGCTTGCTCTCCAGCTCGGCTTCGACTACTCCGAAATGTGAGGCTGGTCATCACCACCACCAACGACCCTTACATGCATCGTCCCCTTCTTTACACAATCGAGCTATTAGCGTTTCTGCGACGCATAGCAGGCTTCTGTCGCTTCAATACGCACGTGACGGTTAACTACTATCTGGGGCTCTTCTCATTCAACTCGAGAGGTTCCGGGTTCTTCTTCACTTGGGGCGCGTATCTGTTGATGTTGCTGAGAGATAGTTGGGCTGTCTGTACTCCATGGATATACCAAGTTCGGAAGTTTTGCACGGCATCGGGATTGTGGATTCGCTCGAGACGTCGAAAATCTTCGCATATGGCCTTCAATTTATTCATCCGTCAAACATATACCACAAGCTCGCTATCTACCGGATGAGGAGCGACAGTTGGCGTTGACCTGGCATAGGGAAGGCCTATAAGCTTGTCGCTGCGTTCCGGAATGGGTTTCTAACCAATGTCTCGTCTTTGCTAGCTCTAAGGTCCCAACCGATCCACGGTGGTTGTTCATCCAGCCCCAGAGATATACGATCTGGACCAGTCTAGGAAGCATCGGCGCCGCAGGAATGGAGATGTTGTGTAGCAATTATGAAATGGAGCGATCAAGCGGGTCTTCAATAAAGCTTACACGAGCCGCCCAAGTGAACGGTCGATTCGAAGTCCGATATGGCGCTTGCCTACGCGTTGCTGTTCACTCTCCCTGGCTCGCGACTACTGCCTGACTTCCACTCATAACGTACACTGCTCGTCGCTCATTTTCTTCGCTCAACCTCACGAATCATTTACATACCTCATCCTCATTCTAAAATCAACTGTATGATCGCTTCCATCTCCAACCACTCACCAAGTAAGTCACACTTGTCGCATAGCTTACCCATCATGTTCAACCTGCAGAGACACCCAATAGTTGAGCAGCCCCACAGCGCCCTTCTCAAACTCCCAGGCGAGTTGCGCAACCGCGTCTACCACTACGTGCTCACCCACACCGAGGCCTTGAGCTTTGAAAGCGGCAACGCGATCATCAAGTCTTTCTTTTTGGGAAGACCTACGTCGGTGGGGGCTACCAAGGTCAGGCAACCACCGCCGCGGAGTTCAACCAGCTCAAATTCGTATGTCGCCAACTCTACGCCGAGACCGCTTCCTTGCAGCTCAAGTTCAACGAACTGCGATTCAACAGCAAGCGCGAACAAGCAGCCGTAAGCTTTGTGTTCTTCTGGTGGCAATCTTCTCCAATGGTAGCAAGCTGGTTGCGCTACGTCATTATCAAGAGCGCACCCGAGCCTTCAGGCCGGGACATGAGCTTCATCGGTAATTTCCAACTCCAAGGCGTAGCATACGTTTGCCGTGCGCATCCTCCCATCTATGTTGACTTCCACTACGATCTGCAAGTGCGAATTGACGGCGACGTAGACACGAGCGCGGAAATGCGCATTCGACTGACACGCTATCTGTTTCACGGCGCTTACGTGAAGGAACAGATACGCGGGGAGAACTTCAATCTCGCCGTGGTGTCGCCGCTGTTCGAGTATTACGTGAATCGTGGCGTGAAGCCATTCCGCAAGGAAGATTTGGCCAAACTCGATCTCGCCAACCTCACGTTCTGGCCTAATACCCAGCTGTATGTCGACGACTTAGAGGATATGATGGCGAGTGGCCGGACATTTTCAGAAACTCATATTTCGTCACGGGAAGTGCCTGAATGGTTAATGCGAGCGAGGGGGTGGCTATCAGATGGCTTGTAGCGAAGTGGTCAAGGGAGACGGAACCCAGCGAGCGTTCAATAAACAGGAAATAAATTTTAATCCAAAGCGCAAAGGCGGAGTTCTGATGGCGAAAACTCCAATGGCTATGCGCTACCAATCAAAATCAAATGCTGGTGCTCACTTTAGCCATACGAGGCATCTGCTGCGCCTCATTCAACTACCAACATCAAGAACGTCTTCCCAGTTACACAACTTTGAAAGCAGAAGTCACGGCCTCGGACGATAACGATCAATTATCCACAATCATTCCAGATGGACCCAACAACCCTTCATCCACTCCTTCCCTCCAAGCCCTCCTTCCTCGCCCTAGCCCGCGAGACCCGTGACCAAATATACCACCACCTCTTCTCCAACACCACCTACATCATCCGCTCCAATAACCACATCGTCAACATCACCTACGGCTCCGCCTCCCCGCACCAATTCCTCTCCCCACGTTGGCTCATCCTCAACAAGACCTTCCTCCACGAAGCCCTCACCCAGTTCTCCCAACACGCAACATGCAACAGCATCATCGCATTTGCCGATTCCGACACGCACCCTATGTGCACCTACTTGATTCAGCACGACACGTTGCTCCTCCGCAGCGTGCAAGCCGTTACTCTCGATCTCTCTTCATTCATGAATTTCTACGCTAATCACCCTCTGGAACCTGCCGACGACAACGACGCATTCATGTTCCTCGAGCCGCGCGATAAGGCTCTCGATAGGGAGGGCTGTGGTGTGCGCTTTAAGCAGCTCATCCCGTTCGTTGTCTGCGCGCGGGACTACCTCCCGGCGCTGGAGCGCATCAGTCTGAAAATGCACCTTGAAGCGCTGTCTTGGGACGCGAGTCCGAGTGGCATAATGCTCAGCGCGCTGGCAGCGCTGAGACCGTTGGGCGTGGGGCACAAGAGCGTCAAGATTGAAGTCACGCCACCGCTGCTGCAGAGTATGCAGGGACAGGTACCGAGTGTGGCTGTGATTGCGGCGGCGTGGCCGAGGTCGCAGATGTTGTTGCAGTATGTGGGCTGGATGTTGACGAGGGAGTACAAGGAGGGCGCGAGTCTGGAAGAAAAGCAGAAGGCCGGAGAGAAGTATCAGGAAAGAGAGACGTTCATGCCTGTTGAAAAAGCTACGGTGACGGAGGCAGATGCTGTGCTGAAGAGATTTGAGGAATTGGGACTTGCGGATCGGAAGCGCGCTGTGCGAGAATGGGTGAATGAGGAGACGGGATCATGGCATTGCGAGATCAGTCAAGGCTCAGAGGTGTTGCAAGAACCGCCAGTGTCGCAAGCCAGAGGACTCGTAGCCTTCACGGCTGCAAAGCTCCACACGACTTCCATGAACCTTCAGATGGGAACTCTGGGCGATATTTTCCGAAAGGATAAAGCGGCCCAGCGCGGTGTGGTGTCATACTCCTGCACCTCGACCGGTGAATTATACTGGATTGAACATGAGGCGAATGGCGTGACTGGATATATGCGCGATGGTGGAGAGGAGAGTTTCCATAGGGCAACGCGGAGTAGTGGCTTTCTAGGGTCACGTAACTGGTAGAGCATGACTGAGCGTGTAGTCCCAGCGCAGAGACCGAACATAGCAAGTATACTAATCCTCCGAAAGGAAGAAAACTATCTCATGTCACGGGATTTGGATTGTGAGGAAGTATAACGCTTCGGTCAGCGAAGGAGGACGCACGTCATCACGTTAGCTTCGACAACGTATATGCAACTATGAACACTCGCAGGAAATTGTTCGAACTTTGCGTAGCGATGCTTTACTTCACGGAGCACTGCTTGGAAGTAAGACGTGTATGCGCGACACACCTCGAGTACTGCACCACACAACGTCCGTATGGCTGCTCGTTGTGCTCTTCACTAATGAGAGATCGAACATGCACATTACCACGAGCTCTAAGAGTCTACTTTCTTTCTAATCATCTGCGTCTATATCTCCCTCCCAACCGCGTAGTCCGCAATCGGCCCACACATTCACCACATGCCTGGGAAGCGCACGGATGGGGAACCAATCTCAAGGTACTGCATCCAACAGCCCATCGCCCACATTATCGGTGGAGACGGCTCAAAACGTCAGCCAATGAGACGATGCGGTTTTATGAACCCCACCAATGAGAAAATCTGTACCGGAAATGTTGAGGTAAATGTGCATGTGCATGTGCATGTGCAGGTGGAGGAAACGAGCGGCCGCAGATTCGGCCTAAAGTCATGCATATGCATATGCATATGCAAACGTTGCTACCTAAGCCCTGCTAACGAAATCAAAAGTACAATAGTCATAGCCAGTCAGCGTTGCAGCTCTCGTGGAAAATACTGCTATTTGTTTTGCCGCTGATGTGTGCCGTTCGTTGTATAAATAGGCTAAACAAACAACAGCACGCTACGAACAAAATACAATGCGGAGTGCACGATCCTAACAAGCAGGTAGGTCCCTGCAATGCAAAAAAGTAAGACTGTCGTGAGCATACTCCGTACTGCAATACTCGTAGTTGCTCGACGTTCGTGAAGCAGCCTGAGTCGCGTCTAGTAACTCGCAAGTCTACACGACCGATCTTCATAACCCACCCAAGAAAACCACTTCTCCGCAAACAGGCACGATCACCAACGCTCGCACACGTGCCCGGAAGGTTCGGCCCACAAATACCAAAAGATCAACGCACGTCGGAGTTGCTCCCGCGAGTGATCAACAAGCAAACCACGCGAGTGACATGTGCTCTCCCAAAGATCCGTCAACGGAACACCCACACCTGCTCGAACTCACCTGTCGCAAGAAATTAAACAACCACGCGGAAGGCAAAAGTCGAACATGTTGCGTTCACGCCTCGTTCCTCGTGAAACGCCCGCGCAGCAAACATGACTCGCAATGTGATGGCGCGATTCGAATATCGGGGAAGAGGGGGAAGGAAAGCCGGTAGTTTTGAAGCTTGGGGTGTGGTGCGTCTAGCGTGCGGTCAAAAACATGAGGTCGGTTTGGTTTGTTCTGGGAATAAAGTAATGCGGGGATGCGCTGAAAGCTGTGTGTCGGTCGGTAATAGATGCCGAGGTCAATATCAACATCACCAGATGCGCAACGTCTAGAGTGTAGAGCAGAAATAAGAGATGAAATTATGTCCATAGAAATAATCTCAAAAACACGCGAAATAACCAAAAACTATAAAGTGATATAGAAATATGGGAGATGTTTTGGCATTGTTGCTCGTCGCGGATAATAAATGCCAAGGTGTCTGTCGGTCTAGATAAAAAAGGTCCAAAATGTGTTATGAAGTTCGATCAAGAACCAAGTGTTGAGATGGAGAGAGGACACCGAGCCCCCCAACGAAACCCAGATGAAAAGTGTCGACGAGGAAGGGGGCGCGGTAAGTGGTGGATGTGTGGATGTGTGTGTGGTATCTCTTCTCTTCTGCTCCTCTGCCTCCTCTTCTTCCCAGCGTGACAAACAACTACTTCAACTCCTCCCTCTTACATTACTGAGCACCCGCAGCAGCCCTTCTTCTCGTTGTCGTCCTCAATGCCCATCTTCTGGATGCCGCCATTCTGGCCGTGCCCGCCCGACGGCGCGCCGCCATACGAGGACATTTCCTTGTTATATCTGCGGATCTCGCGGACAATGTCGTAGAAGGCGTTGTCGACGTTGATGCGCGACTTTGCCGATGTTTCGATGAATTTGCAGCCGAAGTTCTTGGCAAGGTTTTGGCCCTCTAGAATAGCAGAATCAGCACTGTCCCAACAACTACCCTTCAATGTAGATAGGGACAAGGACAAGTCATACCTTGTGTCGACACCTGCCTCTCGCCATCGAGATCGCACTTGTTGCCCACGACAATCATGGGGAAGTAGTCCTTGTCCTTGACCCGCAGGATCTGCTGCTGGAAGGTCATAATCTCCTCGAAGCTCTGGCGGTCGGTTATGCTGTAGACGAGCAGGAAGCCCTCGCCGGTCCGCATGTACTGCTCGCGCATGGCGCTGTACTCCTCCTGCCCGGCCGTGTCGAGCACGTCGAGCAGCGCGACCTCGTCGTCGATGACACACTGTTTGCGGTATGAGTCTGCCGATTTTGTGAGCTTCCTGCGTGCCAATTATACTGCTTTACTTGGTCACTCACCCTCAATGGTCGGGTCGTACTCGTCTACAAAGTGGCTCTGGATCAGCTGGATTGTCAGGCACGACTTTCCCACGCCGCCGCCGCCAACCACCACCAGCTTGTATTCTCGGAGGAACTGCGCGCGTCAGCAATGTGAACTACTAACCGATACACCGAGCGACGCACCTTTGAGGCCATTGTGTGTGATTGTGTAGTGAGGTGCAGCAACGAATGCGCGATGCCGTCGTCGTCGTCGTCCGGTGAGCGAGAGGGCGCGTTCAAGGGAGCGAGCGTCAATTCAGATCCAGTCGGCAGCACAGCAACGGGGGCTCGGTCAAGTGGTAGCGATAGTGATAGCGCGAGTGATGGGCAGGTCGTCCAGCGTAGGTGGTAGGTAGGAAAGCGGAAACGGGAGAAGGTGGTCCATGTTGGAACTCTCGGCAGCAGAAGCAGAACGACCTAGCACACGCGCCTCTGATTCGCCGCGCACTTGACCCTACCAGCACGCACCGCTAGACGCCCGCGCCCAAACCACGAAAAAGAACCCCCGCCCGCCAGGGGACCAGGGGACCCCAAAGGAGCGTCTGGAGGCCTGCCACAGGCCATGCAGCTGCTGGCGTCACGCCCAAAGGAGCCCGTGGACGTGAGAGCTGCGGCGGCGCTGGTATGGTAAGCAGCCCCAACGCGGCCTTTCCAACGGCGCACATCTACTGCTGCTGAGAGGTGATGTGAGCGGTTAAAGCGGCGCACGAAGATAGACAGGCCCATCGTGGACGCTCTCCGCGATCCAAGCGCGAACACCCAGGGCGAGCGTGCGAGTCGGCAAAGTGTGGGACGTGTCGCGTTCGCGTGTACCGTCACCTATGACTACTACCTTCCTTCTCCACGACAACTCCTCCGAGTAGATAGATACGGCCCCTGGTCTATCGTCAAAAACAACTGCATGCCCTCGCGATAAACTTCTCGTCTCGTCTCGTCTCGTCTCGTCTCGTCCCGCACATGTGATGCGTCTCTCATGCAGCGCACCGCAGCCGCCAAAAGCACATCCCTGCGATTGGACGGCACCCACGCGAGACTCACGCTGCAAGGGGGCCGAAATAATGGCACTGTCTTGCACGGAACACGCACTATGTATTGACACAGATTATATGTCAATTCTTGCACTGTACTTATCGCTATCGCTCGCGTTATCAGGGTGGTGGTGAATTGGCCGAGCTGCTATTATTGACTCTGTAGCACACGGGGGCGCGTTCTACACGCCTTCTCGAAGCACGTTGGCTGACCACCTATTTCAGTGTCACATTCCCTCAGCCAGTCTATTTCAACAACAAGCCTTCCCCTGAGCCTTACATACACATTCCAATATCCGCACTACTACTCAGCTATCCTTGTCAGACATGTCCGCGTCGTCCTCCCCCTCCTTCTCCACACGCCGCCCATCAACCGCCTTCTCCACCTCGGGCACAAGACTCTCCATGAACTCGCGATCGCGCCCAACCAGCGTAACAGTATTATGATCCTTGCCCCACCGCGGATAACTACCTACCTTCACGCCCTTGGGCTCAGCTTTGGCCGCCAGCTCCGTCAGGTAACCTGCCACAGCGCTTTCGGCCATGGGCGTTGAAATCAAGATGCGCAGCACGCCTTTGCCTTCGGGGTCTGTTAGCCGGGGTAGGATCCGGGGCTTGAGCCCGTCGATCATGGCTTCGAAGAGGCGGGGGACACCGGGGAGGATGTGGATGTTGTGGTTGACGACGCTGATTGGTACCCACAGGGCCTCGGAGGCGAAGATTACTTGGTCCTCGTCTGGGATGGTGTCGTCGATAGGGAGCTCGACCATGCGCTTTTTTGCGGTGAGTGCGGCGCTCGGTACGTCCCAGCTGAAATCTGGTTGCGATTTGTGCGGCTTGGAGAGCGCTTTCATGCGTTTGAAGGACGCGTCGTGGAGTTTTAGTTTCAAGTTGAAGGCCGCGGCGATGGATTGGTAGGTTATGTCGTCGTGGCTATTCAAGTCAGTGGTTTGGAGGCGTCGAAGTGATGTAGAATCGAACTCACGTGGGTCCAATGCCCCCAGACGTGACAACCATATCATAATTCTTGCTCATGCGCCTCACAGCCTCGACAATCTCGCCTTCATCATCTGCAATGACTTCAACGCGACGCAACGCAATGCCAAGCGAGAAACACCATTTGGCGAAGTAGGCCTACATACTCATCAGTTCATGTCCCTCCCTCCGTGAACATGCATGTATGTAACTTACCGAATTCGTGTCCACGGTCTACATACGATGAAATGTCAGCCAATTGAACACCACAATTAGAAGCAGGGAATAAATGCTACCTTCCCACCCAACACCTCATCCCCAATAATCAAACACGCCGCCGTATGAATCAGCCCTTTCTGCTGTTGCGCCATATTCCCAGAAAACGATGATGTCAACGATCCACGAATCGCAGGCTGCGCAAAGTTTGGCTGCAACGGTCGGGTCAAGTGTCGGGTCACTTGGCTGAGTCGATTGAACATGAAGCTTTACGTCTTGAATGCAGGGGTAGTAGTAGTCGAATTGGGAGGGTTGTGATGGTGTGCTGACCTTGAATCGAAGACATGCTGCTAGTGGTTGGAGTGGAGTGCAGGTTAGCGTTAGTTTGGAAAGACCCCTCGGCCCCGCCACAACTATCTTCAGCCCTACGATATCGCGAAACGCACCGCTGAACTTACACGGAACGCGCAGACATGGTGAGTCTAGCCCTACCTTTGAGTGTGCGGAAGAACTGGGAGCTTGGTGGGGGGAGTAGGGGCATCAAGAGATATGCTAATGTGTGGTGTTTGTGTATTCCAGTCTTCCGAAGCGCGCCTATACACCTTCTCCCCCGACACGCAGACCAAGCTGCGCAAGTTCCGCCTTGGCACCTCGAGGGCGAAGGATCCGCAGGCTGTTATATGTACGCCTCCCATCTTTCTGCCCTCTACCCCTTACGCGCGAAGACAGCAATGTCGCATACTTGTTGCAAGAGCGAAGACGCAAGCTCATGACAGCCCGTAAACTCTCGCTAACATACCAGACGAGATTGACAAGAAGACACTCGAGATCCGCGCCGTGGACGACGAGGTATATACCGATGTGCAAAGCCTGGCGGACGAGCTGCCTGAACATGCGCCGCGGTTTGTGCTGTTGAGTTATCCATTGACATTGGTACGTCGCTCTTTCATACTACATCCCCTTTGCCCATGTCCAGCCCTTCTCCCACGTCTCACCACGTTCGCATACTGATTCGCTGCGCTCACAGGACTCCGGCCGCCTCTCCGTCCCATACGTCATGCTCTACTACCTCCCGATAACCTGCAACGCTGAAGTCAAGATGCTGTACGCCGGCGCGAAGGAGCTCATGCGCAATACGGCGGAAGTGAATCGCATTATTGAGATTGATAGCGCGGAGGACTTGGAGGAGATTGAGGAGAGGTTGAAGGAACATGCATGATAGGGACAAGAGTCGTTCGCTTGAAAGATTGTGGCACATGTAAAGGTTGACACGGCGATTAAGCGAACGTGTAGGAAGAGACGGGAATTGCGCGTTGCGATGATACAGCTTCGGCGAGAATTACACCGCGTCGGAGAAATACCATCGATCTCCATCTCCAGCCCGCCATCTTCATCTCTCTTGCAAGATGTTTCATTGCGCCAAGCCAGCGTACTGATATGTGTTTCAGATACACAAACTACTAACCCCAGGCCGGCACCAGATCTCATTTCGCAGGGGTCAGAGATCGACTTCATTTCACGGGCCGGGACTTAACAACTTCTTCGAGATTGGTAGTGGTGATTGCGAGAGTCGATTTTCGGAATGAGATGGTATGTTAGCTTGAGTCGGTCTGTGGACTCTATTAAAGTTGTGTATTAGGCTTTGTAATAGAGCGACTTATCGGGTCGCATGAGGGTGCTACACGTCTAATGCAGCTGAGGTTTTTTGATTGCTTTGTATCATCGATTTCGCGGTATAGGATCTCGGACATCGATATCGATACTGAGGGGAGGCGCTGCTATAAGCATAGCCGAACTCATCAATTGTGTTCTGAGATTTCGATGCAATAGCAAAGATCAGATACAACTATCCTGTACAACAAGAGATATAATTTTCTATGGTTAGGCTTCCCTCCCGAACTAATCGCAGAGTGCCTATTCTTTCTGCTAGTCAGTCTTCTTTATGAGAACGTGCTTTCTGGTCAATTCCTTAGTAGGGCAATGTCTGTGTTGTAGGAGATCGTGTGTTAGAATTACACAGTGCCTGCTCTTCCTTTTTGCGTGTCCAAAGAGAGTTATCAAGGCATACCTGCGTTGCAGTCTGTAGTAAACTTAGTTCGTAAACACTCCATTAAACACAATAAAGGACATTCGGTCTAAAGCTATGGCGCTCGCAAACAACTGGACTGAGAAAGCCTTAGCACTTAACCGTGCTAAGAGTCTGTCGTTGCTGTGTGCCGTGTGCCGTATGCCGTTGTCGTTACCGTTGCCGAAAGCCAGGGGTTGTCGTCCTAGGGGGCAGTGAGGCCCTTGGGTGTGTAGCAGACAATGACTTGTGCCGAGCTAGCGAGAGACGTGCGTTTTACGCGTACAGTGTCCGATTTTTTTGCCTGCGTATTGCTATGGAAAGTAATAGGATTTTAATACTGTACCTTGCTAATATGCAAATCCTGTCGTTGACTTCTTATCCCATTACCACTACATACATATACCGTCCAGCCCACAGAACCCTCACTTCTTCAAGACAGCATCTGGCATTTGGTCCAGCGGTAAGACACTCGCCACGCATTCTACGTTAAGGACATCAATGCTGCCTCGACGCTTACCCGCGTCGAGTACCGGAGCCATCGAGCCGCAGACGCGCTCGGTGTGCGTTCTCCGGAGGTTGCTCTCGCGCCTTCAGCCTATAGAGGTCAAACGCAAGCCCTAGCGAGAGATCGTGCGTTCGAATCGTAGTGCCCATGTTTTTGACTGAGATTGCTTGTCTCCTTGGAATAGCTGGATTGTCCTACAGCGCCTTACTTGCGCCTAGAGACCTACGTTCGAATTGTGGAGTGTCCAGTTCTTTGCTTCGTCTTGCTCCTTCCCTTATATTGAGTGACTGGTCGTATCTTTGTGCTTCGTACTACGTTAAAAACAAGCGAGAATATCGTGACTTACCCCATCACTAGTTGACTACTATTTCTTACCATATACCATATATGTCTCATTGTATTGCGACCATCTCATGATCAACGGGATGGGGTACTTGGTCCAGCGGTAAGACGCTCGCATGTGGCACGCCGCTGTTGAGCTACCGGGGTGCTTAACCGCACTACTCTAACGGTATAGTTATATGGTCTTCATCGGATCTGGCCGTCTGCGAGAAGCCCACGTTCGAATCGTGGAGTGCCTAGTATTTTTGCTCCAGCAACCGTGAAAGATATGCAATGTTTCGCCCCCGAAGGAAATCTCGTGCTTGGCCTTGTGTAATTGTATGTGGTGTGGTATCGTCTTAGCGCCGTCCAAGTGGTGATATGTACAAGTATAATACACCCATTTCCAGCTCTCCATCGCCTCCGCATCCGCCCATAAACATCCCCCACCCCATCACCCTCCTGTTATCGCTCCCCATCCCTCTTCTCCGCCCGACTCCTCACCCTCCGCCCCTCAACCCTAACCGGCTCCTCCTCCTCCCCCTTCCACCCCAACACCAGCCCAACCAAACCCCCCGGCCTCGGCACAGGACACTCCCTCCTCGGCCTCAACCTCTCCTCCACCGCCCTCTCCCTCTCTCTCTCCCCGCTCATAACTCCATTACACGTGTCCTCGTCGGGTATTCTCCGCTTGCGCCGGCGCCGCGGGTCCGGGCCGTCGGTGAGTGTGCGCGGGTCGACGGGGCAGGGTATGAGGTGAGGAGCTGCGACGACGAGGAAGGAGATGAGGAGGGTGGTGGTGAAGAGGGATGTTGTTGTGCGGGAGCGGGGGTGGAGATGGGGTGGCATTGTTTTTTTTTGGGGGGGTGGGTTATTGGGTGTGGTGGCGTGGGGGCATTGCTGGGTGGTTGAACGGTCGACTGATTTTGTATGTGGTGAGAAGATGCGGTATGGAGAGTGCGGTTGGTGTGTCTTGGGGTCGAATGAGTGGGGGGTTTGGGTGTGGTGGACTTTTTTGGTGGAGTGAAGATGCGCGAGAAGATCGAAGCTCTAGCTTGTTGATGATCCCTGTACGATTCGCTCGCTCCCGCCGCCTCGGAACTTGCAGGGCTCGCTTTTGACATTATTGCGGACTGACGTTTGACACTGGATTTCTAATGCTCGAAATGTACACATAGCGCCGATAGCATACTGCAGACTATGCATAGAGAAACAAACTGAAGCCAGGAAGTAGGACACCGTACCTCGGACAAAGCGCCACACCACCAACCACCCACCACCTTTCGCGCCGCCTCCCCTACGCACCCGCATACACAGACCAGGCGTATCCAGAATCGCGCGCAATACGACCACATACCCTAGCTTTCAGGAGGCCCGGCGCGGGCGAGTAGCGCACCACCGCAGCCGCAGCCATGAGTGCTGGTGGCAGCGACCTGGACAAGTACACACGCCTCCACTGCCTCAGACACAAGGAGCATGGCACTGACGTACGCCAGGGCGATCCAGCAACTGCGCGCGTGCCGTCCGATCCCCGAGAACCAGGTCCGAGAGCTATGCTACAAGGCACGCGAGCTCCTCATAGAAGAGGGCAATGTTGTGGGAGTGGATGCGCCGGTGACGGTAGGCAGTGATCATGGACAACACAGAGACAAGGCTGATCGCATGGTGCTGGTAGATTTGTGGTGACATCCACGGCCAGTTTCACGACCTCATGGAGCTGTTTCGCGTGGGCGGCGATGTGCCAGACACGAATTACCTCTTCATGGGTATACCTCACTGCATCTGACTGAGATGAGAGACAAGCGCTAACAACATCCAGGCGACTTCGTCGACCGCGGCTTCTACTCGCTCGAATCCTTCCTCCTCCTCCTGTGCCTCAAAGTCCGCTACCCAGACCGCATAACACTCATCCGGGGCAACCACGAGTCCCGGCAGATCACCACAGTATACGGCTTCTACGACGAGTGTTTGCGAAAATATGGCAGCGCAAACGTGTGGAGGTAACTTTTCCTTCACCCACATCCATACCACATATTCCATACTAACCATCTCAGATACTGCTGCGAAGTCTTCGACTACCTCGCGCTGGGCGCCCTTGTGCAAGGCGCCGCCACATCCCTCCAGCCCACCGACGGCCCCCTCGCCGAGAACAGCAACGTCGACAGCATGCCCTCGGACGACCAAGACATCGAGATCGAGACGCTCAACGCGAATGGCGAGATAATGTACCGCTACGCACGCAACTCCGACTCCCAGTCCAGCACCGCCTCAGTAGCGAGCGCAAACATGGGCTCCTCCTCGCCCGTCGCGCCCTCACCCACACGCACCGGGCCCGCAGGCACAGGCGCGACCTCCTCCTCCTCCGGCTCGCGCGGCAACTCCACCGGCGCCATACTCTGCGTGCACGGCGGTCTCTCGCCCCTCGTTGACTCCGTCGACAAAATCCGCCTACTCGACCGCAAGCAAGAAGTCCCTCACGAAGGCGCCATGTGCGACCTCCTGTGGTCCGACCCCGACGAGATCGACGGGTGGGGCTTGTCTCCCCGTGGCGCAGGCTTCCTGTTCGGCGCCGACATCGTGAAGACGTTCAACCACAAGAACGACCTCAGTCTTATTGCGCGCGCGCATCAGCTGGTTATGGAGGGCTTCAAGGAGATGTTCGACTCTACAATCGTAACAGTATGGAGCGCACCAAACTACTGCTACCGCTGCGGCAACGTCGCCGCCATCCTCGAAATCGGCGAAGACGGCTCCAACGCCGGATTCCAACGGCGCACAAACGGCGACCGCGCAGGCGGAGGCGGCGGCTGGGTCCTCGGCTCCAACGCAGGCCCCAACGGCGAGCGCCGCATGAGCTCCGTGCTAGGCGACACACAGGCACGCAATCTCGATGGGCCCGGACGCCGATACCGCGTCTTTGAAGCCGCGCCGCAGGACTCGCGCGGCATGCCTGCGAAGAAGCCCGTCGCGGATTATTTCTTGTAGGAGAGGGATGCGGATGTTGCGGTTATTGAGCGGTATTATTGGGATCAGGAGGTTACGGCTAAGGGGGCGTATAGGGCTAAGGTGAGGGAGTTGGCGATGAGTGATTGTAGGAGGAGTAGGAGAGATTGGCATGGGGTGGCGGTTGAGTACTTTTTGTGAGTGGGTGAGGGGTGGATGAGTTGGTTTTGGGGGATGGGGAGGGGAGCAAGGGTGGGGATGGATTGGGATTGGGATGGGATGAGGGGTTGGGGATGTGAATATGGATACCCGAATAATTACGCATTGAAACGCACAAACATTATTTCATCTCCTCTTTACCTATATACCGCGATCTCACGTTTGATGTCCCAATGCCTCGGTCCACCCCAACCCGTGACCTCGCGCCTCAACGCGTCGATTCGAATTATACACTACGTCATCTCAAGCCCTTCCAACAACATCAACATCAACCAACATTTCTTAATCCTCATCAACATCTAACATCAACAACACCCCCCTCTCCCAACGCACAGCCAATACCAAACACGTCAACAATGCCCACTCACCCCCTCCCAAAAGCCCACCGCATGACCTACCGCATTGGCCGCGGCGAAACGGGCGTATTAACCTTCGAACCGTATAAATCCGAAATACTACCTCTATGGCGCTTCAAAACGCCCGCCATCGCACACAAGAGCTCTGCGGAAATATACGCCAAGTTTCAGGAATACGGCAAGGAAGGAGACTTTGTGGGCATGGATATGTGTCGCAAGTTCTTGCAGATGGGTATGACGCGTGCGAAAAGGTATGCGAATCACGCTGGGGGGAGGAAATATGATAAGGGTACTGGTGAGGAATTGGCGAAGAGTAAAGGACATATTGGTATGAAGGAGAAGTTGGAGTCGAGTGCGGTATTCAGGGAGGTGTGGGAGAGGGCGAAGGGGGATGAGAGGTATGCGGAGTTGAAGGAGAGGTTTGTGGAGGAGCAGAGGGAGTGGGATGGGGAGAGGAAGAGGAGGGAGAAAGAGGAGGGGTTGGTAGGGGATGAGGAGCTGGGGGGTGGGATGGAGGGGAGTGGGAGTGGGAGGAGAAGGGGGACGAGGATGAGGGTGAAGGTCAAGGAGGAAGAAGAAGACTAAACGCTCTCCACTACTTTCCCTTCGCCAACACAAAACCTCCAAAGAAAGACATGCCTCACTCCATAACCAAAAAGAGTTTGGACATTCAGCGATTCGAACACGGGATCTCTCGCAGACGTGACATCACGCGAGTCCGCTGCGAACTCGGCTGCGAAGCACTGGCCTAGTACGGCCAAGTACTAGGGAGCCTACATCGTGGCTAATGCGCCATGTGTATTGTGTGCGAGCGTCTTACCGCTAGACTAAGTATCCCGTAGTAGGTGGATTAATAGAGGGGTTCCGAGGGGGGTAGGATATATAGGATATATTTAGTCGCTAGGGAGCTTTAGAAAGACATGAGCTTGACTGTACAGCAGGTGCAAAGGCGTAGGACAAGTCGGGGCAGGAAACGTTTTAAGTGTTACTCTATTCGAAGATGTGCCTCACGACATCTTATGCTTGCTGCAAACTTAGCGTGCTGGAAGTGCTTATAAGCTGCATTACGCTGCGAATATCTTACTACTAGACTGATTATCTCCTTATTGCTAATAAGAGTTATTACTGAATATTATGAGATAAGGAGAATTCCACAGCAAAGTCAACGTGAAAGATAAAGGAGCAAAGATAATAGCACATAGCTATGGGTAGAGGGTGGATTAAGGAAGTAAAAAACATTGACACTCTACGATTCGAACGTAGGATCTCTCGCATGATCTCACGTAATGGCCAGCCTCTGGGTCCGCCAGGTCGCTTCGGACCTCAGGATGAGATTGGGCGGAAGCCGTTACACCCTGCACAGCACGGTTAAGTACTGCGACGCCAAACACAATGCGAGCGTCTTACCGCTCGACTAAATGCCCTTTCTCGTGAATAGAGTTGCATTGAGATTTGAAGAGATATGGTGTTGGCAAGACCGGACCTCGAGATCTGTTCAGTTTATTGTGCGTCGTCGCCGAATCTCCACTCCAGCAACATGGTCCCATCAACCGAAGCTTGCGGCACAGGCATCAACACGCCTCTCATCTCTTCCAGTACATCCCGTAGCCGCACACCCTTCTTCCGCTCCACCCGTATACACGACAACCCACGCCCCGGTCCCTCTCGGCAAAGCACACCATCATTCGAAGTATCCCACAACGCACCCCTCATACACGACACTTCGACACTGGTGACAAGAGGCTGTGTAAGCAAAGCATCGACATCCACCTCCAGACTAGGACTTCCGGCATTCGCACTGTCGTGCCGCCGTAACGTCGCTCTCTTCCTTGAACTCGCATCAAGCTTCACAAACTCCTTAATCGCACACTGCGTCCTAATCGTGATACCCATCTTCCCTTCCATCAACGCATCCAACCCATCCACAAACTCACACGCATGCCTCGCCAGAAACGTATGCAAGCACGGCTTCAGCGCAGTGAGTACGCGTGCAAACGTACTTTCCCGCCAGTAAAATTGAGCGTCTTCGAGGAACGGTATGTCGGGATGGCTCGCCCATTCATCGATTTGAGACTTGGTGTGCGTGGCTAGAATGGGAATGTGCGCGGGGGGAGGTTTGTGGTCGGCATATCCGGGGTCGGGAAGGGGACGCTGGTACGGGCACAGGTTGCGGCTGAGTGTTTGGCGCCAGTGGTGGGTTACGTTGTGGCAGGTGATGAAGTCGTCTTCGTCGAGGTAGAGGACGATTTGGATGAGGAGTTCGGGGACAGACCAGAGAGAGTGCATGGCTCGAATGGACGGGGAATTGCCATGTCTGGGTTGGAGGTGGTGTACTTCTTATACGGACAGCCTCGCTATGTTGCCAATTTGATTGATAGCGGCGTGAGATTTGGAAGCAGTATAGAGCTGAATCAGCATGCCGTACTATGTCCGGCATCTCATACGCTGAAATAGTAGCTGTACAAGAAGATGGGAGGGCGCATTTGATAACGCGGTCCGCGGTTGTCTTGACCTTCTCGAACAGGAGACCATTATGGTAATCCGGCTAAGCAGTCTCGCAAACTTACACTCATGATTGGCGTAGAAGCACCAATAGGGATTTGAGCAATGAACAGTGCTTTACGAAGAACATCGCGCTTACTTCGTTAGGCTGTTACGCGACGAATCAAACGGCAGGGAACCCGAGAATCCACTTATTCAATTTCTGCACTAGCACTTCCTTCCCATTTCAAAATACACTTTCGCACTGCCACGCTGACACAACATGGCCTGCCTCACACCACTCCAAGACTTCAGATTACCCGACCATGCAGACGCGCAGCTACAGCTAAATGGCCAACCACTCAGCGTCGTCGACGCTGACCAGCTAAACGACCACGCCGACATCAGCCCGGCCATCGGCATCGCAACAGTACTCTACAAATGGTGTCCAGACGCGCTCGCAGCGTTCCTTGATCTCGACGCATGGTTCTCTTTCACATGGTCCCTTGCGCTCCAGCAAGGCGAGCCGGATGAGAAAAATATTGAGATTGGACGCGTCGGGAATCAAATTACGTTCGGCACTCTTGACAAGGATGGCGATAACTGGACGCTGATGCTCACGTACAATATCGCCATGGATGGACCGCATCGAAGCGCTTGGGTACCCAATCCCAAGGAAAGTATGCTTGGAGACGATGATATCACCGACACGAAGGAGATAGATCGATTGAGCAAAGAATTCGCGAAAGACATCGTGCTACAGAGAAGATGGAGGACAGACAAAAAGATGCGACACAAATTCCACGTCGAGTATGCCCCCATGGACGTCTGGGGCGACGGCATACCCATGAACCCACACTGGCTATACAAGTCGCTCAGCCTCTCTGAATGCACTACCTGCCGACTACAAGCCGAAGCCGGCGTCTCTTTGAAGCGCTGCCGTAGATGCGGCACGGCCACATACTGCTCAACGGCTTGTCAACGGCGGGACTGGATCGTGCATAAACATATTTGCAGCTTGAGTTTGGAGGATAGAGGGCAGATGCTTGCGATTACGGAGAAGGGCGGTTTGATCATGTGGGATGCCGAGAGGACGTTTGCTGTGGGAGGTAGTGGGGAGGCATCGAAGAATTCGAATTTTGTGGAGCCGCAGCTTAAGCGGAGCTTGCCTGCAGACAAGCCAACTCTCGACGACAATCAGGAAACGAAAATGCCTGTACCCTGAATCACGAAGTTCTAGCAATTTCGCCGATGTCTACATCCCGCCGGGGTGTATAGCTCGCATTTGCCTACGGGAACGCATGCAGGTCTCCATGGCCTGGTGCCACCACATGTTTGTGCCAGATGGATGTGCCATGCAGATAGCCCGCATTTTCCAGCCCCAATGGAGTCGCGATGGGACGCGATGTTTCCACCATGCTGAATGCCTGCATTTTCTGGACCGCAAAGAAATCAGTTTGAGGTGCGCGGTTTGTCTGTAAAGCCTGTCGCTCCAAGTACAATGGACTGGGAGCTTCTCTGGTATTCCATCACACCTCCATCGCGATACCAATGTGCTACGAGGCGATCTTGTTATTTCCGTGCCTTGTTATCAAAGCTGTTGTCATCCCGAATCTCGCCGGATGGAGCATCTTGAGATCCCGTCCAAGCCGTATGGGCAATTCAAAGTTCCTTTCCTCGGCGAGATGTATGAGACAGGAGTCGCGGACTTCCGCGATTACCCAAAGAAGAAAGGATGGGATTTGGAAAGAGACTGTGCAGCCATGGAGAAATACAGACATCTTGGAGAGACATATCGAGATATGGAAATCCTGCACGCCGTGGAATTCCTTGAGAATCCGTTGAACATCTCCGTCGGTGTGACCGGCGAAGAGCGAAATATTTTGCGCTATGGCATCACGATTCTTGATGATGTGTTGGCAACAATTGCGGATGGACCATGGATCGCCAACACCACCCTCAACACCGGGGCCGACATACTTGACCAAGCCATTGAGCAAGCCAGGCATCCAGAAAGAACGCGAAAGGATCTGGTCGACGCAATGCGCAAGCGCCGATTTCTGGATCTCCTTGCGGTCTTCACAAACCACAGCTTCAGCGAGGACAAGACTGAATTTACGGTGTCTCGTCAGCGTGCGGTGGCCCTTCTCGTGGATTGTGACAAGTACCAATGGCATCTATGAATGCTGGCCGACAGTAATGACCAGACACTCATGGAAGTACGAGAAGCCTTCTGCCTCGTCCAGAGCTGGTTGTTTTTCCGCTATATCCACGAAGCTTTCCGCATCCTTGGTCTTCCCCTCACGCAGTCTGAGTTCCTCGATCCCGCCCGGAAAGATGTGTCTACTCGTATGTTGAAGACTTACTTTGCCCGAATCCGGAATCGGAGATCGCAT